>JAEEGL013428000.1_pt1 | contig 10421 bp, 5 predicted proteins | sample 9134231 | NCBI WGS metagenome assembly JAEEGL01 (sample SAMN16246548, study PRJNA631951) | gut metagenome | biome: gut microbiome; feature: rumen; material: fiber-attached | host: Bos | place: Iran: Karaj | collected 2018-10
CGATGCCATTGGTTCGGAACAACTGAAGGACGCTGCCTTCCTGAGCGAGAATACTCAAAAGGACATGCTCAATTTCGACCGTATCCTGTCGATTTTTCGCAGCCAATGCCTGTGCATCCCTGAGTGCAACACAGAGCGCGGAACTCATTTGATTGTCTAAGATCATCGTTTTCTCCGTCGAACTGGATTATTTTGTGCGCCGGCTATTGCCTGCGGCAATACGCCCGGCGTGCGCGTCTATGGCACTGCCATACGCCGCGCAAATTATTGTGCATTCGCCCCATGGCGATACACCGGATTTTAAGGGGGACATTTTACCATAGAGAATCTGCAATGAGCAAGGTTATGTACCCCAATCATGGATAACCTATCGACACATATATTATTTTCGCGCTAAACAGCGCGATTACTTGTTTTTTTATACGCTTACGCGGCAGGGGGTGTTCGATTGTGAACACCCCCTACAACCCCCGCACGCTTTTTGATGCTATCGCAGTTGCGGGGCGAATGTCCGTCCATGGACATGCCGCCCTCGCCTCTCGCCGCCGTCCATGGCGGCGTAGTGATGGAGATGAATGCCAATCACAGTTATTCGAAATCATTGCAATAATGATATGAATCATGCCATAACAAAAATAGCGCGCCGTATCGCAGATAGGCGCGCGAGGGAGGCGTATGCGCACCGCGCATAGCCGACCGTACAAAACCAGAGCTTTAGTTATTCAGCTTTTTTGGCCTGACGATGAAGTAGATAATCAATCCGGCAATGATGGTCAGGGTACCGGCGACAGCAACTTCCGGGGTCTGAACGAAGGTGAAGACGATCATCCAGAGGGAGAGCAGAATAAAGAGCGCCGGCGTGACGGGATATCCCCAGCATTTGTAGGGACGTTCGGCTTTTGGAGCTCTTTTGCGCATGATAAATACGCCCAGGACAGTGAGCGCCGAACAGGCAGAGAGCGTAAAGCCGATGTATGTAATGAGCTGATCGAATCTTGCGGTAAAGAGCATGATGATGGCGATGGCTGCCTGCATGAAGATAGCACAGAAGGGGCCGGAATCGCCCTTGCGTATCTTGAGGAACCTGAATGGTTTGTAGTCGTCGCCCATGCTCTGGTAGATGCGGGGCCCGGCCATGATCATGGCGGAAAGTGAGCTCACGAGCAAAAGAGCGATGACGGCGGAAAAGATCTGTCCGATGCCATTGCCGAATAAAGCCGTCGCAGCGACGGCGCCGACTTCGATTTTGCCGCTGAGTTCATCTATCGGGGCAGCAGCGAGGAAAACCGTATTGAGGCCGAGATAAATCAAAGTCACGAGTGCCGTCCCCAGCGCAAGCGCTTTGGGAAGAGATTTTTTGGGATTCTTGATTTCGCCGGCGAGGTAGGCCGAACCATTCCAGCCGGTATAGGCATAGGTGACGAAGATGAGTCCGATGGCAAAAGAGGGACTCAGCATCATGGCGCCCGTATCGGAGGCGGTTTCGTGCGCAATCCTTGAGACATCTCCGAGGGCCAGTCCGCCGATGATAAAGCTGCTGACGAGGAGAATTTTGAGGACAGTAAAGACATTCTGCAGTGCCGTTCCCCAGGTGACCTTGATGGCATGAACGGAAGAGAGCAGCAGAATGACGATCAAGGCTGCCCAGAACTGATTGAGCCCCGGAAAACATTGACCGGCATACGTTCCAAATGCCATTGCAGCCGATGCAATGGGCGCAGAAAAGCCGACGATGAGCGATACAAATCCCGCAACGAAACCGATTGCAGGATGGAAAATCCTGGACAAGAGCTGATACTCACCGCCATTTTTAGGGTACATGGCGACGAGTTCTGCATACGAAAGTGCACCAAAGAAAGCCACGATGCCGCCGATGAGCCAGCCCCACAAAACAGCGGGAGCCGATGGCGTCGTCTCGAGCAGGAACCCAGTCGTCGTAAAGACTCCCGTCCCCACCATGCTTGCAACGACGATCATTGTGGCGGTAAATCCGCTGATGACGCGCTTGGGCTCGGCATTTTCGGTACATTCCGAATTTTGATTTTCCTGTACTACGGCATCCGGCATGAAGTTTTTCTGTATTTCCACACGATTCTCACAGTTGGATTAAATGTGTCGGAGGACACATAAAAAAATTGTGTGCATTTAACCTGTTTGAAGCTCTTATTCAAGATTTTGAAATTCAAATTCCGATAAAGCTGTCACGCATATTAGTGCATAATCCTTCATGCGCATAAATACCGGGGTTTTGTTATTGTTCCGGACATGAATAATGAGAATAAATGCCTTGCACACTTTCAGCGTGCTGATTTGGGGCAATTACTTAACCCGGGGTTTCGCCCTTCGGGCTCACCCCGGGCTGTACTCTTTCGCCCTTTCAGGGCTCTCATTAACGATGGCCGTAACAATAATAAGAGCTTGAAGTTCCTGGATAGCTTATAGCTCATAGCCTATAGAAGTGAATGCATTATCCAATGATTAGGCAAGGACCTTCGTAATTCCATAACTCACAACACCCAACCCCCAACTCACAACTCACAATCACTGGCGGTTACGCCCCCAAAGGGGCGCTGCTGATTTTATTTCGTACAGACGTGTCGCGACACGTCTCTATCCCTCCCTAACTCCCAACATCCAACTCACCCACACAACTAACAACTATTGCACATTGCCACTAACATTTGATAATTAGCGCACGCTTTACTTCAGCTGCGGCTGACCTTGCTCATATTCAGGTATTCATGAAAGCAAAACGCAATGACAAATGCCCCTGTGGGAGCGGAAAAAAATACAAGAACTGCTGTCTGCAAAAGGATTTGGCGGAAGCCCAGGCAGTTCCGGAGACTCCGGAAACCGAAGAACAATACGAGGAGAATCCTGCTCCGAGCTTTGCAACATGGAAAATATTCCTCATCACGACTGCCATTCTTGCGACCATCTGGATTGTTTTCTGGCTGGCCTTTGATCTTCCCCGTGTAGGCGGCAGTATTTTCGGATGCGGCATGCTCATTCTGATCGTTCTGAGTGCATTCAGAAATCCGCCGACAGTCCGCAAACGTCCAGGCAACGCCGGAAATATTGATTTTGGTAATCGCCCGTGAGTCTTTGGACGGTTTCAAAGCTCCATTTTTGCGGCGAAGGCATCGGTATGGATGAAAGTCGCCGCCCGACACGCATAGCCAATGCCCTTCCCGGAGAAACAATTGCGGCATGCGATGTCTCCATCAAGCGGCATCGTCAGGCATACCTGCAGGAAGTCGCCGCCCCATCTCCGGATCGATGTGAACACCGATGTTCCCAGTGGCGACGATGCCCGGCGTGCCAGTTTCAGTGTCTTCCGATTGAATCCCAGGAAGTTCTGAAAAAAGGCAACTGGATCAGACTTATACAAAAATTCGTCGACATTCCGGAGTCCTGCCGGGTCGAGTTTCTGCCGGCAATTCAGCACACAGGCTACCGTCATCGAACGGATGCCGTAGTATTTTCACGGTCTTCCGGCCCCATCATCGGCATTGCACCAAGACTCGATGCCGCTGCATACGAAGTTCTGCAGCATGCCCGGGAACAAAACATTGCAGATTTCGATCTTTCCGCACTCGAAGCCGAAGACATTTTTGCGTTCGGATATCTTCAGCCCATCGAACTTTGCAGCTGCCTGCTCCATGCCCCCGAGCTCAACGCACTCATCGCAGCTACACAGAACAAGATCCGGGCGTTCGACATTCCCGGCAACACGCGCCTCGGTTTTGAAGCTTTTGGACAGAATGGCAGAATCACGTTTTATGCAATGCCCGAAATGGCATCCCAAGTGCGCCGGATTGCTCAGGAATTATGCGATAAACCTGGTATTTCCGTCATTTTTCAGGAACTTCCGCCCAAAGGTTCCCACGTCTATCCCCGTCCGGAATGTCTGACAGAATCCCCCTGGTATTGCTACACAACGGATATCCGCAAGGATCCCCTGTATGCCCTGAAAGGAGCCTGGACACCCGTCAATCCAAACAATGCTGCCCTCATCCGTTCGACATTGTCCGATATGGCCCGGGATATGGAGTTTACCGATTTTCTCGAGATCGGCTGCGGCTGCGGCACCCATACTTCTGTTTTTGCGCAGCATTGCCGGAACTATACGGGTATCGATGCATCCTGGCCCGCGATTCAGTCAGCACAGTACAATGCCTCCTGCAATCACTGGCAAAACGCCGTCTTTTATACCGACACAGCCGAGCACTATCTGGACAAGCGATATTATTCAGGCCGTCGTTCAGATGGCATACTCATGCACAGCAACCGAATGCCCTATTCGGCAAAAACAGCTCAGCTTTGCAAACGTTTTGGAGCCGCGACGATTTTTATCGTAGCTCCGACGGCCTATGCCATGGCCATGGAATGCCGGCATTTTACCGAAATCGGATACCGGCTGGATCGCCTCACATTTTGCGACACGCTGCCCATGACCTACCACATGATGGCGGTGGCTAAATTAAGTCGTTAGTGATTAGTGGTTAGTTGTTAGTTGTTAAGCAATTAGCGGGATTGTTTCTAAAGAACGGATCTCTTGAATTTCGCCCCCGTCAATAGACTATCGCCTGCTATGATCTACTCCCAACTTCCAACTTCTCACTCCCAACTAAAAAAGCTCCAAGCCCCAAAAGCCCACTAACGACTCACTACCGCCAAACCTTCTATCATGGCTTGTCCGGGTTCATGCTCTTTTCGAACTGCTTCGAAAGTTCAAGGATCCTGCGGTGTTTTTCATCGACGGCTTCGATCTCTTCGGGTGCTTTCCCGGAATCATCTTCATGACTGGCCCTGGCTGCAGCTTTTTCGAGTCTTTCCTGAATATCGACCGGAGCCTGTCCATGATTGATCGTATCTTCGACGATTTTGACACTTTCGACCAGCACACTCTGCCCGGCGCCCTGTTCTTCGACGCTCTCTTCTTTGGCATTTTCATCCGCATCGGCGGCTGCTTTGTGAAGCGCCCTGCTCAGTGAATTGGAAAAATCGAATTCCACGCGATATTTCGATTCCTTCTGAACAGATTCTTCACCTGCTGCTGATTCTTCCACGCTTTCCTGATCCCCTGCAGCATCTTCTGCGTCAGCATCCGCATTCGGGCTATCCTGCAGATTTCTGGCCTCTCCGGATTCAGCATTTGCTTCATTCTCTTTTTTCTTCAGAGCATCTTCACCCAAAAAAGCCTTGAGCAGCGTTTCAGCAGTACCCCGGAGCAGAGCCGGAACGACCTCACTGGCATGATCCTGGAAAAACTTGCTGTCGACCTTGACGACGCGCTTGCCATTTTCGTCGACCTCATAATCCTGTTCAGTCAGTTTTTCATCTGCAAACTGCTCAAACTCATGGCTCCAGGAGCCTTTCAGATCGATCTTGACATTCTCTGCATATGCTTTGATTTTATCGATACCGGCGATGAGCAGTTCCGAGGCATCCTTTGCGGTTTCGACGATCGACTCCACATCCTGCGCCATATTGCGCCTTGTGCCTTCCGTTTTGGCCTCACCATCGGCATCATTTTCAGCATCCGAAGGCTCTGCATTCTCATTGGCATCATCTTTGTCTTTGGCTTCTTCGGCATCATCAGCCTTTTCGGCAGATTCTGCATTATCGTCCAGACCAGCTTTCTTTTCCGCCTTTTCTATGCCCTCCCGAATTGCATTGGCCACATCAGCAAAACCATTCCGGAATGGTTCGAGCTGTTTTTTCAATTCATCAAAGGCAGATTTTACGCCATCGACAGCCTCATCCAAAGCATCTTTTGCCTCATCCAGAGCGACGCTCACTTCGGCTGCTGTATCAAAGGGAATCACCTTGCCGGCTTTTTTTTCGCCGACATTGGCCTCATCCTGCTTTGCATCATCCTGTTTTGCCTCATTCTCAGCTTTCGAGGGTTCCTGAGATCCATTCAGGTGCTTATCGTCATTATTATTTTTATCATCAAACATTGCAAATCTCCTTTAAATGCGAAAAGACCTGCACAGTTTACTCTGTGCAGGTCTTTTCAGGCAAGCTGGATTATCGTGGTCTGACAAGTTCTATTGCAGATTTCTGAATCCACCCTTTTTGGCCATTTGCAGCCTGTATCTGAAACCAATCTCCGTTCGACCGGACGATTTCGACCGTATATCCCGGAGCCAGAGGATTCTGGGATATGTTGGATGCTCCTGGATTATCGGCAGTTTTCAGGAAATACTCATTGATCACGACGCCCTCGTTTTTATCGGGCTGAAGCATCACACCGGCGATTACCCAAATCCAGAGCAGGAATGGAATGATCGACAGATAGGATATGACCCTGCGATGCTTTACTGACCACGGAATTATCAGCAGAACCCCGATGGCAAAGCATATTGCCGCGACGAGCATCAAAACATCCTTCGAAAACATTCCATTCAGGAAAAATGCCGTCGAAATCAATTGTCCGCTGCTCTGAGCAGGTTCGTTCTGTACTGACTGTATATAGGCCAGATTGTTCTGTGCCTGTGTGATCGAAGGATCGAGTTCCAGCGCGCGTCGATAAGCCAGTGCAGCATGTCCGAAATCGACAGCACCGAGTGCTGCATTCCCGGTATCTACCTGAAGATCAGCAGAACCCGGATATTTATCGGCCAGTTCCTGATAAATCGCATAGGCGCGTTTAAACGCACTAATGCGATCCTGCCGGTTGGTTTCGTTCATGGCCTGATAATAGAGCTGCGAAGCCTGTGTCAGTCTGGCCTGATCATCGCCGCTCTGAGCCGCAGCATTTTCGGGGGCAGCAAGCCCAATACACAACGCCATCATCAAGGCGAAGATGGACGATACAATTTTGGCAAAAGCGGGATTCACATGATTTGTCACAGTATATCTGAACTCATCGATGAGATCCTTCGACAATGGTTCCGCATTGGGACGATAGGCTTCGACATCCATGCGTTCACACAGTGCCCTGAACGGCGTTCGATCGGTTTCTGTCGCAGTTAAAAAGCCATTGAGTGCATTGGAAATAGCGGACGATGCTTCGCGGGCACCCTGTTTTGCCGCGTCATCCAAAGCTTTTTTAAGTGCCAGAACAGCTTCGCGCTGGGGTGCACTTTCATTTTTGCTCTTTCGCGTTCGGCGAATGCCGACGACACCCAGCCAAACCTGGAAAGGAAAGACGTAGATTGCAATTCTGATCAAGCGGCCGCCGATATCTCCATCACCTTTTTTGAGAGAATCCGGTGTTGAAACGAGGTTCAGTTCGAGAGATCCTGCAGTCGGATCGATCGCAGCAGGTGCATCTTTTTGAGCAGTTCCATCTGGCCGATTGTTCACCGCCGGTGCATCTTTTTTGGCAGAAAAGACATCATCTGCCTTGATTTTATCGACCGAAGTGACACTCAGGGCAATCGGCTGGCTTCTGACCGTCGTAAACTCTGCAGTTTTCGGGTTAAAATACGAGAACGCCAGCGGCGGTATTTCCGTCACGCGTTCCGATTTGATGCGCACAGGAACCGTAAAACGCTTGATATTGCGGTTGGAACCGCCATTGATATTTTCCCCGACAGGCTGATCATCCGTCGATACACCAAAAAGCTGCTCATTGAGTCCTGCCGCAACGAGGGACGGCAGAATCAACCCATCCATGGAACTCGCCGATGAAATATCGATCGTCAGCACGATGGGCTCTCCCGCCTTTACGATAGTCCTGTCTGCCGAAACCTGAATGGCATAATCACTTCCCATGGCATTCGAAAATGTCTGGGGCTTCGATGACTGCGGCAGTTCCTGAACGGTACAGGTTCTGGAAACATCCTCGGCCTGAAACAGCTGATAGTTCGAACGCGCGAACCCCCACATATCCTCGGTCTTTCCGGATTCCAGTTCGGCCAGCACCTTCGACGGAGGAATTTCAATCACGCCGCTTTTGAGCGGCGTCAGCCTGAGCGTAATCATAAACCGGCTGTATTCCAGCCCGTCCTTCATCACGATATCGCGGGTATATGGAAAATACACCTGACGGCTTCCGACCGTCAGGGGGATGGACTGTCCCCGAATGGCATCATCGGGTTCCGAAACATCAAAGGTATCGGACATTTCGAGAACGGGGATACTGAACTGCTGCCCCTGAACATCCTTTCGCAAATACCAGAGAAGCGTTGCTTCGAAGGTTTCACCGACCCAGAATTTCCTTTCGGGAATCTGAAGTTCGAGCTTCATATCCGTCGTTTTCTGTACACTCGTCGCAGAAAACGTCATGCTTTTTGATGATGCTTCCTTTGATCCCTGGCGGGCGTGCAGCACCGGAATGAGATAGCTGCCCTCTCTTTTGGGGGTTATCTGATAGCTGAAAACAAACGAGACATCCTTTCGGGATGTCATTCTCCCGTTGATGATCGACGTCATCGACGAAATCTGAGGCGATACGCCGAGAAGCTGAACATCCGCATCACTGATTTCAAAAGGCTCGATTTCCGGTTGGGGAGATTCGTCAAAATCCTTCAGAATGATCGAAAGATTGAATGGCATGCCCGCATATATTTCAGAGGATTGAGTCTTAAACTGAATCGACTGAGCCACCGCAGTTTCCAGACACAGCGCCATGGGCGCTATCGTTCCAAACATCAGTAATGCGGCATAAATCCACAGATGCAAATATTGTCGAACACGACACATCTTATAAATTCCCATTATTCCGTCATGCAAAATGATAACAACCACCATCCCCCCTTGTGTGTTTTATCATAAAATGCACGAACGATCAGTTGCTTACCAGTCTTTTTCGACAGTCGGCATACCAGCAGCTCTGGCATCCTTTGATTTGCGCCGTTCCTGATCGCGGCTGCGAATCTGCTGGATCTTCTTGTCGATCTGTTCCTTGGACATCTTCTGCTGCTGTTGCTGCTGTTGCTGCTGTTCCTGCTGCTGTTGCTGCTGTTGCTGCTGAGGCGGCTGCAGATATTCCAGAGCCTTCTGAATATGTTCGATAGCCGTCTTTTGTCCTTCGAGGGACTCGGTAAAGAGCGGTTTTTCGGCCTGCAGATCGTTCTGAATCTGCCGCATGGACGTCGATGCCACCTGAAGTTCACTTGCCGCCTGCCGGTAACGCTGTGCGATTTCGGCGGGATCCTGGCCGCCCTGAGGCTGCTGTCCGGCGCCTTTTGCCTGGATCTCTTCAGCCTGCTTTGTCAGAACTTCAGACAATTTGTCCGAAGTAATTTCGTGCATTCGCTGGCGATCGACGATGGGGGCAAGCTTGGCGGCGAGCTCTGCTTCGGACGTCTCAGAAGCAGCATCCGTCGTCTGATCCATGGTTTTCGTCTGCTGTCTGAGCAGTTCCTGAATATGTTCAACCACAGTAAAGAAGAGGATGCGAAGTTCTTCGAGAGACTTGTGCGCCTCATCGGCATCCGCAGTCAAATCGCTCCACACTGCATCAGAAATATTCTGGGGAACGATGGTTTCATCCACTCCCTCCGGAGCCTGTTCCGAAACAGTTGAATTCATTCGCTGCAAGGCACCGAGCGCCTGCGCCCTCAAATTCTCGGCATGCTCAAATAGCTGCTGAATCTGCTGCAGCTGCTCCTCGCTGGGGGCGCCCTGCTGGCCGCCCTGCTGCGGCATCGCCTGCTGATTGGCCTTTGCCGCTTCTTTAGAGAGCAATGACGCAAGCCTCTCCAGCCGATCGATATTGAACTTTAACAGCTCTCCAAGGAACTCCCTTTGCTGCGCACGCGAAAGCAATTCCGATTGTTCCCCCAATTCACCGCGAACGATGAGCTCGGCCTTGCTGTGTGATGCATAGGCAATTTCGATCAAATGCTTCAGATCCGCAAAGCGCTCCATGGCCAGAGACAGCTGTTCGAGTGCTTTTCCACCCTCTTCGACAGCACCTTTAAAATCGCTGACTTCCAGTTTCTGCGTAACGGTCTGCATCGCTGAAGCAGCATTTTCAACGAATGGAAGCGCTTCCTTAATCTGCTCTGTCTGTTCTTTTGCAGCTTCGGCCTGTTTGGGGTCCTGCTGCTGCGGCTGTTGATCGGCAGACTCTGCCACAGCACGCAAAAAGCTGACGAGCCGATTGGTACGCACCAGTGTATCGATCTGATTATCGCTGAGTAAATCGACCGTCAGCCATGGCGGTTCAGTCAGATCATCGCGCTGTAGCTGCTGCTTGTATTTTTCGAACAGTTCGGGCGTCTGATACATCTGTTTTGCACTTGCAATGCGTACAAAACCAGTTTCATCTTCCATAATATGACCCAGCACTGCCAAAGGATTCTCAAGCTGTTCCCGCGCCTGTTTGATCATATTAAACGCCTTGTTGGTCAGGCGAAGGGCATCATCTATCGATAGATCACGCAGCTGCCGCCTTGCGCCGGCCATCGCCTGGCGCGCAGATTCCAGCAGAGGATCTGCCGATTTCAGCTGAAATCCGC
>JAEEGL013914765.1_pt1 | contig 10421 bp, 6 predicted proteins | sample 9134231 | NCBI WGS metagenome assembly JAEEGL01 (sample SAMN16246548, study PRJNA631951) | gut metagenome | biome: gut microbiome; feature: rumen; material: fiber-attached | host: Bos | place: Iran: Karaj | collected 2018-10
TCGTATTTATGTTGTTGTAGGTGTAGTAATGTTATTTAAACTTGTTATATCTGCAGTGCAGTATTTAGTTAACCCAGAAGTATTTGATGATAAAGAAAAAGGACTTGTGGGAGTCCTTAAAAAGTCAGCTATTAGTATTGTTTTGATTGCAGTTACTCCAATGATATTTAATTTTTTAATTGCAGTACAAAAACCAATTATTAGTACGATACCAAGTGTCGTTTTTGGCAATAAAACCTCTGAAAAAACAGATACTGATTCAATTGGTTTTGATATTTCTTTTCAGGTTTTACAAGCCTTTGTAAAGGCACGTGATGGAAAGGATGGAAGTGTTGGAATAAATGATGCAACACATAGTTATGAAATTCACGATTTGTGGAGTTTTAATGCACATATAACTGATGGCTGTCCACTTATATCTCTTTTTGGACTATTAAGTACAGATAGTTGTAAGTATGACTATATGATAATTGTTTCGACACTCTGTGGCGGATTCTTATGTTATGTACTTTTAAGTATGTTACTCGATATAGCAATTCGTACAATTAAACTGGGAGTTATTCAAATATTAGCACCAATACCAATCGCAAGTTATGTAATAAGTAAAGATAAACTTAATAAATTTGTTAAAATGGCTGGAACAGTTTATACGGATTTGTTTATTCGTATGGCAATAGTATATTTTATAATATTTGCTATAAAAGCACTTGTTATTGAAAATAATCTTATTAATTTCTTGGCTATTAATGGTGGTGGTGTAGCCAACACTGGTGATTGGTTTAAAAATGTTATCGTAAATGTTGCAATAATATTTGGACTATTAATGTTTGCTAAAAATGCACCTAAATTTATATCAGAACTTCTTGGCCTTCCAGATGTTGGATCTGGCGAAATGGCGGATATGTTTAAACCAGCATGGCAAAGAGCTGGTGGTGCTGCCGGTGCACTAGTTAATCCTGTCAGAAATGCGGCATCAAACTGGCGTAAAGCAATGGATAATAACGTTGACTGGGGAGATAGAAAACACCGTAGAAGATTAAATGCATTAAGACATGCTCTTGGCGGATTTGGAAAAGGTGCACTTGATGCTGCGCAAGGTGTAATGTCTGGTGATGATTGGGCGAAGATGCGAGATAGACATAATAAATCTGTTGCACAATCAGCTAAACGTGGTGCAGCTGCATATATGAGAAGAACTAGTAAGGCTGATGCAGAAGCTGCAAATGAGGCACCATTAACTAGAATGGAAAGATTTAAGAAATTCTTTAAAGATAAAAGCATTGATTTAAAACAACGTATTGATGCTCAAAGAAGTGCTGCAGAAGCAGAATATAATAATACTTTTTCTACTCTTCGTAGCAATATTGATAAATTGAAAAATGAATTAATGACTGATACTACGTTGAGCGCTGAAGAACGTGCTAGTAAAATGACAGAACTTGAAACAGCTGAAAGAGAATATGCGACGATGGAATCCGAAAAAGGAAAAGAAAAGTGGATTCAAAAAAAACAAAGAGAATTGGCTACAACAGAGCTTGCTAAGCAATATATTTCTGATTCTATTACAGATATTGATAATAAGATAACAGATGCAAATGCAAGACTTGTAATGGCTTCTGATAAAGAAAAAGCACAAATTGAACGTGAAATTATGGATTTACAACAGCAAAAAGCAGAGATATCAAATATGACAAGCGACGATATAAAGAAGTTGAATTCCGATATGGCAGAATTTGCTACAACTGGTAAAATACATACGGAGAAGCCAGATATATCAAGAACAACAATTTTCCGTGGAAAAGTCGATCAATTCTTTGGTGGAGAAGGATTTACTGGTCAAGGATATATTGATACCGCTGAATTGTTAAAGAATAATCGTTCAAATTTATATACTGGTGAATCAATGACTAAAATGCGTCAAAATGCTGATATTTTGGTTGATGCAAATGGAAATTTAGCATCTTGGGAGTCTGCATTCTCTACATCAATGGTTCCTAAAGTTGATGCAAATGGAAATACTGTGGTTGATGCAAGTGGAAATACTGTGATGGTTCCAAGGAAATTTACTTATTCTGACTTGGCTGATCTTAAAAAGAAAGTCGACAATGGTACTATTGATGAAAAAGAATTAAAAAAATATGGTTTTGCAAGCGGAGCTATGGTTCAATCTGCTTTTGAAGAAATAGAAAAGAAAGCAGCAGAAGACTATGTTATGGCTAATATGGCTGCTGTAGATCCTACGGTTGCTAAGAATTCTCAATTTCAACTTAAGATTGATCCTAAAACTGGAAAACCAGTTGCAGCAAATACAACTATTACTTTGGGTATTGCTCGTATGAAAGCAACTCTTGCAACTGCGAATATTCCTAAGGAAGAAAAGGATGAATTAATGAGACTATTAGTAGAAAAACCAGGAGAATTCTTCAAAAAGGCATCCGATATTCAAGAAAGATATCGTACAAAAGGTTCTCGTATCAGTGCATACAATTCTGGTAAGAAAGATAGTGGAAGTTAATTAATAGAATAAATAGGAGTGTGATACTATTTGAATAATCAATTTTTAATACCTGCAAATACAAAAAGAGGTCAATTGATATTAAGTATCTTTAGACCAATTGATTTAGGGATATTTTTAACGGGGGTTATTACTACATTTGCATTAATGTTACTTTTATCAAGTTTAGGAGTGGAAGGATGGTGGAATATCTTAGCGATATTCCCCGGACTTATTGCTATTGGTTTAGTTGTTCCAATTCCTAATTATCATAATGTAATGGTATGTATTGGTGAAATAATTAGTTTCTATAGTAATAATCGAAATTATAAATGGAGAGGATGGTGTGCTGTTTATGAATCCGAACGTGAACAAAACGCAAAATCAAAATAAGAAACCCGTTAAAACACAAAGTAAAAGTAAATCAGCTTTTACTGAAAATTGGGTAAAAATTAAATCAATAAAGAATGGTGTTATTACATTACCTAATAAAGATATGATTACAGGAGTTAAAATAGAACCTCGAAATATCTTTATTCTAGATGGTATACAACAAGATAATATTATAAATGCTTTGAGAAATTGCTATAATACCTTTAATTTTGAATTTTGGTTAATAGCTGCTGATCGTCCAGTTGATATATCTGTTTATACTTCTCAACTTGAATTATTATTAAATGATGAATCAGTTAGTCAAGTAAGACGTAAGATGATTATGCAAGATTTGAATAAAGCTGATATGTTTATAAATAACCAAGTTGTTGATACGGAATATTATATTTTATTTAAAGAAAGCAAACCAGAACTATTACAAGATAAGTTACGTTTAATGGTTAATGGATTTGCTAGTTGTAGTTTGCTTGCAACACCAACAACTGATGATGATTTAAGAGTTATATTGGATGGATTCTTAAACGGTGGTGTTCGTACAGACTTTGGAACGGTGGTGGTACAATGAGTATGTTTTCTTCTGAAATCGCTCCAAAGGGATTACAGTTTAACCCATCTGATTTTATGATAAGTGATAAATATGCCACAATTATGACAGTTATCTCTTATCCACAATTTATTAGTCCTGGTTTTTTGTCAGGATTAACTAATATGTCTGGTATTAAAGTAGTTATAAAACATATACCAGTACCTTTTTCAGTAATGCGATCAATGTTAAATAAACAAATTAGTGATTATCACAATCGATATGAAAAAGAAAAAGATAAAACTTTACAAGAAAGATTAAGACAAGATTATGAATCTTTAGATAATTTTGTTCAACAAATAGCTGCTAATCAAGATGCAATATTTGATTTTCAATTGCATGTTATGATTATGGCTAATACTAAAGAAGAACTTGAAAATAGAAAAGAGAATGTTAAGAATTATCTTGATGCAATGGAATTACGTGCAGTTTCTCTTCGATTTGAACAAGAAACTATTCTTAAATCTATTTTACCGGTTTTCCCAAAACAAAGAGTAGAGGAAAGAATTGGTACACCAATGCCATCATTTACTGTTGCTGCAATGTATCCATTTGTTTTTGACTCTATTAAAGATCCAGGTTTATCAAACTTAATTGGTGTTGATTTCTCTGGTGGTGTTATATTATTTAACCAATTCTTATACAAAGTAAGAAAAGAAAATAATCGTAATAATGCTAATATGGTTATCTTGGGTGGTTCTGGTAGTGGTAAATCTACAGCTGCTAAATTACTATTAAGAGGTCATATTAGAAATAATTGTCAAATAGTTGCAATTGACCCTGAAAATGAACTTAATGATATGTGTACTCTTTATGGTGGAGATTCAATTGATCTAGGTAAGGGTGGTAGTTATGGACTTATTAACCCACTAGAAATAGTAATGGATGCTGATGAAGAAGATATTAAAAATGGTATAGGATATACTGTTTTAACTAGAACACTTCAATTCTTAAAAGCATTCATGAGATATTATTATCCAGATATTGAAGAAGATGTATTAACTTTATTTAGTGAATTAGTACAAGATACATATCATCGTTTTGGAATTAATTTTGAAAGTGATTTTTCTAGTAAAACAGGAGAAGACTTTCCAACGTTTAGTGATGTTTATGCAACAATTCGAGGACGTCTTACTGGTACAACCGATAAGACTCATGAACGTGATGTATTAGAGCGTCTAGAACTTAAAGTACGTCCATTTGTACGTGAATTAAAGTATTATTTTGATGGACATACTTCAATTCCAAGTGATAGTGAATTTATTGTTTTCAATATTAAAGAATTAATGAATTCTGATGAAAATATCAAAAATGCATTATTCTTCAATGTTCTTAAATATGCATGGGGATTATGTTTGGATAAGAGAAAAGATACTATTTTAATGGTTGATGAAGCACATGTACTTTTATCTGGTAATAATATTTTAGGAGCTGATTTCTTAGCTCAAGTACAACGTCGTGCTAGAAAATATAATACAGGTACAATAATTATTACTCAACAACCAAGTGATTTCTCTAATCCATCAGTAATTACTCAAGGAAAAGCTATCTTTGGAAATGCATCATATTATCTAATAATGCAATTAAATAAGCAATCAGTTGAAGATTTAGCTAAATTAGTTGATTTAAATGATAATGAAATCGATAATATAAAGAGATATTCTCAAGGTCAAGCTTTATTCGTTTGTGGAAATAAGCGTATGCAAATAGATGTTATTGTTACTCAAGATGAGCTAGATGCATTTGGCTCTGGTGGAGGATTATAAAAAACTAAAGACCTTAAATAAGGTCTTTCTTTAAATAGTTAGGAGGTGATGCTATGGCTATAATTGGAAATAATAATGACGGGGAAAGTAAAAATGGTTTTAAGAATGATGTTGTTAATAAAGCTGCAGATATGGCTATAGCATCAAAAAATCCACATGCGATGGCTGCTGGTGCAGCCGTTAAAGCATTAAATAATGCAACTCGTGGAAAGCCTGCTGATGCCTTTGGTAGATTTGGTTCTAGAGGAAAAAATATTCCAAGTGCAGGGAAAAAGACACAAGATGCTTTAGGTACAAATCCGGAAAACAAAGATGGAAGTAATCCAACTGGTGAAGGTAATCAAGCAGCACCTGGTGAAAACAAAAATGCTGACGATCTTGCAAAAAGAAAATTAAAACAATCTAAATTTAATCAAGCACGAAATTGGATTAAAAATCGAAGAAAAAAGAAAAAAGGAACTGTTACTAGTGAAGAAACTGCTAAAAAAGAAAGTAGTAGTGAAAGTGGTAGTGAAAGTAGTACAACAGATGATAAAGGGGAAGATTTTCTAGCTAAACGAGCAAAAAGATTTGTTGTTAAGATTCTTCTTATTGGAGCTGCTATCGTATTTGGATTTTTAGTAGTTATAGCTTTTATTGCTGGAATATTTGGTGTTGATATTGTTTCATCATTTCCAGCAATGAACGTTAGTTCGTATGGTACTGATCAGTTTGAATCTGTTTATGATAAGGATTCAGAAGAATATAAAGAAGAAACTGCCTATTATGAAAAAATCCAAGAGATTCAAAAAAATCACTTAGATACGTATAAAGAAGAATTAAAATTTGGATACTTGCATGCGGCTTTAATTTATATAAACTACACGACTGAACCAGAAGATGAGAAAAAGCCAATTGATTATAAAAAAATGACTGATATGGCAGATACTATATATGATTTGATGAAACCAAGCGATAGTACAAAAGAAGCAGATTTTGAAATAAATGGTGAAATATATAATAATTTAAAAAATAGTAGTGAGTTTAAAGAATACTACAAAGAATTATTAAAGAAAGAACCAATAGATGAAGTATTGGCTGAGATATTTGAATTTGGAAAATCTATTAATGAAGTTGATAATCGTGATGAAACCGTTCTTACTAACGAAACAAAAGTTACTGTTCCCGTTTCTTCATCTAATGATAAACCAACAGCAACTCAAATAGTAACTAAGAAATTAACAATTAATGAATATATAGCTGATTCTATTTATGCAAGTACTTCTGATGTATCAAACGCCGAAATGGTTAAAGCATATACCATAACTTATTCAACCAATATCGTATCAGAAAACAAAAAACTATCAATTAATTCAAGTACTGCAAGTGCATCAAATGCTCTTTGTAGTACTAAAGAAGGCTGTAGTTATGATAGTAATGGTAATTTAGTTAATGGACCAGGAGAAAGAAGTAATAAGAATGATATTTATTATAATGGTGGCTATTATTATAAAACACCATTATCAAGTAGTGAACAAGCAAATTTAACTAAAAATATTAATTCTGTGTTTGGTAATGTTTTAGTTAACCAAGATGGTACATATCCAAGTCTTGATTCAGAAACATTAGGTGGATTAGGAGAAGGAGATTATAAAACAATATTACAGGATGCATATGGTGATTTAAAAACCAAAAATGTTGGTGAAAATAGTTATATTTTAGATGGTAGTTATGGTACTGAAAAAGTATTAACTCCAGTTATTTTCTATGATCAAAAAGATTATCCAGGCTATAGTTTCTGCGGACTTAAAGGTTCTACTATAGCCGGTAGTGGTTGTGGTGTTACATCAATGGCGATTGTTGCATCTACATATGAAAATGATCGTAAATATAGTCCAATATACATGAATGCGGAAGCCACAAAAATGAGAATGTGTGGCGGAGGAGATATTGGTACTAAACAAGCATTCTTTGGAAAAGAAGCAAATGCAATGGGATATAAATTTGCATCAGGAACTAAATATAACAAGAGTTTCCTAAACTTAGTATTAAAGCATCTATCACAAGGACATTTAGTTATTGTTAATGTTAAAAAAGGAATATTTACCAGTGGTGGACATTATATGGTATTAGGAGGAGTTGATCCTGATACACAAAAAGTATATGTATATGATCCAAATAATAGAACAAACAAAAGTATAAGTTATCGAAAATCAGGGAATGGTTGGTATAGTTTTAATGACGTTATAGTAAAAGAAGGATATAGTTTCTTTATTATATGGAAAGGGTAAAATATGAAAAAAATAGTTATACTAATTCTTGCTATTTTCTTGGTAACAGGTTGTAAAGTAAAATATGATGTAGTTATTAATGAAGATTTATCAGTTAAAGAAGAAGCTAAATTAACTTGTACTGATGATACTTTTTCTGTTTATTATAAAACTACGAGAGTAAACGTTTTAAAATCATTCATTGATATGTATAAAGACTTTTTAGATGAAAAAGAATATCAATATGAATTAAAAGAAGAAGATAATCCATATGTTTTAGTTACCAAAAAATATGATAATCCTAGTGATTTTGTTAATAACTCAATATTATTTAATGATTACTTTGATGAAGTTAAATATACGGAAAAAGATAATATAAAGAAAATAGAAACAGTTGGTTTTCATGAAAATGAATCTGAAAATCAAGATAGATTTGATATTAAAGAATTAGAGATAACGATTAATAGTCCATATCAAGTAGTAAGTCATAATGCTAAGAAAGTAGATAAAAGAACTAATACTTTCTATTATGAGTTAAATGAAAAGAATAATAAAATTTTATTTGAATATGATGCTAACACTAAATTTAATCCAAATAGTGATGTAATAGGAACTCTAATAATTTGCTTATTAATGATTGTTGCAATATGGATAGTAATTATATATTTAAATAAAAAAAATAAAAAATAATTATATAATATGATATAATTAGTAAAAGGGTGATGATATGAAACTCAAAATGCGTTTTGATAAAAATGATATGATTAAGTTTGGTATTTATGCTTTTATATTGTTTTTAATGGTAGCTATTTTGTATTCAAATTTAATTAGTTTTTCACATAATGGAAAATTTGCTGGATTAAATTTCTTTATTGCATTATCAAAAGATAATATTGTAGCTACATTCGTAATATTTTTAATTGCTTTAGGCGGATTAGTGTTTTCATGCAAAAGTTATTTCTTTGAGTTTGATAAAGGGTTTGGTTTCACCACAGAAAAGAAATTAGATGGTTATAGTAACTGGTGTGATAAGAAAACAATGAAAAAAGAATTAAAGCCAGTTGTGGCATCTAGTTTAAAAGCTAATGCTGGTGGAATTCCTTTGATAAATGATGGAAAAACTCTATGGGTTGATGATGGACAATATCATAATTTGATTATTGGTTCTACTGGTTCTGGTAAAACTCAGTGTGTTATATTCCCAATGGTACAATCACTTGCAAAGCATGATGAATCAATGGTTATAACTGACCCTAAGGGTGAAATATATGAACAAACTAGTGAGATGTTAAGAAGACGTGGGTATAATATTGTTTTACTTAACTTCCGTAATCCACAACATGGTAATGCATGGAATCCACTTACTTTACCATATCGATTATATAATAGTGGTAATCAAGATAAAGCTATTGAGTTATTAGATGACTTAGCTTTAAATATCTTGTATGATGAATCTAATAAAAATGCCGATCCATTCTGGGAAAAAACATCAGCAGGTTATTTTGCTGGTCTTGCATTAGGTTTATTTGAAGATGCGAAAGAAGAAGAAATAAATATCAATAGTATTAGTTTAATGACTACGGTTGGTGAAGATAAATTTAGAGGTAGTAGTACTTATATTAAAGAATACTTTAATTCTAAAGATCCGGCTGGAGCTGCTTATATTAATGCCTCTAGTACAATTCTTTCTCCAAGTGATACAAAAGGTAGTATTTTAGCGGTATTTAAAGAAAAAATAAAATTGTTTGCTACACGTGCTAACTTATCAGAAATGTTATCACATAGTGATTTTGAAATCCAAGATATTGGTCTTAAGAAAACAGCAGTGTTTATTGTTATTCAAGATGAAAAGAAAACATATCATTCACTTGCAACCATTTTAGTAAAACAAATATATGAAACATTAATTGATGTTGCCCAAGCAAATGGTGGAAAACTTCCAATAAGAACAAATTTCTTGTTGGATGAGTTTGCTAATATGCCACCACTTAAAGATGTTACAACGATGATTACTGCAGCACGTAGTCGTCAGATGAGATTTACCTTAATTATTCAGAACTTTGCACAGTTAAATGAAGTATATGGTGAACAAAATGCTGAAACCATTAAAGGTAACTGTGGTAATTTAGTATACTTAATTAGTACTGAATTAAAAGCTTTAGAAGAAATTAGTAAAATGTGTGGTGAAGTTAAATCTAAAAAAGATGATAAAACAACTTCTACACCACTTGTTACAATTAGTGATTTACAAAAGCTTAGTTTATTTGAAGTAATTATAAGACGTGTAAGACTTGCTCCATTTAAAACAAAATTAACTCCAAATTATCAAATGAATTGGGGTAAAAAGTATCCAAATGCTAATATTAATGATGTACCAGAACGTGAAAGACATGAAGTGAAAATATTTGACGTTCGAAAATTTGTTGATGAAAAGGTTAAGAAAAATAAAGACAATTTATTAGATTTTGGTGGTGGGGGACAACCAGGTTTACCATTCTTTCAAAATATGCCATCATCTAATCCTTTTATGTCACCACCATTTGATATGCCAAAAGCAAATTCTCCTATGGTAGAAAAAAATGATTTTGATGTTGATGATATAGTTAAGAAAATTGATGCTAAAATTGCACAACTTGAAAAAGAAGAGGAAGAAGAAAAGAAAAAAGCAGCTGGTGGAACTTCAAATAGAGATATTAATATCAATAATATTATTAATTCACCAAAAGCTCAAATGGAAAATAATGATATTTTAGATCAAATGCTTAATAAAAAGGTTGATAATCCACCAGTCCAAAATAATGATTCAACTAAAAAGGTTTTGGATGCAACAACTATTATTGATACATCACCTAAACCAAATAATATTCCACCTGAGATTAAAACAACAAATGTTAATAAAGATGATGATTTCTTTGATGATTTCTTTGATGAATAAA
>JAEEGL013915412.1_pt1 | contig 10421 bp, 8 predicted proteins | sample 9134231 | NCBI WGS metagenome assembly JAEEGL01 (sample SAMN16246548, study PRJNA631951) | gut metagenome | biome: gut microbiome; feature: rumen; material: fiber-attached | host: Bos | place: Iran: Karaj | collected 2018-10
ACAGCAAGGATCCAAAGTATGATCTATTCGATCATCTGATAAAGACAGCTGCAACTTATACTTCTGACATCAAATGGAGGGACTATGCTGGGGGCGGGAAGGTTGTTAACACTCTTTAGTCCTTTTATCACCACACAGAGCATTTTTTGATTGACCGTCATTCCACAAATAATTCAAATCATAAGCATCGCCCAAATTATTACCTTTAGAATCCAAGACCGATAGACTCAATGAAACCTTATCGCCATGCTTTATATTCGGGGGATAGTTCTTCTCAAGTTCTACAATTGGAGCGGGGTAGAATTTTGCATAAAAGTCAAATGTTTGATTAAACCATAGATCTGCGCCATCTTGAGGTTCATTAGTCACAGTTAAAACGATATGTTTCTCTTGCACTTCATCACTAACTTTATCACACGTTATGGCGTATGTCTCATTTTTACCAAGTACATTACCTTCTTCATCTTTCCACATGTACTTCCAACCTGTTTTATATCCTCCAGACGATCTTACTGACAAATTCCATTTCCCATCTTGGAAGAATAGTTTCGGTGTGGTAGAACTATTACTATCATCAGATAATGTTACCGATGCTTTGGGCCAAACCTTTACATTCCAACTATCGCTATAAGTATCCCAAACAGTTATTCCATCGGGAGCATAGTTTGTTGCCTTCAACATTACGGTTACATCCTTTTCGATTGTCCCATTATTCACTATTGAGGGATGCTTAAAGAAAGCACTATTACCTGAGATTCCTTCTGTGGAAGTCCATGAATACTCCCACTTAGCTCCACCATCACCGCTCGCAGACCAAACGAGTTCTCCTGTTTCATTACAGAACATGAAGTCTGAAGGAGCTGTCACCATTTGGTGAGTTGGCACAGGATAGATTTGAATATTCATAGCTGTGCTTGACAATTCTGTGAGTTCAGCCTTTCCTTTTTCTTTCAAAGAAAGAATGAAAGAGAGCTCATTGACACCCACAATTAATGATGGAGTAATGTCATTTATGGATAAAATCCCCTTTTCCAAAGAATAAGAAGCTTCATACTCCACATTATTAATGAAATACTTACACACAGGTACTTCCTCTATGGAGTCACACCCTTCAACAATGATTTTGTAAACGGCAGTTGCACCCTCAGTAGCACATTTCATGCCCGAATAATCAATGACAGTCCTTTCATCATGACCAGTCACATCAATACTTATAGCTATATTTTGAGCATTCACATAAATAGAGAGGAACACCACAAAGCATAAAGATATCAATTTCCTCATAATCACATATTTTCAATATAATTTATAACAATGCAATGCAAGCACCTAAGATGAGTCCCAATATGGCTCCCACAGATAGAATTATTGCCATTGCTTTATCTGGTAGAGACGGACTGGAGCTTCTCATTGAATCTAGAGCAACCCGGAATTCGGATGCAGATTGGAATCTCTTTTCCTGTTTCTTCTCTGTGGCACATTTTATTATATCACGTAACGCAGGATTTGAAATGTTATTCAAAGGTACATCTTTAGTCAACTGCATCTGCATGACCTCATCCATCTTTCCTTCAAATGGCAAAAATCCACATGTAAGCTGGTATAGCAATATTCCAATAGCATAGATATCCGTGGTCTGGTTTTGGCAATTTATATCTGACCTAACAAGTTCTGGAGCGGCATATTTAGGTTTACCCACTAATCTCTCTTTCCGATTTGTATCTAGTTGAATACAACCAGTAACTGAAAGGGCATTCAACTTCATTGCTATGCCGAAGTCAATCAATTTTATATGATTGTCAGCAGTCAACATTATATTGGAAGGGTCAATATCACGATGAATATAGCCATTATCATGCAAAGCCATAATACCTGCTAAAACGCTTTTCACAACTCGAATTGCGAAATGCTCTGGTTGTTCCTTATACAATTGTAGCATTTCTACGGCAAATGGCACCTCATTGCCTTCATAATCAGTAACACTCCCTTCAAGCATTTCTGATAGAGGAACGCCGTGCAACAATTCACTAACAACATGATAATGCTTTGTTGTATGACCGTTCCCCAAATTATCTATCGTTTCGATAAAACCCAACATCTCAACTAGGTTATCATTACGCAATTGTATAGAAGCCTCACGACGAGCACGATCTATGGCATGAACAGGCAAATCCTCAAACATAAACTTGACAGCTACAGGCTTGACTTCAAGAGAATGTTCATTAACACATATACCTTTGAAGACACGTCCCATTCCACCTATACCAATCGGAGGCTCTGTCGGATCTACCTCATAATAGATACCTTTCTGCTTCTCGAGTTGCCCTTGGAGCTTCATAATAGACATTCCTTTCCAATTATTTGTTTATTTGACTTCAAAAAAATAAAACTTCTTCTTATCACTGATGTAAATTGCATATAGTCCCTTTTTTACCTTATAGGCTAAGCGCAACGTATTGTTAACACTTACTGATTGAGAACCGATACTGACATATCCATCAGCAAACAGCTCATTAGGGATATTATAAAACTCTTTGCTCTTTACTTCTAATACTGAAATAGGAAGCAAACTGATACGTGAATTCCCCGTTTTGTTTGCCATTTCCACAATCAAATTTCCACCAATTGAATCTAATTTCAGCTTCGGAATATTGACCAAGCTATCTCCAATTACGGTGTATTTATCCTTCTTCTTTATACAGTATATTGGGTGGACTTGATGTCTATTGACATAAACTTCTTGACCTTTGATTACGATATCGCGCATTGGATTATATTTTTTGTTCTCAAAATTACTAATAGTAGCAACATCATTCATATCAAATTGTCTTTGGCTTTCATTTTCATCTACCATCTGGATGGAAGGGCTTGAAGAACTGATATCTTGGCAGACAACAACTCCTCGCGTTCCATTAATATTATCCAAGAATTGGGCCTGATCAAGAATCGAAACATTGGGATTAAGCTTTTCTTTCTTTAGACATTTGATATTGCTATTGAGGATACTATGTATTATTCCATCATCTGTCTTAATTCGAATCAGATTCCCTGGAACTTTCTCTATGATTTGTCCTTTGTAGATGGCATCAGAAACATTTGTCATCTCTATCACATCAACAATGCCATTAAGAGCCATTGAGTCACGTTCACTATAATTGATTGAACGAATATCGGAGATATTGAATTGCGCTACCTTTGGAGTAAGGTCAACAAAACTGCAATAGGCTCCCTCCTCAAACACAAATACCTGATGGCTATAATCATCAAAGAGTTGTGATAGAACTGCAATCTTTATAGAATCTTCTGAACATGAAGAAGTGTCTGATCGCATGGAGCCTTTGTCGACAAATCTTATCTTTGACAGATAAATGTTTACTTTTCCGTTCAGCAATTTTGTCGTACTTTTTAGCTCATTTGCCCACTCCTTCCAAGGACTACTAAGAGATTTGATTTCTACCTTCTCTATTGATCTATCAGCAATCCATGCAGAATTAACTGTTGCATAAGTCCGCTCAACAGAAAATGTAACTGACTTACCCAACGTCTGACTCTGAATATGCCCTTCTACTATGACTCCTCCTTTCAGGTTGATTATTTCAGTACGAATGGCAAATGTCTTACAGACACCAAGGAGTGAAACCACACCTATAAAAAATATGATTTTCCTCATGACAAATATCAATTTATAAGTTCACTTCCTCTTCATATAACTTTTTCAGAAACTTAGCATGAACAGCCTTAGTGGCACCACCCGCTATTGAGTAGCTACCATATAATATTCCCACAAGTTCTCCTTTTTTATTGAAAACAGGTGAGCCACTACTGCCTCCAACTGAATTTGCCTGAAACTCAAAATCATACTTACTGGGTTCTTTACTACATTTCGTTTCTCTAATAGTAGGTTCTAAAGACTTGCTATTATCATCGAGCCCCCAAGTAAGGCCGGCAGGATAACCGATTGTATATAGTTGATCTTTCAGAGGCACTAATTTATCCGTAATAGAGTTATTTGGGTCATAAATGTATTGCACATCTGCAGGAGTTTTCTTGTCATTAAGTTGTAAGATGGCAAGATCAATGTCTTTGTTATCAGACACTTTCAATACATTACAACGTTGAAATTCGTCTGTATGAGTATAATATTTCCCAGGATAGCCAACTGTGATATGATCTATCCTACCTGTAATCTTATATGTAGACTTCCGTATACGTGCTGTTACGTCAAGAACATATTTCACGAACCTGTTTTGATTATTATCACACTTTGCCAAAGAGTAATTTAAAACAGATTTAGCAAAAATAGAGTTTTGAAGAAAATCATTTACATCATTAATACTATTACTCCTAGGCATATTATCCTCTATTACCTGACGAATTTTATCATTTTGATCTTTGCTCAATTCCTCCCAAGGTACTACAACGTGTCTGTTTGTACCCATTCGTCCTTCTTTATCAAGGAAGAATGCGGTTGCCTGAGTTGTCATCGTCATTTCATCAAATGGTACTTCTCCATTCCAATAATCGGGCATTGGGTTGTCATCAAATGTAACCATTGGATGAAAAACAGTCCTAACATAAACTACTGCAGTTCTAGCCTGTTTAGTATCTATGCCCCTAGAACCATCAAACCATTTCCAAATCCCGAAAATGAGTGCAATGACAGCTGCAGCAGACAGGATAGCTATTGCTACCTTCTTTGCCGTATTTGCTGGGAAGAACTGCTGAATTTGAAGTGTTACGTCCTCTGTACTACAGATGACATTGTCAGATTTCCTAATTCGAACATCTTTATTCTTTTCAATTTTCACACCATTGACTTTCGTTCCATTGGTACTACCATTGTCACGAATATAGACTTTACCATCTTTCCCTATACGAAGAGATGCATGGTAGCTGCTAACGGTTTGATTATTGAGAATGATGTCATTTCTGAAATTGCTTCCAATATTATAGACCTGCCTGTATTTTGACAAATCATCAGGCATTGGGATGCGTGCCCATACCAACTGGGTATTTCCGAAACTAACACGATCACCTCTCTGAATAGAGATTTGTTTCAATGGCTCTATTCGATTTCCATTTACAAATGTACCATTAAGGCTACTTTTATCCTCAATAAACAACTGACCATCATCTAAGATTGTTATCTCAGCGTGAAGACTACTCACATGACTGTCGTTGAGTACAAGCTGACAAGCTTGTGAACTTCCAATTTTAATTAACTTCATAGTTTTATGCTTTAGTTCGTTATATCAATATATTATTTTATCAGTACTCTTTCCCTCAGTCTTCTTACCGTCTTGAGGCTTTAGAGTTTTTCCTTTTTTTTTATTCTTATCATCGTTTTTCTTTTCCCACTTCTTTTCTTTATTTATCTTTTGCGGAAATAGCTCTTGTACAGTTCTGGGGAGTTGCGTTTCCCTCTTTTTCTGAGTTTTTCCCTCTCCAACAGGTTTGTCTACGTCCGATGGACTTCCAACAGTAATAGAATCTTTCACTGTATGCGCATCACCAGGGCTCCCCACAATCACATTAGTTTCCTCAAACTGGGTAGATGTACTAGGCCATGAACTGGTTATCCAGAACACTAGAAAGCCCAACAAAACAAGAATTACAGCTACAATTCCTGCAATTTTGAAATATTTCATAGGATTATCCACTTGTGACCATTTTAATTGAGAGGCTTCAGCAAAATTAATCACATCACTACGTTTCACTGGGAAAGGAACTCCTGGTCTCAGTTTAACACCGTTAACCCAAGTACCGTTCTGTCCGATATCCACAATCTCCATTTTACCGAACGTATACAATTTCAGTATTGCATGACGACGAGATATCCTGTAGTCATCGATGAGAATATCGCACCCATCACCGCGTCCTATTGTAATTGTTTTCATATCCCTTTCAATTATTTAACTTTTTCAAGATCTCTTATTAACTGTTCAAAGTGCCCCTTTGCTTTGTCAGAATTACTTGTAGCAATAGAATTGCTGAGCTTCTGACGCACATCATCGTAAATCATCTTATTTTTGACATCTACTTTTGATAAATTATCTAATGCATTAGAGGCTTGTTTAATATAAAATTTCCTTTCATTGCCCTTTTTAATATTTGAGGCCTGTCTAAGATTATTTTTAATAAGAGCGATTTCTTTTGCATGTTGCTGAGTTTTTACTGCTTTGGCTTCCTCTGCAGCTTTTTGAGCCTCTTCGACTTTCTTCTTAGCTTCTTGTTCCGCCTTTTCTGCTGCTTTTTGCTTTTCTGCTGCTACTTCATTTTTCGCATTGGCAACTTCCATTTTAGATTCTGCCAACTTTTCTTTCAAACTTTTTACCTGATCCTGCAAAAAAACAATGCTATCGTTTTTTTTCGACAAACTAAGTTTGTTTTGTTCAAGTAGTTTTTTTTCTGCACTTGGCTTCATTAAAGTGACAGCCATAAAAAAACAGGCCAAAAGACAGAAACAACAAAGAACCGTCAATGCCCTAATAATATTAATTGCTTTTCTATTCATCTTTACTTTTGTTGTTGAATCCTCTTTTGTTTCAAAAAGCGCCAAAGATAGGTTGTCATGAGTATTCCCATTTATACGTCCTATTTCATCAGCCTGAAGTACGATACTATCAACCGCTCCAGCCAAGGAAGGGGTTTTTGCTGCCCTTTTTACAAGGTCGCTTTCTGATAATGCATTCCAAATCCCATCTGTACAGAGCAAAAAACGATCCCCCTTTTCATATGGAAGCAAATCGATATCTGCAAGTTGTCCATTTCTACCACCAAGAGCCTTTGTAATTACATTTGTCTGTTGTGACAGCCTAGCTTGCTCCTCAGTGAGCTCTTTGCTTCTCACCATATCAGCAACTAAGGAATGGTCTTCTGTACGAAAAGCCTTTTCCCCATGGCGAAACTGATATAATCTACTATCTCCAATATGACCAACGATTGCTGCTTTCGAGTTAAACAATACAGCAACAACGGTTGACCCCATGCCTCGCATTTCAGGATGATTTTCACTTTTCGAAATTATTACCTGATGAGCATGCTTTATAGCATTCTGCATCATGGCTTTCAAATTATCATCAGTTGGCTGCTGTTTACAAAAATAATCAGCTATTGTTTGCACAGCCAAAGTGGAAGCTTCCCTACCTGCAGGACCTCCTCCCATACCATCACAAACAAGCGCAATCAGTCCATACGGTGTATCTGCAAATCCGCACGAATCTTGATTTTCAGACCTGCCACCTTGACGGGTATCCCAAAATCCAAGTATTGGATATGTTGTTCTTATAGCGTTCATATAACGTTTGTTATTATCAGAATACCTATAATTATAAACAGTAGAATTAAGAAAATGGAGATATTTAACCAGTTCTTTCCGAATAAAGGCTTGCGAGATTGTTCGGTCATTGCTACAATCAAAGCTCGTTTCATTTCCGAAGCATGTTGATAACGATCTGAAGGTTTTACTGCCGTTGCTTTCCGAATAACAGCAAGTATTTTGTCCGAAATCTCTGGGGTCTTCTTCAAAATGGTACTTTGATGGAGTTCTCGAGCTTCTCCAACTGTATTAGGGAATGGATTCTGCTTTGTAATTAATTCATAGAGCGTCACACCAGCTTCATAGATATCAGTAGCACGAGATAGTTTTGAATTAACAATTGAATTAGCAAACTGTTCAGGAGCAGCATATTTGGGTGTACCCATCATTTCTGATGTAATATCACCTGTTGCCATTGAAACGTCAGCAATTCCCAAGTCCATAAGTCTCACATTACGCTCATTCTCCACCATAATGTTCGAAGGCTTAATATCCATATGAATTATATTTTTCTGATGGATATAGCTAAGAGCATCCAGAACAGGAAGGAACATATTGCAAATACGCTTTTCAGCATTTGGTAAGTGCCTGATTTTTTCGTCAATAAAACGATCTATATTTTCTCCTTCAACATAACCACTTATGATAAAAAGAGGTCCATTATCTGAAGCAACCTCGCAGCAGCCATACATTTCAACTAGATTTGGATGGCTAAACATTAAACTAGCCTCAAGCCTTGCACGTCTTCGAATTTCAGGGTTTCCAGAATACTTATCTTTAACACGCTTAATGGCCACAACATTTGCGGTTTCTAATTCGTAACCCCTATACACTACCCCCATAGCCCCTTCCCCCAATATTGGCTCCAACTCATCATAACAATATGTATGAGAGCCTATCTTTAAATAAAGGATGCTGCCCCGTTTTATAAGAGACATGTGAGATACTAAAAAAAATAGAATTTGAAATAGTTATTAAAGGAACTTTGTTTTACCAGGCTCATCAAATTGAGATCCGCTCAAATCGACTGTACCTGTATCCACATTTCTACCCATAGAGTCATATGGATTGAAGCGACCTTGTGTAAAACCACTCATTTCGCCATCATTATCAGATAAACTTTCGTTTGTAGGCACAAAATCTTCTGCAATACTCAACCCACATTGCTCAGCATCAACAAGGAGTAATAGTAATTTGTAGCAACGCCCAATCACAATTATATCGTTCGCTTTACAACTATGATTTTCGTAATCCAATTCTTCTGCATTAAGGAATAGGCCATTCTTAGAGCCAATATCACGGATACTTGCTATAAGTCTATTTGTAGTCTTCATTTGCTTGATGTTAATTGCGGCATGATGATCTGAAACTGACATTTCCTGCAAGCGCACATCACAATCAGAAGCCCTGCCTATGACATTTGTTCCTAAATGCAAAGGCCAATACTCACCTATTCCTCTGCGGGAAATTGAATAAAGGAAACCTACTGTCGGAGTTATATTCTCACTTTCATCAACGTCACTACTAATACCCGGAGCATCTTCATGCATACCAGGAACATACGTAGCTGCATCTTGATTTGAATTCATGCTAGATGAACGTAAATAAGGATTGAAACGGGAACCCTGTTTTTCCCCCTTAGCATTCACAAATGTTTCTCTTTTCCTCATACAATTTATCTCCCTTGAAATTTTTTTCCTGCCATATGAACACCCCAATAGGCTTGAAAAATTACTGTTTCACTATCCCTATACTTATGATACAAAAAAGGCGTAGGTGTCTGTTCTTCTGCCCATCCTGGACTCGCAGGCTCTCGCATTGCCTCTCACAACAGGATAGACAACGCAGTTAGCCCACGCCAGTACGTACTAATATATATAATTAAGGTATATATGTGAACGTACCACGTGACGCTTCGGTTGCCATTTGCCTGCTTGCGAGTTAGGAATTTGCGAGATTCACGAGCCACAAGGACAAACGTTCGAAAACGTCCTTCTCATATATAAGACCGCCCACCGCCCACTTTCATGGACTAACTGAGCGATGCTGCAAATTTACACATTATTTTTGAAATAGCAAGAAAAAAACCAAAAAAAAATGACGTTTTGAACAAAAAAAGCTTTAGATCACAAAAAAGCATGGTTTAGGCAACAAGAATTTCCCCTATTATTGGGTTCTCACAAAGTGTAGAGACTTACAGGTCTTTCAGGTGATACGAAAAATTCTTGAACTACTCTAAGAGCTTATGAAGCAGTTCCTTTGTCTCCAAGCATTCCAGAAGTTTCTGCTTGGTACCTGCCTTCATAATGATGTGGACAACTGCATTACCCTTGCTTACATCTACCGCATCATCTCTCTAATCAGTTCTTTCAGGGACACCAAGATTATCAATATTTTTTCAGCAAATCTCCTATCACTAACTTTAAAGGGCTAAAACCAGAGCCTCAAGACACGGAAAAAGCGTAGAAAGCTCCTTACCCATATCTGGAGGCCGTGAGAAAGCCCATACTACCTGATAAGTCGTGCCTACGCTATTGCATAGGCATCAATCTTGTCATTCGGTAGTATAAATATCTTTGAATTTCTCAGGTTCCCAGATATTACCAACAACAATAATGCTGTATTGTTTAACCTCTAAAGTCGGACCGCCACCCTGCACTAAGGGAATCATGCCTTAGCTTACACCGTTTACGGCGCATCGGCGATACTTGATTGCAAAAGTAATAATAAAATTCGAGAATCGTGCTCTTGCAAGCACTTTTTATACATAATTTAATAGAGAGGCAAGATAAGCCCCCCGAAAAAAAGAAAAAGCCAGCACCTCAAACCAAGGTGCTGGTAGTTATAAAGGTTGTGCTATCTGATATCCTGGCTTACTTCTGTCGCATTATGTTTCGGCCTAAACGAGTGATGACGTGCTCCATGTTTAGTTTTCCGTTTCTCACATAGTTCAATTGGAACGGCGAGAGCCTACTCTTGCTTTATCGCAGCTGCCACGATTTCAGCTATCCGCCTCACACCCTTGTCGTCGGGATGGATACCGTCGGCCTGCATCTTGTCGCCGTCGTTGGCAAAGAGGGTGTGCAGGTCGATTACCTTCAGA
>JAEEGL013936038.1_pt1 | contig 10421 bp, 9 predicted proteins | sample 9134231 | NCBI WGS metagenome assembly JAEEGL01 (sample SAMN16246548, study PRJNA631951) | gut metagenome | biome: gut microbiome; feature: rumen; material: fiber-attached | host: Bos | place: Iran: Karaj | collected 2018-10
GAATGTCTCCATCTCTTCCCTCCTTTCTTTTATGATTCCATGATATTTGTTAAATGTGAACTTCTTCTGAACTTGATTTGAAGTATAAATGAAAAAAGCATCTCTTTTCAGAAAGGCTTTTTTGCGTGATTTTACTGACTTTTTTATACGAATTCCGTATCGATATTGACCTGTATGTCTTTGTCCGGATAGATCGCGGAAAGATATTCCGTGAATTCCGCGCAGGTCTTGAGACGGTCGGCTTCATAATCCACGACCAGATCGCAATAGATCCGGTTGGTCTTTTTGTCCGAATAGATCGCATGATAAGACTTGATGTGTTCTTTGGATTTGACGAAATCCGCGATCTCGCTGCGCAGCTTATGGGAATCCGGTGAATCGTTGTCCACGGCATAAATGCCGAAGACCATCGCCACACGGTATTTCTCAAGGATCTTTATCTGCAGACCTCTGAGAAATTCATAGACATCGCCGACGCTCTTTTTATGATCAAGCTCCACGTTGCAGGATCCCGTATAGGCATCCGGACCGTAGTTATGAAGGACCATATCGACCGCATTGATGACGCCGTCCGTCCCGCGGATCTCTTTGTAAAGTTCCTTGACGAGTTCTTCGTCTGCCGGCTGTCCGAGCAGTTCCGCTACGGTATCCTTCATGATCTCATAACCGGCTTTGATGATCAGAGAAGAAGTGAAGACACCGGCAAAGGCATCGATGGAAAAATGACCCAGAAGATAGACTAAAGCCGAAAGGATCGTGACGACCGAAACGAAAGAATCGTTGCGGCAATCCACGCCGACCGCTTCCAGCGTGTCGGAACCGACTCTTTTGCCGGTCTTCATCGTATAGACGCCCATGACATATTTGATGACCGCCGAGACCAGGACGACAGCCAGAGAGACATAAGAGACATTGAGTTCTTCCGGTTCGAAGATCAGCCTGATCGAACTGCTCAGCATCTCGATACCGCCGACCAGGATGAAGGAGGCGATGATCATCGACGTCAGATATTCGATGCGGCCGTAGCCGAACGGATGTTTGGCATCGGGTGCTTTGCCGGCAAGCTTCGTCCCGACCAGAGTCAGTATGGAAGAAAGCGCATCGGTAGCATTGTTGACGCCTTCCGATACGATGGCGATCGAAGAAGCGATCAGTCCGACGACCACTTTCATCAATGCGACAAGAAGATTGACGATCACGTTCAGCAAAGACGTCGCGGAGACGACGCCTTCTCTGCTGTCGGGATCGAGTTTGAACAGTTTATAGATTAACGACATAAAAATTCTCCCGTAATCATTATAAAGCCCCGTCTTGCAACGGGGCATGCGGATGATCTGAAAGTTTAAGCTTTGAACAGGGAATGCAGGTTGCAATAAGCATAGACCGCTTCCACTTCATCATCTTCCAGCAGGGCAAAGACCGCTTTCGGCGCATCGCCCGGTTTCAAAGCCTTGCGCTGGTTGCCGCCCTTGGTCTGAAGAGCGATCCATTCAATGTAGTGCTCTTCGCTCATCGGATGTTCTACGGAACCGACCGTCACATAGACTTTATTGTCCCTGACCTCATAGACCGGTACGTGCTTTTCGGCAGCACCGTCAGACTCGCCTGCTTTGATCTCCTCCATCGGTTCTCCGCAGCACATGATCGGACAGCCTTTCTTCTTGACGATGGCGACCATCTGGCCGCAGCGTTTGCAGCGATAGAATTTCATTTCCATATCATTATTCTCCTTGTACTCTCTTACTTATATTATATATGTTTATCCCGTGAAAGTCCTAAAAGCTGTGGCCGCCTCCCCCGCCGGAGGACCCTCCTCCGCCGCCTCCGCCGCCTCCGGAGAAACCACCACCGCCGCCTCCGGATGAAGAGGAAGATTCGACGTGGTTTCTGGAACGGGAAGCCGTGATCTTCTTGGAAAGGATCGAGACTCCGACGAGTGTCGTCAATGCCGGCGGAGCATTGTAGATGATATCTTCATCGTCTTTTCTCTGAATTGTCAGGATGAAGAAATTGATCAGCAGCGCACTTACGCAGGCGATCAGGAAATTGGAAATGTATTTCATCGGCTGGGCGATCCTTCCGCCTTGTAAAAGCGTCAAAGCCTGTTCGAAGACTTTCTTTGCACACTGATAGTATTCGCCTCTCGAGGCATAGCGGTAGACATTGTCGGTGATCGTGTTGGAATACGCCTTGTCGATGCTGCGGTAGATCTTACCGTCGCAATAGATCCAGATGTTCCGTCTTCCCATATCGATCACGAAAAGGATGCCGCTGTCATGGCCGAACAGTTCACGGTACTTCGCCTTTGCATAAGAAGAAGTATTCTCATACTGACTCACGGTGATGAATCCCGCATTGCCATACGCCAGAATCCCTTCCATATCCCGTTTCAAAGCGGCTTCTTCCCCGTCGCTGAGTAGATCTTCCTCATCCTCAAAGACGATCCGGTAATCCGATGCGGCATGGACCGAAACGGCATCGGCGCACACGAAAGTCAGCAGCAGCACCAGCAGCAGGCTCTTCAAAAGATCACGCACGGTCGTTTCCTCCTTTCCTTTCGTAGAACGAAGGCAAAGGCCTTGTCGAAGTCTCGTTGTATCGAAGGATCAGATCGATCGACATCGCACTGGCAGCCATCAGGCAGATCAAAGCGCCGAGATAATACCACCAGTCCTGCACCGGCTCCGCCGATGCGACCGCAAAAGCATAGACGATGGAAGCCAGTCCCAGGAAACAGATGAACAGCGAGCGTTTGTTTTTCAGATAGCGGGCAGCTGCGATCTGTTTGAAGAAACGTACGGTCTCAAGGACCAATATGATGAAGGTCAAAACGATGGCACCCTGCTGGGAGACCAGGAAATCATACATTTCTCCCGCAACGGCGAAGATCAGAAAACAGAAGGCCAGTCCCGATCCCATCAGGATGGCCGCCACATTCCCGTTATAGGATGCCGCTCTCTTACGCAGACGGTCCCGTTTCTTTTCCGACATCGGCAGTTCTTTCCCGTCAGACAACAGATAGCCTTTGTCAAAGACATGATTTTCCCGGTTGCGGATCTGTTTCAGTTCCTGATGATAACGGATGCCGACCAGATAGACGAGAAGTGCCGCAAACCAGATGACGAAACGCGACGTCACCGAAACAAACAGCGTCAATAAGACGAACAAAAGACCGGCACCGATCGCCGTATATTTGGTGAACATGCTCATATCGGCCGGCAGATCGATGTGGATCTTTCCGCTTTGTCCGTTCACCACCGCATAAGCGACGCGGTCATCCTTCTTCCAGGTCAGGAACCAGACCGGAAGATAGAGCGTATCGGCGCCTTCTTTTTTCGCCATCAGAAATTCCTGAAGCTTTTTCTTGCGGACCGGTAGTTCGAGCTCGATATTGCCCAAAGATGCTTTCATCTTCTCTACTGCCATATGACTCGCCTTTTCCAGGACCTCTTTTTCATAGACATCGGCATCGACGTTCGGCGAATCGGCATACATGCCCGCCAGGTAACCCGGCTGATAATTGCGGAGATACTTTCGGGAAAACGGTGCGATGTGTTCGGCGATCGCATCGTCAAAATTGCGTGAAGCATCGTACGGTACCCCATAAGCGCTCTCATCGAGCTTGACGGAGACATCGTAATCCTCAAAATAATCATAGCCTCCGGCCGTATAAGTCTTATGTCCTTTGAATCTCAAAGGGTCCTGACGGAATGAGACTCTATACATCCAGTAAGGGATGAAGAAAGGCCGGAAACGCTCGATGAAGTCCGGATCCTTGAATTCTTTCGGCACGAAGACCTTGGAAGAGACTTCTTTCTCATAGATCTTCTTACATTGATCTTTGGTGACCGAGAACGGAATGATGTATTTCGGCCGTTTCACTCCCGACATCTGTGACTGCAGCAGCTGCTGGCTTCCGCAGTAAGTGCAGAAACTCACGGCTTCATCATTGGCGCTGATCAGCTCCGCTCCGCAGTTTTTGCAAGTATAAAGCCTGGCACCTTCGATGATATCTTCCGAAGCAGACGTATCTTCTTCATAGTCTTTGACATCCGAAACGGTTCCGCAGCTTTGACACTTGAGTTTCTTCAAAGCGATATCATAGTAAAGCGTGCCTGAACAATTAGGACACTTCAAACGGCTTCACCTCCTTTACACACATGATGTTTACTGTTCTTATATCTTTATTCTATCAAAGAAGCCAGGGCAAAAGAAAAGCACCTTTTCAGGCGCTCTTGTTTTCAAATGGTGGACACTAAGGGACTCGAACCCCTGACCCCCTCCACGTCAAGGAGGTGCTCTCCCAACTGAGCTAAGTGTCCGGATACCTTATTAATTATATACTAATCATTTTCAGTTTCCAACAGTTTTTTTAAAAAGTTTCCGCTTCTTCCCGGGAGATCTTTCGATACCGCAGGATCCAGATACCGAGTTGTATCACGAAAGCCAGCGTCCAGCTGAGCGGGAAACAGCCGTACAGGACCGAAGGCGTGTGATGCGCCGAAAAGACGGTATAGATATAAAACAGGCGGAAACCGCAGACACAGACCAGCGTCACGATCGTCGGCAAAGTGACCAGCCCCATGCCGCGGATCGAATTGACGATCACATCCAGCAATCCGTTCATAAACAAGAAGAACGTCACGAAAAACAAACGGTACATCCCCAGTTCGATGATCCCGGGCTCTTGGACCAGAAAAGACAAAAAGAGCCTTCCGTTCAGCAGGATGAATGTACCGATGCCGAATGCACCGATTCCGCAGATCAGAAACGTCGTACACGTGATCCTGGCGATCTGTTTATAATCCTTTGCACCGTAAAGCCGTGAATTGAAACTCAGCGAAGCCAGCGGGAAGGCATCGACAAAGACATAGACATACTCTTCGATCGCATTGGCAGCCGTATTGGCGGCAACAAAATCCGAACCGAAAGAATTGATACTCGACTGGATGATGATGTTGCTGAAAGAAAACAGCTGATTCTGCAGTGCCGAAGGGATCCCGTAACGAAGCATCCTGCCGATCAGTGAAAAGTCCAGAAGATCCTTATCCGCTTTCAGGCGAAGATAGCCTTCCTCACGAAACAGTTTCCTCAAGATCAAAAACGCCGAGATGCATTGAGCGATGACACTGGAAACGGCAGCGCCGATGATCCCCCGTTTCAGCAAAGCGACGCTCAGGAAATTCAGAATGACATTGGAAGCCCCTGAGACCGCAAGAAAACGCGTCGGGTCCTTGGTATTGCCGCTCGCCCTCAGGATCGAAGAACCGAAGTGATAGACCGCGATCGGCAGACACGCCAGAAAATAGATCCTCGTATAAAGGGACGCATCGGCCAGGATATCCGCGGGAGTCGACAGAAGCACCAGCAGCTGTCTGGAAAACAGAAAACCGAAGACACCGATCAAGGAACCGAAACACAATGCGATGGCAATTGCCGAACATACGGCTTTCGGGATCGTACCGTGTTCTTTCGCTCCGATCATCCTTGAGATCAGCACATCCGCTCCCAGCGAAAGACCGTTGAGCCCCCAGGTAAAAAAGACGATCAGCGGTGCCGCCGAACCGACGGCTGCCAGACCTTTTTCCGAAACATAATTGCCGACGACCAGCGTATCGGCAAAATTAAAAGATATCTGCAGCAGATTTGCCAGCATGATCGGCCAGGCAAAGGACAGGATATCTTTATACAAAGCTTTGTCAAAAAGCGCTTCTTTCTTTTCGGGATCTTTCATATACATTGCTACAATACTCATTTAATCACAAATCATATCCTTTTGCATTCGCAAAAAAAATCCTGCTTTTCAGCAAGACTATTGATCGATCTTGAATAATGCGAAGACTCCGCAAAGGAAACCGAAGATCACCGAAGGAAAACCGATGACACAGATCATCCATTTCACGGAATCGCCGAGGAGATCTTTTAAGAAAACGAACCACACGGCAGCACCGGCAAAGGCAAAAACAAGTGTACAAAGAAACAGATAGAAATACCGTCTGTGATTTTGTTTCATGCCGAGTTTATTGACATATTTCCAGATCAGTCTGTACATCATTTCCTCCTTTTTTAATGTGAGATCACATAATCCTTGTCGTTGATATTGATCAGATGATCGCCGATCCTTTCGGTATCGGAAGACAGTTTGAGATATTGAGCTCCGAGATTCGCCGTACATTCCCCCTTGTTCAGACGGCGTATATGATTCTGTGCCATCTTCCTGGTCAGATCATCGATCTGATCTTCGATCTTATATGCTTCTTTGATCAGCTTGCGTTTGTTGGAACCGAAGATCTGCATCGTGATCTGATATAGATCGTTGATCAGATTTCGGATTTCTTCGATCTCTTTTCTCGCTTCCTCGGAGAAAGACCCTCCCTCATCCTTGATATTCCGGGCATATTCCATGATGTTGACCGAATAATCGCCGATCCTTTCAAGATCCGAAATGATACGGTAAGTCGAAGTCAGGAAATAATAGTCTTTCTTTGAGATGCTCTCCTTGCGGGTGAGCTGCACGACGATCTCGACGAGATGATGATTCAGGAAATTGAGCTCATCTTCATTGTCTTCCAGCAAAGACGCTTTGGACAGATCGCTGTTCAGGATCATTTCGATCGCCAGATTGAAGTTCTCGATGGCGATCATCGCCATGTTGATGATCTCTTTCTTGACTTGCGAGACGGCAATGGCCGGTGTGGCGATCATGTTCTCATCGACAAAGAAGAAGCGCTGTTTCGGCAGCTGCGAACCGTCGTCCGGAATGAAACGCCTGGTCAGATCGACCAGAAGATCGCTGATCGGCAGCACCAGGATGACCGAAGCGATATTGAAGAATGTGTGGAACATCGCCAGCTGGGTGTGCGGGATGCCCGGGAACATCCTTTGAAACATCACGGAGAATGACATCGTGCCGGAACTGCTCATCTTGATGAGACCGTCGATGACCGCGACCAGGATCACGCCGCCGATATTGAAGATCAGCTGGATCAGCGAAGCCCTGCGTGCATTGATCGACTCGCTCTTCATGCCGGCCAGAAGGCCTGTCAGACAGGTCCCGACATTGGCGCCCAGAGTCAGATAGATGCCCTGATTCAGATCGATGAGACCGGCAACGACCATCGTGATCGCGATCGAAGTGATGGCCGATGAGCGCTGGATGATCGCCGTGATGAGTGCACCGATGATGATCAGCAGGACCACCGAATCGATCCTTGCCAGGAACAGTTTGAGTCCTTCCGTTTCCGCAAAACCGCGCATGGATGCCGACATCATGTTCAGACCGACGAACAACATTCCCAGACCCGCCAGGACATAGCCCAAAAGCTTCTTCTTCTCGTTTTTGGCGAACATGTTGATAAAGACGCCGATGCCTGCCAGCGAAGAAAAAAGGATATTGATATCAAAACTTCCCGGATCGAACATACCCAAAGCGACGATCTGACCGGTAATGGTCGTTCCGATCTCACCGCCGAAAATGATCGTGGCTGCCTGAGAAAGCGTGATGATCCCGGCATTGACAAAACCGATCGTCATGACGGTCGTGGCGCCGGAAGACTGTATCGCTACCGTTGCCAGAGCGCCGATCATGACGCCGATCAGTTTATTTCCCGAAACCTTGGAAAACAGGGATTTCAGTTTATCCGAGCTGATCGCCTCCAGATTTTTTGACATGATCTCACATGCCATAAGAAAAACACCTATTCCGGCAAGCAGTCTGAGCAGATCGCTGAATAACTGATCCATTTCCATATCCCGATATCCCCCGATACCAAGATATCGCTGCCTTGTCACAGGTGTTTCAAATCCAGGTAAATTCTACGTAAATCATGATGCCTTTTCAAACCGAACGGTGAATTTCGATCCTTTTCCCAGTTCGCTTTCCAGATCGATCGTCGCATTATTCAGGATACAGCTGTGCTTGACGATCGAAAGACCGAGACCGGTCCCGCCGACTTGTTTGGAACGGGCTTTATCGACTCGATAGAAACGTTCGAAGATCCTCTCATGATCTTCTTTGGCAATACCGATACCGGTATCTTCCACGCTGAGAAAGACGTTCCTGTCGTCCCCGTAAACATTCACGAAGACTTTTCCGTTTTCCACGTTGTAACGGATCGCATTCTCGATGAGGTTGTAGATGATGCCTTCAAGCAGTTCCTCGTTGGCATAGACGACCTGCCCTTTTTGTATATCGGTAAGGATCGTGACATCTTTGGCTTCCGCCTTCAGAAGATCGGCGATCTGCTGACAGAGCGATGAAAGATCGATGTTCTCTTTTGCGATCACCGTCTCCTCATCTTCCAGATGCGAGACTTTGATGACATCCTTCACGAGAGTGAACATATGCTGGGCTTCCTTGTAGATCTTGTCGTAACACTCTTTCTGATCTTCGCTTCTCACCAGACCGCTCTTCAACAGCTCCGCATATCCCAGGATCGACTGCAGCGGTGTCTTAAGCTCGTGAGAAACATTGGACGCAAACTCTTTCCGCAATTCTTCGTTGGCTTCCTTATAGGACTCATCGAAAATCAGCAGGACATAACCGGAAACGCTGTCTTCGACTTTGACCGGTGAGATCTCAAATTCATAAGTCTTATCCTTCAGCCGTATCCGTTTGGAGGCATACTGGCCCATCCGGCTTCCCTGGATCAGATCGGCAAAACGGGGATAAGCTTCGCAAGAAGAAATGTAGCCGCCGAGGATATCTTCATTCTGACCAAGGATATTGCTTGCTGCCTTGTTGATGTCGATGATCACGCCGTCGACCGAAAGAAGGACCATGCCTTCGTTCATGTTTCCGGTGATCGTTTCAAATTCCAGTCTTTTCCTCAGCAGCGTCTCTCTGTCCTTATTGATCATGTTCTGCTGCGAAGAGAGCCGTTTCATCATCGGTTCGATCTCCCTGTAGCAGCTGACCTCATCCGGATTGTCCATATCGATGCGGTTCAACGGATCGACGATCCGCGAAGTCAGATGAAAGGCCAGCGGGAAAGAGATCACGAAGATCAGCAGGATGATGAATGCCAGAGGCTGTGCCAGGATCGACATCACATGATACATCGAAGGATAGGTATTGGATAGACGCACCACATCGCCGTTCTTCAGCAAGGTGGCCGTATAGACATATTTTTCGGTCAGTGTCGCCGACTGCCTGGTCGATGTGCCGAAGCCCGTCTTAAAAGCGTCCTGTACCTCCTGCCGGTCCAGGTGGTTGTCCATCGATGCGATGTCGCTGCTGCTGTTGTCGTAGATGACCGTACCGTCGGCGTCGATCAGAGTGATGCGGTAATCCGGTTCATCAAGATCATCGAGGAACGAGATCCCGTCTTCATCGATGCCGTAAGCGATGACCTTGGTCTCCGCTTCCAGCAGTTCCATCTGGGCATTGAAGAAGCTCTGGTACATCTCATCCACTGTGAAAATGACGGTCAGAATCAAGACCGTCATTGCAACTGCAAGAATGGATTTGAAGATCTTATTCGCCATCTTCCTCTTCTTTTAAGCAGTAACCGATGCCGCGTATCGTCGAGATATAGGAACCGTACGCACCCAGCTTGGAACGAAGCGTTCCGACATGGACGTCGATGGTCCTGGACTCTCCCAGATAATCGCTGCCCCAGACTTTTTCGAGCAGCTGCTGGCGGGAAAAAACGATCCCTTTATTTTCAGCCAGGGTCAGAAGCAGCTCAAATTCTTTTAAAGTCAGTTCGACAGGCTCTCCGCCGACCTCGACGGTCCTTCTTTGTTTATCGATGACGACATCGGAGAAAGTGATCTGTTCGATCGTATTCGCCTTCCTGCCGCGGCGCAGGACCGCCTTGACCCTCGAGATCATCTCCATCATGCCGAAAGGTTTGGAAAGATAATCATCCGCGCCGCTGTCCAGACCGATGACCCGGTCGTATTCCGATGTCCTGGCTGTCGCCATGATGACGGGGATGTCGACAAAACGGGGATCCTGCTTCAGCTCGGAAAGGATCTGCAGACCGTCTCTGCCCGGAAGCATGATATCCAAAAGGATGAGATCGGGGACCTGCCTGTCCAGTTCTTCAAACATCGCATCGCCCTCTTCAAAACCGAGTGCTTCAAAACCCGACAGTTTGAGTGTATAAATGATCAGTTCCCGGATCGACGCATCGTCTTCAACACAGTATATCATTACTTTTAATATACCGCGCCTGTGTACCCGATATGTAAATTTTTCGTAAAAAACAGGGCTTCTTTTCAAAAGAAAAAGGGCTTTTTCAGCCCTTGATCTGTTTCTTATTCCGGTCTTAACTGCAGATACAGTTCTCTGTAGAGTGCAGCGGATCTTTCCCAGGATACGTCCTTGTTCATATCGCGGATGACCATCTTGTCATAATTCTCGCGGTGTTCGAAGTAGAGCGTCTTTGCCCTGTTGATCGCATCCAGCAGAAGGC
>JAEEGL014005903.1_pt1 | contig 10421 bp, 8 predicted proteins | sample 9134231 | NCBI WGS metagenome assembly JAEEGL01 (sample SAMN16246548, study PRJNA631951) | gut metagenome | biome: gut microbiome; feature: rumen; material: fiber-attached | host: Bos | place: Iran: Karaj | collected 2018-10
CCAAACCCCATAAGAGCTTCGGCCCAGTTTTTATATTTTCCTTTTCTGATTAAAGCGCTGAAATAACCGATTCCGAAAACCGGAATTGCAAAGGCAGATATTTTAAAGTTAAACCCAAAAATAGAAACAATCCAGGCAGTAATTGTAGTACCAATGTTAGCACCAAAAATAACACCAACAGACTGCGCTAGGGTCATAAGTCCGGAATTGACGAAGGTAACAACCATTACAGTAGTTGCACCAGATGACTGAATAATCATCGTAACAACAAGACCAGTCAAAAGGGAAGCAAATCTGTTTCCTGTAAGAACAGAAAGTGCACGCTGCAACTTTTCGCCGGAGCTCTTCTGAATACCGTCAGACATGAGCTTCATTCCGTAAAGAAGAAGTCCCAGACTACCAATCAGTTCTAAAACGGGCTGTATGACATTCATATTCTAATTTTACCGAAAAGCCCCCTTCTTTTCAAGAAAAATAAAATATTGTAGAATAAAACTATAGGTGGGGAAATGAAACAAACAATAACCTTAAAATCAAAAAAAGCCTCTAAAACTATTCTGATTTCCGGTCTTATTTTTTTATCTTTATTTCTTACTGGCTGCAGCAAAAATAAAAATCAAATTCAGGAAGACACTCCTGTACTAACTCTTCTTGAAGGCAATAAAGACGAATTAGTTTCTAAACCACAAAAATGGCACCTTACAGAAAAAAAAGTATGCATTCTGTTCGGCTATAATTATAATTCAGAAGAAGTAATTAATTCCATTCTGGAAAAGCTTGGCGAAGAATTCGGGCTGGATGAAGACGGTGGACTTATTTACGGAATTGTTTATCCTACAGATTTTAAGCACGGTTCAAGAAGTTATGCTACAGATTTTTCTCAACTGCTTCAGAATTCAGAAAAAGACATCTGTGCATTAATTACTCTGGGAGCTCCGGAAAATACTCATTATGCGCTTGCAAAAAATCAGGATTTCTGGGAGCAGAAAGTTCCTTATCCTATTGTTTCACTTTTCCCTCAGGATGACATTTTAGGAATAGAAGCAGAAAGCGATATTGTAATCGATAAAAGCCAGACTGCCGGAATAACAGGAGAACTTGTTCTTGAAGAAAAGGACGAAAATCATGTTTCTGATATTCCAGAAATTCTAACAAACGTTATTAATTACCTTCTGTGTACGGAAGATCCTTTTCCAAGAACAGATGAACTTTCAGAACATGCCGCTGCAATGCTAACTGGAAAAGTAGTCAGACCATATTCAGATCCAGAAACAGGTCTTTTTTCTATCAATCATTTTGTAATGGAAGATACAGTTCAATAATTCGGAAAAAACATGAAGCAGAATTCATCGGGACTCATAGGAAAAGAAGAAGATATTAAAGCTCTTGAATCTAAAAAAGGCGCCAGAATTCTTGTTTATTCTGATTCTCACGGAAATGCAGGAATTGTTGAGCAGATTCTGCTTAATTACGGAAAGGATTGTGATGCCCTCGTTTTTTGCGGCGACGGGACCTGTGATCTGGCACAAATTCTTTCTAAAGCTGAATACGATAAAAAGCTTGCACAAGCAATTCCAAAAGTAATCTGTTTTGTTCAGGGGAACGGAGACCCGGGCTCTTATCCTGTTACAGATAATTATTCATTAAAAAATCACCGCATGCAGAATTTTGTTGTAAATCACAAAAATTTTCTGGTTGTTCACGGGCATTATCAGGGAGTTGACTGGGGGCTGGAAAACCTGAGCATGGATGCACAGCTTACAGACAGTTCGGTAGCATTTTACGGGCATACTCATGTTGCCAGAGAAGAATCAATAGGAAATTATAAATTCATTAATCCAGGAAGCTGTGCACGACCAAGAGGCGGCCAGCCAAAAAGCTTTGCAATAGTAACTGTAGAAGACAATTTTGTAGATACAGCATTTATTAAAATTGAATTTACAGGCTTAGAAACAACCTATTCGTTCTGGACTCCGCTATAAAAACTTAAATCCAAAATTATCGTGACCGGGATAAACCAGCGCATCGGCCGGAATTATTTTTCTTAACTTTTCAAGGCTTTTTAAAATTAAAGCTTCGTCACCGCCCTGTAAATCTGTTCTTCCATATCCGCCGTAATCGAACAAGGTATCTCCCGAAATTAAAACATTTCTTTCTTTACTGTATAGACAGATTGAACCAGGTGTATGCCCCGGAGTATGAATAACCGTAAAATCAAATACAGAATCACCGTCTTCCAAAAGAATATCGGCAGCCGGCTGTAACGAAATAGCATCCATAAGTGAAGATTCACCAAAAAAACTGATTGCAGAACTATTCATCGGACCAGGAGCATAACGAAGCTCATCTGAATCGTTTTTATGAATTGCAATTTTAGCTTCGGGAAAACAATTTTTTACGGTATCTATTCCTGTAATATGATCAAAATGAGCGTGTGTTAGAACAATTTCCTTGCAATTAAGTTTTTTGGATTCAAGATAAGAAGTGATTTTATATTTATCGCCGGAAAGAGAACAGGCGGCAGGATCTACAACAAAACAGTCGTTTTGGGATAAAGGAACTATTAAAGTATTTACCCCAAAAACTCCTGTTCTTATAACGTGGATTTTATCCATTATCTGATTAAACACCAAAAGGTTCTTTATCGGCAGCAGCGCGTTCTGCAGCAGCATAAGCAGCGGCATCTTCTGCAGCCATTTCCTGCTGATCATCAGAATAATCTGAATTTACATCTTCTGCAGAAACATCTGCTTCAGAATCCGGCTTCTGTTTAGAAAAACTAACGGCAAGTCTTCTTCCGCGATATTCATAACCATTTAATTTATCAATAGCCATCTGTGCATCTTCTGCATAAAGCTGTACAAATGAATAATTTGCAAGAACTTTAATATCGCCGATTCTTTCGCGGTCTAATCCGCCAACGGCAATTAAAATACCAACTAAGTCGCGTGGGTAAACGCGGCGGTTCTTTCCAATACTTACAAAAATTGAAGTTGCCTGATCTTCAGGAATTTCTACACGTGGATGACGTGGTCTTTCTTCTTCTGTTACTTCTGGTTTTTCTGTCTGCTCATAAACTCTTGAAGCTTTTTCTGCGTGGAAATCTGAACGTTCGCGATGAGTATTGCGTTCTGTTCTTTCCTGATGACGAGGTCCAAATGAATGGAAATGCTTTAAAGATTCTTTGAGCATATATGCTACAACATACTTTCTTATAGAAAGTGGAACATTCTTCTTAAAAAGTTTATTCAAATCGCTAAGGATATCAACATTTTCTGTTGTCTTTACTTTATTTACTGCCATTGAAAGATAATTAGCAATCTGATCTTCGTTAATTTCAAATTCTCTTCTATTATTATAAGACATTTAATTCCTCCAAAATTTTGTTATAAAGGTCGTCGTATCTGCAAATGCAATAATTACGCTTTACACAAAAAAAATCTTAATCTAATTCTAAAATGTATCCGGAACGACTTTTTTTAAAATCCATTCTCTCCAGTAACGGAGTTAAAAATTCTGGAACAATGAAATCAGGCAAAATAATCCATTTTTTACCAGTTTCCTTGATTTTGGAAATAGAAAGCGTAAGCAGCTCTGTTCCGATTCCAAGTCCACGAAAATTTTCAGACACATAAAAACTTGTTACAAAAACAAGATTTTTCTGATTCTCTAAACATGGTGAGAAGGTTATACAGCCTGCAAATTCATCCGAAAGACTGTAACAAATTTGTCCTGACTGACCTATTTTTTCAGCACTTTCAAACTGATTTTTCCACATTTCAAAAAATGCATCAGTAAGTTTAGACGGTAACTTATCATCACACCATTCTGCTGTTGAAATATTTGAAAGGATTTTTTCTTTATCTTCAGAATTGTAATCCGTAAAGGAAAAATCATCTTGAACAAGATATTCATCTGAAGAAGGAATACTATCTAATTTTTCTAATCCCCATACTTCACACAGTTGATTGTACCATTCAGTTACTACGGCACGCATTGTTCTATATTTAAAAGTGTGCCATCTCTTTTCAACTTCAGGGTACTTTTTTAAAACATCCCTAAAATTTCTAAACACCCCCCTTCCAGAATGCAGGGTTTCCTGTAATTCTTCTTTTGCTAATGGAACATGAAGCAAAGAAACAAATGTTTCTCTCATTGAAAAACCATCAGCCGAACTCCATTCCGGTATCTTATACAATCTCTGGTCATCAGAATTTTCGCTCTCAACAACTGATTTTGCCTGAGCATCTACACAAAACTCTCCCGTTTGATTTTCCATGGCAGAGAGAATTTCGTCTGTCAATGTATCCGATAACTCAAAGGTCATATATAAAAAAATTTATTTTTTCTTAAAAAAATCTTTTTTTTCTACAATCTTACTGATAAGACCATAATTTACAGCTTCTTCACTATCAAGCCAGTAATCACGTTCTGTATCTTTAACAACCTGCTTTAAAGCCATTCCAGTTTCATCAGAAATGATTTTATTCAATTTAGCACGGATTTTTTCCATGTCTTTTGCATAAATTTCTATATCTGTAGCAACACCGCGCATTCCGCCTAACGGCTGGTGAATAAGATAGCGGCTGTTTGGAAGACCAAATCTCTTTTCTTTTGGAACAGCAAGCAGAACCAATGTTGCAGCCGAAGCAATTAATCCCATTCCAATAAGTGTAACAGGCGCAGTTACAAAACGAATCATATCAAAAATTGCAAATCCTGCGTCTACATCGCCACCTGGAGAGTCAATATACATATAAATTGGAGCTTTTGAATCTTCAGAATCAAGAATAAGCAGCTGACGTACAATACTATCTGCCAGTTCTTTATTAATTTCACCAGTAAGAATAATCTGACGTGTTTTTAAAAATCTGTCAGAAAAAGGATCTGGTGCCTTCTGATTTTTTTTCTCTTCATCATCATCGTCTGCCAGAGACACATTATAAATTGAACTAAATTTCATATTACTAATATAGCGAATTCCCTGTTAGTTTTCAATTAAATTAAACAATAAACTGTTCCACGTGGTTATGAATTCTGTCTACAGAATTCATGTTGCCGACAGCAGAGCTGTCTACAAGCGAAATCGTGTTTTTCATGTTCTCTGTAGCTTCAAAGCTTTCTTTTACAGCCGCACGAGTAGACTTTGAAGCCTGAACTACAGCATCCATAGAGTCACGGAGCTTACCTGCTTCTTCAGTTTCTTCTTCAGCAAGTCCACGGATAGCTTCAATTGCTTCTACCATAGCTTCAGAAGCCTGTTTTGTTTCGTTTGCACCCTGATTCTGCTGAATCATAGCGTCGTAAATGTTCTTTACTAAAAGCGCGTTTTCCGAAACATTTTCCGTAATCTTTTCGAACGCTTCTCCGGCCGAAGAAATTGCTTCTGCTCCAGCCTGAGTTTTTTCCATCATTTCTTTAATTTTTACCTGAATGTTTCGTGCGCTTGAAGATGAAGATGCGGCAAGAGAACGAACTTCGTCAGCAACAACCGCAAAACCGGCACCAAATTCACCGGCATGCGCAGCTTCTATCGCCGCATTCATAGAAAGAAGGTTTGTCTGTGCAGCAATTGTCTGAATAACAACAAGCAGCTTTTTAACTTCTTCAGAAACGGCCTGAATTTCCTTCATAGTTACAACGGCATGTTCTACAGCATTATTTCCAACCGAACTTCTTTCAGAAAGATCCACAGAAACTTCCTGCGCCCTTTTTGCAGTTTCTGTAACGCTGGAAATATTATCTGTAATTCTTGCAATTGCACCGGAAATATTTTTTACAGATTCTGTCTGTTGAGTAATATGAAGCTTTACAGTATCAATACTGTCAGAAAGCATCTTGATGTTTTCTTCGGTAATATCAACAAGCTCATCCTGCTTCTGACTGTTTTCATCAATTCTGGAAAGCGAATTAGAAACTACATCAAGAGCACCATTTGCAGTATCTGCAGATTTTGTTAAAACAGCTGCAGATTCCGTAACGAGAGAAGTTTCTGTCTTAAAGTCTTTTATCATACTCGAAAGCTTTGCAATAAGAGTATTGATAGAAGAAATTAATCCTCCAATATCATCAATTACAGTAATATCAATTCGGCGGGTAAGGTCTCCGTTATTTGCAATATCGCCCAAAAGCTTAGAAGTAATTCTAATACGCTTAGAAAGACCGCGCAAAACTGTGATGAATGGAATAACACCGATCATCGTAGAAAGAACAATACAAAGAGAGCCCTTTTTAAAGAATTCAGTAAGAAGATCGCCTTTAAAAACTCCATTATGAGATTCAAGAAGAATTCCATAAGGAACGGTAATCATATTAATTCCAAGGAAATAAATTACAAGGAAAAATACAAGAAGAATGGAAACAGAAATTCCGTAAGTTTTTCCTTTATAAGCAGATATTGAAGAAATACCGAGTCTCTGTCTTTTTTTGATAAGCATATAATCAACAATCTTAATTGCCGTAATTGCAGAAACTCCACCAAAGCCCATAGCCTGTGCAACTACAAGGAAAACTCTGGAAAAATAATAAACATTGCTTCCGTTAGCGATTCCAAGAATTACAATAATAATCTGGCCGATAAAGAAGCCAATAATATTTGCGGTAATAATGAGCCCAATGATTTTCTTATAACTCTTTATACAAATTCCAATCTCTTCTTCTGTAGCAGACCGGTTTTCATTTTTGATTCTTTTAAGAATCTGATCAAAAGGTTTTGCAAAAAAATATCCGAGGATAACTGCAATAATTAAAAGCAGGGATGCAACCATAATATTTGGAAGTGTTCCACCCCACATTGCTTCAATTTCATTGTAAATAAACTCTAACGCAAACCATCTCAACACCAAGACACTTGTATAAGTGACTGACAATAATACAACAACAAATGTTCCAAAAACTGTCATAATATTATAATTATAAGGGAGGTCTCTTCAAAAATCTAGAAAAAAAGAAATAATGGAAAAAGTCAGAATTCTAGTATATTCCAGCCACTTATTTACTGCAAAACCTGAGTAAAAACTACAAAAAAAATGTGAGTTTAACTATATATCTTTTACGCAAAAAGCATGTGATAATTTTATTAAACACACATATTTGGAGGATTTTATGAAAAAAGGCATAACCTGTACAATCCTTTTCTTTCTTATAACTTCGGCCTTCTGCCAGAACAGCCTGCCGTTTTCAAAAGGCATAAATCTTGCAAACTTTTTTGAAACCTGGGATAGAGACAGTACAACTCCAGAAAAATTCAATAAATATGATGAAGCCGATTTTGCCTGTTTTAAGAGCATGGGCATGGATGTAATCAGACTTAACTGTTCCTTTGATCTTTTCACTGATAAGAGTGATGGCACAGGAAAAATCCACGACTATATACTTGAAAAACTGGATGAAGTTTGTGACTGGGCAGAAAAATATCAGATATACCTCATTATAGATAATCATAATAACCATACGATAGAAGCGGATGAATATCGTTATGATTTACTTCAGGCACAGATTGAAGCTGTCTTTTCACAACTTGCACCTCGGTATAAAGACAGAAGTGAATACATAATCTATGAACTTCAGAATGAACCATCCTGTCATAGTGCCACTGTCTGGTATAAGATTCAGGAGGATGCAATTAACCTTATTAGAAAATACGATACAAAACATGCCATTGTTGTAAGCTGTATCCGATATTCTAATATTGATGAACTTACAAAGTTCAAACCATATAAGGACTCAAATCTTATTTACAGCTTCCATACTTATGAACCGGATGTTTTTACCGGCCAGGGTGCACTCTGGAGAACTGAAGAAATAAGGGAGCTTGAAGGACTGCCTTTTCCCTATGACAAAACCAGAATTCCGGAATTAAAGGGAAAAGCTAAAGGTCTTGAATGGTATATTACAAATGAATATCCAAAAGAGGGAACTGTAAAATATATAAATCAGCGAATAAAAAAAGTTGCAGACTGGGCAAAAAAGAAAAATGTCAGGGTTATGTGCGGAGAATGGGCAACAACTGTTTATATAAATCCTGTTGATCGTATTGCCTATATAAAGGCAGGGGTTGATGCATTTAAAGCAAACAACATTCCTTATACCTGTGCCTGGGGAGTTGATGGCGAACAGGGTTTCTTAAAAACTGATGACCCGACTCTTGTATTCCCGGATGACATTGATAAAGAAATTCTGGAAGCATACGGATTTTCTATGCCTGATAAAACTATTGCGAACAAAACAAATGCTGCAATTAAAGATTTCCCACAAAAGCCTTATATTGTCTATGACGGATTTTTAGGGAAAGGTACAATCTGGTATTTGAGTGATACTATTAAAAGTATTCAGGCAGACAAAGAACATGGAATCTGTTTAAAGGTATCTTATCCATGTGAACCAAGCGGGGTTAATTATATCTTGCCCAAAAAAGTTACCAGCTGCTTCAATGATAATGCAAAAAATTTCAGTATAAATATTTCTGTAAAATTTTCGGACATCAGCCAGAAATTCCGTATTGATCTTTCAGATACAGACGGAGGAGAAGAACTTCCGCCGTGGAATAATACTGTTTCAATAAAAGCCTCTGATTATAAAATCGGTGAATGGGTAACAATTGAAATTCCAGTTTCTAAGTTTACCGAAACCGGCGCATGGTCAAACAAGGCTAACAAATGGTTTGACGCTCAAGGCAAATTTGACTGGAATCGTTTTGAATCAATAACTTTTCACTTTGATGATTTTGACAACAAAAACACCAGCGACATCTACATCGACGATGTTGTGATTAAGAAAAAGTAAACAAATAACACAGAGAGGTTTGTATGAAAAAATCAATCTTAGCCGCTGCCCTGCTCTTTCTTGTGGGTTCGGCTTTCTGCCAGAACTCCCTTCCTTTTACAAAAGGCGTGAACATGCTTAAGTGGTTTGAAACAGGTTACGATGCTCTTCCTGATTTGAATAAACACGACGAAGCAGATTTTGCCTGTCTTAAAAGTATGGGCGTTGATGTTGTAAGACTTCCAATCCATTTTGAATTTCAGATGGAACCAGTAAATACAGGCAAAGTAAATGACCTTGTTTTTGAAAAGCTTGATCAGATTTGCGACTGGGCAGAAAAATATCAGATTTATCTTGTTATAGACAATCACTCTTTTGGTGCGGTAGAAATTCAAAACACTATATCGCCAGAAACATATAAGGTGCATTTACAGGCTTTGTGGCCGCAAATAGCACAACGCTATAAAAACAGAAGTGAATATATCATTTATGAAATAATGAACGAACCGCCAGACAATCTTCTGGATATCTGGGATAAACTCCAAAAAGAAACCCTTGACCTTATCAGACAGTACGACACAAAACATACAGTTGTTGTAACCAGTGCACACTTTGATAGTCTTGATAACCTTGTAAAAATGAAGCCGTATAAAGACCCGAATCTTATATACACATTTCATTTTTATGAGCCGGGACCATTTACTCAACAGGGAGCAGTGGGACCTCTCTTCAATGTAAGGGATTTACCTTTTCCTTATGACAAAAAACAAATGCCAAAATTAGACCCCACCCTTGTAGACTGGGCAAAATCTGAGATTCAAAACAAATATCCTCAGCAGGGAAATGTAAAATTTATAAATGATAAGTTAAAAAAAGTTGCTTCCTGGGCGAAAAAGAATAATGTAAGAGTCTGGGCTGGCGAAATTGGAGCAGCTGCAAGATCAAGACCTGTTGACCGCCTTTTCTGGATGAAAACAACTGTTGCGTTGTTAAACGAATACAACATTCCTTATTGTACATGGGGAATAGATGCCGATCACGGATTTCTTGAAACAGAAGATTTATCATTAATCTTTCCTGATGATATTGATAAATCCGCTTTGGAAGCATACGGCTTTAGCATGCCAGATGAATCGCTTATTGCAAAAGCAAATCTTGAACTCAAGACTTTCCCACAAAAGCCTTATGTTGTCTATGATGGTCTTGCAGCAAAAGGAACAAGTACAAAAAGTATGTTTAATGTAAAAAGTGTTACAACAGATGATTCCCACAAACTCTGTGCAATGGTATCGTATCCGGTTCAACAGAGTAATCACCTTTTCATTCTTCCCCAAAAAGTTTTATCAAAAGTTATAGAAAACTATAATGCTTATAGCATCAGCTTTGCTGTAAAGTTTACGAGTGCCAAGCAGGAATTCCGTCTAAATCTTACAGATTCTGACGAAGGAGAATTGCTACCTTGGAATATTACTGTTTCAATAAGAGCTTCTGATTATAAAATCGGCGAATGGGTAACGGTTGAAATTCCACTTTCGAACTTTAAAGAAACCGGCGCATGGTCCAGCAAAGAAAACAAATGGATTGATCCTCGTGGTGAATTTGACTGGAATCGCTTTAAAACCCTTCATTTCGACTTTGATGATTGGGAAAACAGAAAC
>JAEEGL014364499.1_pt1 | contig 10421 bp, 8 predicted proteins | sample 9134231 | NCBI WGS metagenome assembly JAEEGL01 (sample SAMN16246548, study PRJNA631951) | gut metagenome | biome: gut microbiome; feature: rumen; material: fiber-attached | host: Bos | place: Iran: Karaj | collected 2018-10
AAGTGACGTCTATGGCGTCCTTATCGCCGCGCTTTTTCTTCGCGAAAGGTCCCGGGCCGGGCGACGGAACGTCGTAGCGGTCGAGGACGTCTCTTAAATAATACAGTATCAGAGCCCAGAGCACAACGTCGTCGAGAAAACCGAAGACCGGCACTATGGGCGGTATCAGGTCCACGGGCAGCACCAGGTAGATGATGCCGAAGATCACGATCGCCTTCTTCCAGAAGGAGACGCTCCTGTCGCGCAGCATCCTGGGTATGGCCTTTATTCTTCTTCCGAGTATGGCGAGGCGGAGGAGGTTCATCGCAGCACTTTCTCCATCTGATCGAGCAGCCTGTCGGCCCCGGTCTTCTTCAGCGCGGATACGGGGATGATGATATCGCTCTCATCGGCGTTGAGGGTCCTTTTGATGAGGGCGACGTTCTTGTTCAGTTCGTTTCTCGAGACCTTGTCTGCCTTGGTCGCGACTATGAGCCCCGAGAGCCCGTAGTAGCGCAGATAATCGTACATCTGCACGTCCTGGGCGCTGGGCTCATGCCTTATATCGACCAGCTGCACGACCTTTTTCAGGTTGGGGCGCCCGGACAGATATTCTTCCATCATGCGGCCCCAGTCCTCGGATGTGGATCTCGATACCCTGGCGTAGCCGTAGCCCGGGAGATCCACTATCCTGAAGCCTCCGTTTATGAGGAAGAAGTTTATGGTGCGGGTCTTGCCGGGACTGCTGCTGACCTTGGCCGTGCTCCTGCTGTTGGTGAGCAGGTTGATCAGAGAGGATTTCCCCACGTTGGAACGGCCGGCGAAGGCAATCTCCGGCAGGCTCTCGTCCGGATACTGGCTCTTCTTCACCGCCGAGCAGAGGAATTCCACCCTGTTTATCTTCATATCAGAGCCTCTTTCAGGGCGTCGTCCGCGTTTTTGAGGAGGACGAAGCGCAGCTCGTCTCTTACGGTCTTGGGCAGATCGTCGAGATCGGGCTTGTTCTCTTCGGGCAGCAGCACGGTCTTGATGCCCATGCGGTGGGCCGCCAGCACCTTTTCCTTGATCCCGCCCACGGGGAGTATCTTGCCCCTGAGGCTTATCTCTCCGGTCATGGCCACGTCTTTTCTGACCGGCCTGCCGGTCAGGGCCGAGATCACGGAGACGCACATGGTGACGCCCGCCGAGGGTCCGTCCTTGGGGGTCGCTCCTTCGGGGACGTGGATGTGGATGTCCTTGTTCTTGTAGAAGTCTTCCTCGATGCCGAAATCGGCGCTCCTGGAGCGCACGTAGCTGATGGCGGCGCGGGCGGATTCCTGCATGACGTCGCCCAGCTGTCCGGTCAGCACGATGTGGCCGCTGCCGGGAAGAGCCGCGGTCTCGACGAAGAGGGTCTCGCCGCCGACTATGGTCCAGGCCAGGCCGGTCGCCACTCCCACCTCGTTGCTGCCGAGCAGCTTGTCGTAGTGGAAGCGCTTCTTGCCCAGATAGTCCTCGAGGTTGGAGGCGGTGACGCTGTGTCTGCCCTCCTCCCCTTCCACGACCTTTCTGGTCACCTTGCGGCAGAGATTGGCGATCTCCTTCTCGAGGCCTCTGACGCCGGATTCCCTGGTGTAGTTCTCGATGAGGGCCTTGACCGCCCCCGGAGTGATGGAGATGTCGGAGGACTTGAGCCCGTGCGCCTTGACCTGCTTGGGTATGAGGTACTTTTTGGCGATGTTGAGCTTCTCCTCTTCGGTATAGCCCGAGATCTCCAGGACCTCCATCCTGTCGAGCAGGGGCCTGGGGATGGTCTCGGTGGTATTGGCCGTGGTGATGAACATCACGTTCGAAAGGTCGAAGGGGACCTCGAGATAGTGGTCGACGAACTCCTTGTTCTGCTCGGGATCGAGGACCTCGAGCAGGGCCGAGGCGGGATCGCCCTTGTAGTCGGCCCCTATCTTGTCGACCTCATCGAAGAGGAAGACGGGGTTGTTGCTCTTGCAGTCCCTGATGGCCGTCATGATGCGGCCGGGGATGGCGCCTATGTAGGTCCTCCTGTGGCCGCGTATCTCGGCCTCGTCTCTCACGCCGCCCAGCGACATGTGCACGAACTTGCGTCCGGTGGCGCGGGCGATGGATCTGGCGATGGAGGTCTTGCCCACGCCCGGAGGGCCGACGAGGCAGAGTATGGGGCCCTTCTCGTTTCCGGCGAGGCTCAGGACCGCCAGGTATTCGACGATGCGCTCCTTGACCTTCTCGAGGCCGTAGTGGTCCTCGTCGAGTATCTTCTGCGCGTCGGTGAGCTTGATGTCTTCTTTGGTGGAGCTGTTCCAGGGCAGGTCGAGTATCCACTCCACGTAGCTGCGGATCACGGAAAGGTCCGCGGCGTAGGGAGGCAGCTTCATGGCCCTGTTGATCTCCTTCTCGACCTTCTCGGTCACGGCGGGGCTCAGCTTGAGCTTCTTGAGCTGCTTCTTCCACTCCTCGGCCTCGGACTTTATGTCGTCGTCCTGGCCCAGCTCCTCCTGGATGGTGCGCATCTGCTCCATCAGGTAGTGTTCTCTCTGGGACTTGTTGAGCCTGTTCTGCAGCTTGGTGTTGAGCTGGTCCTCGTATTTGGCGATCTCGGTCTCCCTGACGAGGAATTTGACGACCAGGGTCAGCCTCTTGACGGGATCGAGGGTCATGAGGACCTTCTGGGCGTCCTCGGGGAGCACGTCCATCTGCGAGATGATGTAATCGGCGATGTAGCCGGGCTGATCGTCTCTCTCAAAGCCGCTGAAGCCGTCGTTGGGGAAACGCTGGTGGTCGGCCCTGTACTGGGAATAAAGGCCCGAGGCGGTCCTTATGAGGGCGAGGACGTCGGGCGTCAGGGCGACGTCTTCCTTTTCTTCTATCTTCTGCAGTTCGCAGACGAAATACGGGGTCTCGCGCACCATCTTCTTCACGCGGGCCCTGTACTGACCGGCGACCAGCACTCTGAGCTGCTCGCCCGGCAGCCTTAAGATCCTCTTGATCCTGGCCACGGTGCCCACGGTATAAAGGTCCTTCGCGGTGGGAAGATCCACGGCCGGGTCCTTCTGGTTGGCGAGGAATACGAGGGAATTGCCGTTCATGGCGGCTTCGAGTGCCTGGACGGACTTATCCCTTTCTATGTCGAAACGTATCTCCGTACGGGGAAAAACGCTTATGCCCCTGAGGGCGATGAGCGGCATGGTCTCGGTCTTGATCTCTTCCTTGATCAGTTCTTCTGCCATATATTTTCCTTTCTTTAAGAATCAGTGTCTTTAGGAATCGGTGGCCGCGGCGTCCGGAGCCAGGGTCACGAGGGGCTCTTCCCCGTCGATGACCGCGGCGTTGACCGTCAGCTTTACTATATCCTTTCTGGAGGGGATGTCAAACATGATGTCGGTCATCCTCTGCTCGAGTATGCTGCGAAGACCTCTGGCCCCGGTCTTCTTCTCTATGGCCTTCTCGGCGACTCTTTCGAGGGCGTCGGGAGTGATCTCGAGCTCGACCCCGTCCATCTCGAGCAGGGCCTTGTACTGCTTGAGGAGAGAGTTCTTGGGCTCGCTGATGATGCGGACCAGAGCGTCCTTTGAGAGCTCGTCGAGTATGGCGACGGCCGGGAGCCTGCCTATGAACTCGGGGATGAGGCCGTATTTGAGCAGGTCCTCGGACTGCACGTGGTCGAGGATGTGGGGGTCGTCGTCCCTTACCGAGACCACGTCGGCGTTGAAGCCTATGGTCTTCTCGCCTATGCGCCTCTGGATGATCTTGTCGAGGCCGTCGAAGGCTCCTCCGCAGATGAAGAGCACGTTGGTGGTGTCGAACTGGATGAACTCCTGCATGGGGTGCTTGCGCCCGCCCTGGGGAGGAACGTTGGCCACCGTGCCCTCGAGTATCTTCAGCAGGGCCTGCTGCACGCCCTCGCCGGATACGTCTCTGGTGATGGAGACGTTCTCGGACTTCTTGGCGATCTTGTCGATCTCGTCGACGTAGATGATGCCCTTCTGGGCCTTCTCGATGTCGAAATCGGCGGCCTGCAGGAGCTTGAGCAGTATGTTCTCCACGTCCTCGCCCACGTAGCCGGCCTCGGTCAGCACCGTGGCGTCGGCGATGGCGAAGGGCACGTGAAGGGATCTTGCCAGGGTCTGGGCAAGAAGGGTCTTGCCCGAGCCGGTGGGTCCGATCATGATGATATTGCTCTTCTGTATCTCGACTTCTTCTTTCTGCTGCGATTTGGGGAGCTTCTTCATCTGCTCCGCCCTTCTGATCCTCTTGTAATGATTGTAGACGGCGACGGCCAGTATCTTCTTGGCCTTATCCTGTTCGATGACGTAATCGGAAAGGGCCGCCACTATGTCGCGGGGAGTCGGGAGCTCGGAGCTCTCCGTCAGGGGCTCCTGACCGGGCTGCTCTTCAGATGTGAAGATCTGCATGGCGGTCTCCACGCAGTTTTTGCAGATATAGACGTCGGGGCCCGCTATGAGCCTCTCTCCCTCCTCGGGAGGCGCTCCGCAGAAGGAGCATACCAGATTCTTCTGTCTGTCGTACTTTGCCATAAACTATCTCTTCTCCACAAGCTTGTCGGCAAGGCCGTAGGCCACGGCCTGGGCCGCGTCCATGTAATTGTCCCTGTCGGTATCGCGGGCTATGACCTCGAGGGGCTGGCCGGTCTTCTCGGACAGTATCCTGTTGAGGTCCTCTCTCTTCTTGAGTATGTGTTCGGTATGGATGCGCATGTCCTCGGCCTGGCCCTGCATGCCGCCCAGGGGCTGGTGTATCATGACCTCGGCGTTGGGGAGCACATAGCGCTTGCCTTTGGCGCCGGAAGCGAGGAGCACGGCCGCCATCGACGCCGCCATGCCCACGCATATGGTCGAGACGTCGGGCTTTATATACTGCATGGTATCGTATATGGCCAGCCCGGAGCTTATGACGCCGCCGGGGCTGTTGATGTAAAGGCTGATGTCCTTATCGGGGTCCTCAGACTCCAGAAAGAGCAGCTGGGCGACGATGAGGTTGGCGCTCATGTCGTTGATCTCGCCCTCAAGGAAGACTATGCGGTCCTTGAGCAGCCTCGAATATATATCATAGGCGCGTTCGCCTCTTGCGGTCTGTTCCACTACCATGGGCACGAGATTCATTCTTACACCTCTTTCTCAATTAAAACTACGGCGGAACATGATCATGCTCCGCCGGAACGCGACATCCGCGCTGCAGTCATCAGTTTTCGGACTTCTCTTCAGCTTCGGTCTTCTCCGCGGCCGCTTCCTGCGCGGGAGCCTCCTTCATGGGGAGCTCCTCAACGTCGGTGAGGACTGCGTTCGCGTAGATGAGATCTATAGCCTTCCTGTTCCTTACGTCCTGCTTAACGTAGTCGATCTGACCCTCCAGGGCCTTCCTGAGGTCCTCGGTGGTCATTCCGTACATGGCGGCCATATTGTTCAGTTCTGTTTCGAGCTCTTCGTCGCTGACGGTGATGCCTTCGGCGTCGGCGATGCTCTTGACGATGAGCCTGGTCTTGACCCTCTTCTCGGCGTCGGGCTTCATCTCAGCCACGAGCTCGTCTCTGGTCTTCTTGAGGATGCTGGTATACATCTCCATGGAGATGCCCTGCTGCGCCATATTCTGCTCCATCTCGGAGAACATGGCCTGAGCCTCGTCGTCGATCATGACCTGGGGAACGTCGATGGGATTGGCCTCGTAGACCTTGTCCATGACGGCGTTCTTGCCGGCGTACTCGGCGGCGTTCTTCGCGGATTCCTCGAGCTTGGTCCTGATGTCGGCCTTGAGCTCGTCAAGGGTGTCGAACTCGCTGTAATCCTTGGCGAAATCATCGTTGAGCTCGGGGAGCTCCTCGGTCTTGACTTCGTGAACGGTGCAGTGGAAGACGGCTTCCTTGCCTGCCAGGTTCTCGGCGTGATATTCAGCGGGGAAGGTCACGTTGACGTCCTTCTTCTCGCCGGCGCTGACGCCCGCCAGCTGCTCTTCGAATCCGGGGATGAAGGTGCCGGAGCCGAGCTTTAAGGACTGGCCCTCGGCGGTGCCGCCCTCGAACTGCTCCTCGCCCACGAAACCGGCGTAGTCGAGTATCACGGTATCGCCCATCTCGGCCGGCCTTTCGGCGACCACGAGGCGGGAATTGCGGCTCTGCTGGGAAGCGAGCTCATTGTCGACGTCGGCGTCGGTGATCTTCTTCACGAATCTGTCGGCCTTGACGCCCATGTAATCCTTCGCGGTCACGACGGGAGCCACGGGAACGGTCACGGTCACGGTGAAGCCCTTGCCCTTTTCGAACTTCTCATCGCCGAAATCGATGGAGGGGAAGGCGATAGGCTCCAGATCGAGCTCCTTGACAGCCTCGGGATAAGCCCCGTTGATCAGATTGTCGATGGCGTCATTGAAGAACACGCCCTCGCCGTATCTCTTCTCGATGATGCTCCTGGGAGCCTTGCCCTTGCGGAAGCCGGGCACGGTTATATTTTTTCTCTGCTCCTGGAAGACCTTGTTGGTCTCGGCGTCGAATTCCTCGCCGGTAAAGGTAAGAGTGAACTTTGCTTCGTTGTTTTCCTTGCTAACTAATGCGGCAGACATATTTTCCTCCTGTTGCGTCTTATTCAACACAATTATTTATAATATCACAAAAGCCTTTACTCTTCAAGAGAGAGCATGGCCAGGCCTCTGGCCAGCTTTGAAGTGTTCTCGGGCTGAAGACCGTATTTTTCGAGTATCATCGCGCCCAGGGCGGTGAGATCCTCGGTCTCGCCGAGGTAGAGCTCAAGTTCCAGCTCCAGTATGGGAGCGTCGCCGGCGTCGGTGATGATATTGCCGGTATCGACGGCCATCTCTATGGTGCTCTCGCCGTAGTGGACCTTCATGCGGCGGCGCAGGAAGCGGGTCTCGAGCAGGTTGACGAAGGGGCGTCCGCCCACCAGATCCATGAGCCTTCTGCCGTCCTCGCTCTCCTTGAACATGTCGACGGGAGGCTGGATGAAGATCTCTTCCCCGCTCACGGGGACGTTGATCTCGCCCCTCTCGTGCAGGCCGTTCTCGGCCTTACCGCCCCACTTGAGGGTGGCGAAGGAGATGTCTCCCTCGGCCCTGACGCGCACGGCCACGTTGTTTTTGGACAGCACGCGGTCTTCGGTATCGAAATATACCGCCTTCATCACCACCTTCTCGGCGGTCGAATTGTCCGTATAGGGTGACAGAAAGGCTTCTTCCCAGATGGCGTCCGCGGTCTCTCTGTCGGGTATGCTGTATTTCAGTTCTGTTTCCATAAAAATCTCCGTCTGAACAAAAGCATGCGCAGTATATTACCATGACAGGAAAGCAAATGCAAGCATTAAAAGCTTCGGGGCAGTCAAAAACCGGCATCCCGGGGGATGCCGGCCTGAAACTCATTTGCCGGGGAAGGCTATTTGCCCCTCAATATCAAGCGGCGCCGCTCAGACCTTTTCGCTTCCACCGTTCTGGTGGCGATGATGTCCGCGCCCAGGCCCAGGACGTCGGAGACCAGGACCTGGCCCCTTGCCACCGGAGCCTGGACCTTGAGCTCCTTTATGGCCCTGACCACGTCGAACATGCGTTTTTTTGACACCGGGGCGCTGGTCCTCACGCTCACGAGAGGCATGACGCCCCCCTCCACGAGGACAGACGAGGTCACCGAGCGCATGGGGTCGGTGATCATGCTCTCGGCGTATCTATACCCCCTTTGGCAGCGGTTGCCGCTGCAGCTTATCATGGTCTCGCCCTCGTATTCGACCGAGAGCTCGCAGCCGTTGGGGCAGACGATGCAGATATACTCACTCTTCAATTTTCGCCACCACCTTTACCGGGGAACCGCCGGTCAGTCTGCCGGCCTCTATCTCCATGTGCACCATCACGGCGGGCACTGCCTTCTTCATCTTTATTGAGGCGACCGTCTGCCCGTCCTGCAGGGCCTCGAAGCAGACGTTTTTGAGCGGCCTTGAAGGCCGGAAGGATACCGTCACGTCCTTCGTGCCGCTGATCTTTTTGGGGACCGTATACCTCACCCCGTCTCCCGGCTCGAGCGTTATGCCGCAGGGCTCAAGCCCCTTCTCAAGATACTCAGCCACGGGTCCCGCCAGGGATTCAGCCTCCAACGAGACGAAATCGACCAGATCGTGGACCTGCAGCACGTTGCCGCAGGCGAAGACGCCGGGAACGCTCGTCTGGCAGTTCTCGTCGGTCACCGGCCCTCTGGTGAGAGGATCGAGGACCACGCCCGCCTGAAGAGAGAGCTCGTTCTCTGGTATCAGGCCGACCGAGAGTATCAGGGTATCGCAGGGCCAGATCTTCTCTGTGCCCGGTATGGGCCGCATCTTCTCGTCGACCTCGCTGACCGTGACCGATTCCAGCCTCTTCCTGCCGTTGATGCGGGTCACGGTGTGGCTGAGATAAAGGGGGATGCCGAAGTCGTTGAGGCACTGCTCGATGTTGCGGGGAAGGCCGCTGGGGTAAGGCAGGATCTCAAAGACCGCCTCGACCTTCGCTCCCTCGAGGGTGAGCCTTCTCGCCATTATCATGCCGATGTCGCCGGAGCCCAGGATGACGGCCCTCTTTCCTATCATCAGGTTCTGCTTGTTGATGTAGGCCTGGGCGACGCCGGCGGTGAAGACGCCGGAAGGCCTGTCGCCCGGTATGGACATGGCCCCTCTGGGCCTCTCGCGGCAGCCCATGGTCAGTATGACGGCGCCTGCCTCTATCTCGAGCAGGCCTTCTCTCGTCGAAGCGGTGACCAGCTTTTCGGGGCTGAGGCCGATGACCATGCAGTCGGTCAGGTATTCGATGCCCAGCTCCTCCACCCTGTCGATGAAGCGGGCGGCGTATTCGGGGCCCGAGAGCGCTTCCCCGAAGCGCGTGAGCCCGAAGCCGTCGTGTATGCACTGGTTGAGTATGCCGCCCAGGCGGGGCTCCCTTTCGAGGATGAGGATGTCTTCCACGCCCTTTTCCCTGATCGCGATGGCGGCGGCAAGGCCGGCGGGCCCTCCGCCGATGACGACGGCCTTTTTGCGCAGTCTTCTGATCATGGTCTGACCTTTCCCGTAAACACGTAAGCTCCGGTCTTGTTGTAACGTATCTCTTCGGGCTCAAGGCCCTTCTCCTGCATCAGCAGCTCGGCGACCCTCATCTGGCAGTAGCCTCCCTGGCAGCGGCCCATCATGGCGCGGCAGCGGTATTTGACGCCCGTCATGGTGGAGACGCCCAGAGGGTTCCTCACGGCGGCCAGGACCTCGGCCCTGGTCACGGTCTCGCAGCGGCAGATGATCTCGCCGTAATCGGGATCGGAGGCGATGAGGGCGGCCTGTTCCTCGGGAGTCTTGTCCCTGAAGCTCACTATGCCCTTTCTGTAAGGGTCGAAGGAGGGATCGGGGACCAGCTCCAGGACCTCGGAGAGCAGCCTCACGGTCTCTCTCGCTATCGGCAGGGCGCTGGTGAGGCCGGGCGACTCGATGCCGATGAGGACGACGGCCCTGGGGGCTTCCTCTCTTCTCTCGATCACGAAATCGTGGTAGCCGCCCTGCTCTTTGGAGGCCAGCTTGGGCCTGATGCCGGTGAAGTTCCTGATGAACATGTCCCTCTTGATGTGGGGGAAGATGCGGCCTCCGTCCGCGAGCAGCATCTCCATGACGTCCTTTTCGGCGGCGTAGTCGTCGGGATCGTCGATGTACTCGTTGCTGGGACCGATGAAGACGTTGCCCTCAAGGGAAGGCGTGATGTGTATGCCGAGGCCTCCCGCTTTGGGGTTGGGCACCGGATAGGCCGGGATGGAGAGGAGCTCGCCCACCCTTCTGTCCAGCACGTAGTACTCGCCCTTGCAGGGGTATATCGTATACTCGTCTATGCCCAGCATACGCGCGATCCTGTCGGCGCCAAGACCCGCGCTGTTGACCAGGAAGCGGGCCTTGAAGGTCTTTTCACCGGACTTTACGGTATATATATTACCGTCATCCTCTATCGCGGTGACTTCTGTGTCGAAGAAGAACTCCGCCCCGTTCTTATGGGCGTTCTCCGCCAGCGCCACCGTGTATATGAAGGGGTTCAGTATGGCCGTGGTCGGGGACCACATGGCGAACTCGCCCTCCACATAGGGGAGCTTCTCTTTTATGAAGGCCCTGTCCACTATCTCAAGGCCGGGGACCCCGTTGGCGTCGCCCTGGGCCTTGAGCTTCTCGAGGGCCTTCCTGTCGTCTTCGTTGAAGCCGACGACCAGCTTGCCGGTGCGCTTATAGGGGATGTCGAGCTCCGCGGCCAGCTGGTCGAAGCCCGCGTTGCCCTCAACGCAGTATTTAGCCATCTTCGTGCCCGGCTTGTTGTTGAAGCCCGCGTGCAGCACCCCGGAATTCCTCGCGCTGGTGCCGCAGCAGACGTCGGGAGCCTTCTCCAGGACCGCGATATCCAGCCTGTAGCGGCTGAGCTCCCTGGCAATG
>JAEEGL014855515.1_pt1 | contig 10421 bp, 6 predicted proteins | sample 9134231 | NCBI WGS metagenome assembly JAEEGL01 (sample SAMN16246548, study PRJNA631951) | gut metagenome | biome: gut microbiome; feature: rumen; material: fiber-attached | host: Bos | place: Iran: Karaj | collected 2018-10
GTCGGTTTGACTAACCGCTCAAGAAGCACCTTCAACGATGCCACTTTTGACGGGGGCAGCTATCGAATGGAAATCCCGATGGTCACCAATACGCTTTTCAAGGCCAACGACAGCATCAATGCCTTCGTTGAAATCAAGTTGCGGCATTTGACCGAAGGGGCATACAATTACTACACCACCATCACTTCGGGCAATAGCCTGTCGCAATATTACAGCGAGCCGGTCGGCGTGTATTCCAATGTGCAGAACGGCTTCGGCCTTGTGGCGGGCAGCAACGATAAGGTGATCAGTTTTCCTGTTTGGTGATTATTTCTTCAGCGCTTCCTCAGCCTGTTTGATGGTGCCGCGTTCGCCGTTGACGAAGGCGACGACGAAGGCGTCGTTATAGCCCAGTTTGCGGAGTTCGGCTTGCCGTTTGGTAGCGTCGTCCTTGCTCGTGAACTTGCCTGACACATAGCGGAAAGCCCCGTTGTATTCATAGACATCTACTTCCTTTACGCTGCTGAAGGTTTTGTCGGTGGAGGCCACCTTCTTGTCGCGGCTGGCAAACTGCACGGTGAAATAGGTGCCGCTGGGAGCGACAGGTTTGGCTTCCGCCGGAGGCTCGGTCGAGGTGTGGTTTTCCGACTCAAACTCCCGCTTATACTCTTCGAAAGCACGGTAAAGTGCGAGCGCCATTTGGGTCTGGCCTTTCTCGGAGTTGAGGAACTGCTCCTCCTTGGCATGGTTGATAAAGCCCAACTCCACGAGGATGCTCGGCATCGAGGTCTTCCAAAGCACCAAGAAACCCGCCTGCTGCACACCCCGGTCGTGGCGACCCACCTTTTGGGTAAACTGCCGCTGCACCTTGCCTGCCAAATCAAGGCTCTGGCTCTGATAGAGGCTCTGCGTCAACGAAAAGATGATATAGGCCTCGGTGCTGTTGGGGTCGAAGTTGTCGTATGCATCGGTGTTGTCTTCCAACAAGATGGCCGCATTCTCCTTCTTGGCCACCTCCAGGTTTTTGTCGTTTTTCGACTCACCCATCACGAAAGTCTCGGCGCCAATGGCCGAGTTGGGCGTCCCCGTCGAGTTGCAGTGGATGGAGACGAACACGTCGGCATTGTTGCGGTTGGCGATGGCAGCGCGCTCGCTCAGCTCGACGAACTTGTCGGTCTTGCGCGTGTAGATCACCTTCACGTCAGGCAGGTTCTCCTCGATATAGGCGCCAAACTTAAGCGCGACGGCCAGATTCAGCGCCTTCTCGGTCGTCACCTTGCCCAAGGCACCCGTGTCCTTGCCGCCATGACCTGCGTCGATGACGATGGTCTGTATCTTCTCACCCTTCTGCGCGATGGCACACAAAGGCAACAGAAAAATCAGGAAAAAAACACCAAATCGCGAAATCTTTCGTTCTATCATATTGATTCGTTTATTAATGCGCGAAGAAAAACTATCTTTGCAGCGGATTTCATTGCACAAAAGTAATCGTTTTCACGTTGACAAAACGCACGGCATATAAGAAATATTTTCCATCGGCAGCCCTTTTCTTGCTTGCCGTGATGCTTTTGTCGTTTTTTGGATGCAAGCAACTGTCTCATACTGAAAAAGATACCTATACCCTTGAGCCTCTAGCCGTTGACAGCGCAAGAGTCGTGCCAGAGCGCATCGTCGACACGATCACGATTGTGCAGGATAGCATCGTCGCGCCAGACACGGTGGCGGTTCTGGACTCCCTTCCCGTCACGGATTCCATCATGGTTGAGACGCAAGATGTTGCGTCTCTACAGGATTCGTTGCCTGCCGATACCATACGCCGCGTGACGCGCCGCCACATCACGCCACGCCGTTCCGAGTCGGCCATCGAGACGAAAGTCATCTGTTCGGCCGCCGACTCGTCGTATCGCGACATGAACAAGAAGAAGATCTACTATTACGGCAGCGCCAAAGCCCAATACGACGACATCACCCTTGAAGCCGACTACCTTGAATTCGACCTCGAGACCAGCACCTGCACAGCTCGCGGCGTCACCGACTCGTTGGGCAAAGTCAGCGGGCGCCCCGTCTTCAAGCAGGGCGAGTCGACCTTCGAGGCCATGGAGATGCAGTACAACTTCAAGTCGAAGAAGGGCATCATCACCAAGGTGTGGACCGAGGAGAGCGGCGGCTACCTGCACGGCGAGCGCATCAAGCGCATGGACGACAACACCATCCACATCCGCACGGGCGGCTACACCACCTGCGACCTCAAGGACCACCCCCACTACCAGTTCAAGTTCACCAAGGCCAAGGTCATCCCCGACGACAAAATCGTCACGGGCCCCATCTACATGACCATCGCCGACATCCCGCTGCCGCTGGCCCTGCCCTTCGCCATGATCCCCAACACGAAAGGCAAGAAGTCGGGCCTCATCATCCCCACCTACGGCGAGTCGGCCAACCGAGGATTCTACCTCGAAAACGGCGGCTACTACTGGGCCATCAACGACAACTACGACCTGCAAGTCTTAGGCGATATATACACCCGTGGCTCGTGGGGCATCAAGCCGACTTTCCGCTACAATAAGCGCTACCATTTTAATGGTTCTTTGGCATTGGGCTTCGCCGTCAACAAGATCGGCACAAAAGGTGCCGCCGACTACCAGGAGAGCAACGACTTCAAGATCCACTGGACCCACAAGCAGGACCCCAAGGCCCACCCACGGCGCAACTTCTCGGCCAACGTCAACATCGTGAGCTCTAACTTCAACAAATACAACGCCCAGACCGCCACCGACCAGCTGAGCAACACCTTCCAGTCGAGCATCAGCTACCAGACCAACTTCGCCGGCAAGGTCTACCTCACCCTCAACGCCAACCACAGCCAAAACACGCTGACACGCCAAGTGACCGCCTCGCTGCCCGAGATGACCCTGACCGTCAACACTTTCTACCCCCTGAAAAACGTCGGCAAGGCGGGCAAGAAACACTGGTACCAAAGCCTCAGCATGGGTTACACCATGAACGGCAAGGCCTACATCAACGACGCGGACACCGTGCTCTTCCGAGGCTTCAGCGATGACCTTGGTGCCTGGGCACGCACGATGATGCGCGACCACGTGCAGACCGGCATCTCGCACCGCCTCCCCATCAATGCCACCATCAAGTTGTTCAAGCACTTCTCGTGGACCAACAACCTGACCTTCAACGACTACATGTACTTCAAGCATGTCGAGAAGCAGTGGGTTGACACCGACTCGACGGGATTCCTGCAAACCGACACCATCCACGGCTTCCGCAACCTGGTCGACTTCAGCGCCAGCACCAACCTCACCACGAAGGTCTATGGCATGGTCAACTTCGCCAATGGTCCCATCCGTGCCATCCGTCATGTGTTCACGCCAACCATCGGCTTCACCTACCGACCCGACTTCAGCGACCCAAAATGGGGTGTCTACGGCTCCTACGTCGACGCCAACGGCAAGGAACAGGTCTACAACAAATACGAGCGAGCGCTCTACGGCACGCCATCACAAAGCCAACAGGGATTGCTCACCTATAACTTCGGCAACAACCTGGAGATCAAGGTACCCTCGAGCAGCGACACCATCACGGGCATCAAGAAAATCCCGATCCTGGAGTCGTTCAGCATCTCGGGCAACTACGATGTCACAAAAGACTCGGTCAACTTCTCCCCCGTCTCCATCAGCGGTCGCACCACCTTGTTCAAGAAACTGAGCATCAACTACAACAGCACCTGGGACCCCTATGCCGCCGACTCGTTGGGTCGCCGCATCAACCGCTTCGAGGTCGTCGACAACGGACGCCTCTTCCGCAAGACCGGCTCGTCGTGGCGCTTCGGCCTGAGCTACAGCTTCAACCAAAACGACCTCAAGAAACTGCAAGGCAAGAAAGGCAGCCAGGCCCTGCGTGACGAAATCAACGAGAACGCCAAGAAATCGGGCATGTTCGACCCCGACGAACTCAACGAGATCCTTGGCAACCCCAATGCATACATCGACTGGACCACGCCATGGTCGTTCTCGATCAACTACAACCTGACCTACACCACCTCGTTGGCCTACGCCGCCTTCATGGGCATCGCCACCAACACGGTTGTGCATACCATCGGCGTCAACGGCAACGTCAACATCACGCCCAAATGGAAGGTCACCTTCTCGTCGGGCTGGGACTTCGTGAACAACAAGATCACCTACACCAACCTCAGCGTCTACCGCGACCTGCACTGCTGGGAGATGCGCTTCAACTGGATCCCCATCGGAAGCTACAAGAGCTGGAACTTCACCATCAACGTGAAGGCGCAGGCGTTGAAGGACCTCAAATACGAAAAGAAGAAAGATTTCAGGGATAACTAGAGATTCCCTGACGGGAATGGAGTTAGTGTCCTGTTATGCTGCGGCGGCATGTGGCGTTCACCGTCGGTAGGCGTTATTTGCCGCCGCGGTATACAAAAAAATGGCTCTCCATTCCCGAAGGGAATCTCAAATAGTATTGTAATAATCTTGAAAATTACTATTTTTGTAGCCTCAAATCTCATAAAAATAAACGTCTATGAAAAAAGTATTTACCCTCATTCTCGCGCTGGTCATCGGTTTTGGCCTGAAAGCGCAATGCCCCCTCACGCAAGCCGTCGACTTCACGGCTACCGACTGCCATGGCACCGAAGTCCACCTGTTCGACATCCTCGACGGTGGTCAAGCCGTGCTCATCGACTTCTTCTTCACCTCTTGCGGCCCTTGCCAGCAGGCTACCCCGAAGATTGTTGAGTCGTATTATTCCATGGGCTGCAACATGCACGACGTGTTCTATATGGAAATCTCCGACCGCGACAGCGATGCAGCCTGCCAAACTTGGGCTACCAACTATGGCGTGGAATATCCCACCATTAGCGGTGCTGCCGGTGGTGCCGGTATCTGCAACACCTATCAAATCGGTGCTTTCCCCACCGTCATCCTCATCATGCCTAACCATGAGATTGTCATCCAAGACCTGTGGCCCATCAGCAACGCCCAGACTGTCATCAGTGCCTTGGAGCAACACGGGCTGCAACAGCACGACTGCACTGCTCCGAGCTACGACCCGCAGGTGGCCCTCACCATCGACGAGGTGACTGCCAACAGCATCACGGCCACCTTCACGCCTAACCAAGACTGCGCCTCGTATTACTATCTGTATGGCTCCGAAGCTCAGTTTATGGAATGGGTCTCCATCTTCGGTCAAGACCTCATCGCCATTATTGAAGAGTACGGAGTGGTTGAGACCACTGCGCAGACCCTCGTCTTCGACGACATCCTTCCTGCAACGGAATACGCTGTTGTGGCTCTCCCCGTCGACCCAAACGGAGACTACGGCGATTATGCCTACGAACTCGTCACCACCCCGGCCTTGCCGTTTGACGAGACCTTGACTTTCAGCATGGATACCGTTATGCTGCCTTACTGCGAAATCACTTGGATTACGGTTTACAACAACACTGCAGAAGATGCCACCATTGTGAAGATCTGCGACGACTTATATGAATTAAACTTCTACAATGGTCCTGAAGCCATTCCTTCATGCGAAGAAATAGAGCTTACCATTCCGCAAGGCGGCGCCATTGAACTTGGCATCGAGTGCTGCGTGACCGGCAGGAACATCGTTCCCAATGTCGTCACCATTGCGAGCAACCTGCCTGACGCACAATTCGTGGTCATGGTCGACGACACCTGGTCCGTCGGAGAGAACGCAACCTTCGCCTCCCTCTTCCCCAACCCCGCCAACGAAAGCGTGACCCTGAAGGGCGAAAACCTCGGCAAGGTATACATCTATAACGCCATCGGCCAGAAGGTGAATGAATTCGAGGCCAACGGCAACGAGCTCAACATCAACACGAGCAGCTACGAAAACGGCATTTATGTCGTCAAGGCCGGAGAGAAGGCTATGCGTTTTGTGGTAAGACACTGATTTATGAAGATCCTCATCCTTCGTTCCTCGTTTCAGACGGATGATTTCGTCAGAAACGAATATGCCGACCTGATCCAAAGGCTGGAAAAGGAATGCCAGGCTGAAATCAATATCATCGGTGACGAATTTGTAGAGACGCACGGCCGTGCGTCTCTACAATCGTTACCCGATGCTTTCATGATTGCCACCGGCGGCGTCGAGAACCTGTTCAAACGCATTTGGGCGGCCCTCGATATGGAGACCCTATGTTCTCCAAAACACCCGAAAACCGTCACCATGATCGCCGACGGGCGCAACAATTCCTTGGCTGCCGCCTTGGAGATATTGACCTATCTCGGCAACAATGGCGCGGAAGGAAGGATTTTGCATGGGACGAATGAGGAGATCGTTTCTGCCCTATTGGAGACGCACGGCTGTGCGTCTCTACAGGGCAGAATCGGGTTGTTCGGCCAACCCTCCGATTGGCTCATCGCCAGCGGCGTGGACCGAGATTTTCTTTTGCAACGCTACGGCATCGAGACCGTCGACATCGACCTGCAGCGCCTCATCGACGGCATCAAAGCCATTCCGCAAACCGAGGCCTTGAAGATGACTGAAGGCATCGTGAAGCGCATGAAGGCCTTCATAGAGCCTTCGGGTGTCGATATGATGGAGGCGGCCAAGGCCTATTTGGTCATTAAAAAGATTTGTCAAGAAGAACGTTTGGATGCCATGACCATCCGTTGTTTCGACATCGTGAAGACATGTGGGACGACGAGTTGTCTGGCCTTGGCCTTGCTCAACGACGAGGGCGTCGTGGCAGGCTGCGAAGGCGACATGCAGACCCTGCTCAGCATGTTCTTGGCCAAACGTCTTTGCGGCGAGGTGAGCTTTATGGCCAACCCGTCGCAACTCACTGACACGACCTCGATGCTGGCACATTGCACCATCCCGCTGACGATGTGCGACGAGACCGTGGCGCGCTCGCATTTCGAGTCGGGCATCGGCGTGGCCTTACAAGGCCTGCTGCCACTGACCGACTACACCTTATTTAAATGGGGAGGCACCCAGCTCGACCGTTATTTCGTCACCGAAGCACAAGCCGTCGCGATGCCTTACAGCAACCATTTCTGCCGCACGCAAATCACGCTCAAAGTCAACTTGAAGCCCTACCTGTTGCAGCATTCCATCGGCAACCACCATGTCATCATCCGCGGAAGACACGCCGAGAAGATTCGCCGGTTTATGAACTCAAACGGCGTAGTGGAATGCTGAATGAGGAATTAGGAATGCTGAATGGAAACATCGCGGTATGCCATTCTGCATTCCTAATTTGTTAGAAAGAGTAACCAAAGGAAAAATATGCCCCGAAATGGTTCTCAGAATACCTTTTTGACCAATGCGCAGTCAGTGAGATAGGACCCAAGAAACTGTTGTAGGAATACTGCAATCCCGCGCCTTGAGCAGAATTGTTAAACCATTCATTTATAGGTTCACCCCAATACGAGTTGATGAGGTGGTTGTACATAGCGGTCAGATAATGCTGCTTGTAGATGTTGTATCGCAAATCGCAGCGCAGCACGGTGAGAACATCACTACCACTTTCAACAGAGGCGTATCCGACAAAAGGCATTTGTTGGTCAAAGTGACGGCTTTCTATCTGTCCGCCAAACACACCGTACAGATTGAAGTATTCAGGAGAGCCTAACACATAGTGGCCATACACTTGCGGGATGATAGTGAACCTTCCGTTACCAGGCGTGATGTAGGATTGGAAAGAAAGAGACAGGGCAGGATATTTGTCTTTGAAATTCTTAGTGTCGATATTATAACGACCTGACAGACGTGCCTTGATGCCGTGTTTGGCAAAATAAGCGTCGTCAAGATTGTCGTATTTTATGTCAACAAACGGAGTAAGGATCTTGTTGGGTGCAAAATAGACAGTATCAAACTCTTGATCAATGGTGAATAGGTCAAACTTTGTGCTCACATACGACAAACCAACATTCGTACCCACATTAAGAAGATGAAACTGAGCGATATAACCGCTAAATTTATGCTGATAATAACGCATGTTAATACTTCTCTTATTGTCATATCTCATACTAAAATGTTCGTTTCTATAATCATAGGCAAGATTAATGTTGGCCAACGACGACCTTGAATACGTATAGGTGAGGTTGAGGCGTGGATTGTAACTCAGTCTGGCGGTGAGATTGAGTTTCGATCCGTTGAACTTCTTCTCGTTCAGACCAATATTGAGCAAGAGGGCAGCACCATCCTCGGTGTCATAGCGGAGGCCCAAGCCAAAGACATGCGGTTTGGCGGGTTTCATGTTGACACTCAGGTCGTAGGCATCCGATAGGGTGTTGTCGAAATGGATAGAGTCGCTCTCTTTGACTTGATAGGTGACCTCGTCGAAGCATCCCGTACCACGGTAAACCTTCATAGCACGTTCGATGTCGCGTTCCAAATAATAGTTGCCCACTTTCAGCTTTCCCTTACGGATCAGCCAACGGCAGTCGCGATCGCTCGCATTATTGATGGTGATGGAACGAACCAACACCGGGTCGTGGGTCAGGTTCTTGGCATGAGGCGCATGAAGTGTCTTGCTGACGGGATGTCCTGCCGAGGCATCCACTGCCATCTTGACGGAGAGGAGCTGGTCGTGGAATTCGCTGGCACGATCGTAACCCCTTCCCACCAATGTCTGGATGGCATCAGGCGTGAAACTGAGCATGCCATAGCCGCTGACGTCGGGGATGATGTGCACATCGCAAAGCTCGCGGTTTTCCACCCTCTTGGCACTAGTGGTGTTGACGAGCAGGCGGGAAAACACCTGGGGCAGCGACTGCAGGTCGTCGAAGGTGACGTCTTTGGTGGAGGACACCTCCACGCCGATGATGATGTCGGCTCCCATCTTCTTAAGCACGTCGGCAGGGAAGTTGTTGACCAGGCCGCCATCGACGAGCACTGCAGTGTCGATGGAGACGGGCGAGAACACGCCCGGGATGGCCATACTGGCCCTCATGGCGGTGGGCACGCAGCCTTGGCGCAGCACCACTTCTTCACCCGTGATCATGTCGGTGGCCACACAAGCGAAGGGGATAGGCAAGTCGTTGAAGTCCATCTCCTCCTGATAGCCCACGCACAGGTTGTTGAACAAGTTGATGAGCGAGCTATTGTTGACATAGGCACTCGGCAGCTGGCTGATGAACTTCGAATCGGGATTGTGGTCAAACAGGCTTTCGTCGCTAAAAGGCACGTTGAGCACCATGGTGCTGTTGCGGTATTTGAGTTCTTCCGACATCATCGGTCGGTCGATCTTGTTGCCGATATATTCCGACCAGTTCATGCCGGAGATGAGCTCGGTGAGCTCGTCGGGGGTGTAGCCCAAGGCATACAAGCCGCCGATGATGGAGCCCATGCTGGTACCCGCCACATAGTCGATGGGGATGCCCATCTCTTCGATGTATTTCAGCACACCGATGTGGGAGGCACCTTTGGCACCACCGCCACCCAGCACCACGCCCACCTTGAGGCGCGGCGCACGGATGTTCTTTGTTTTGTTTTGGGCCGGCAGCAGCAACGAGGCCACCAGCAGCAGGATGACTAAAGTGAGCTTTTTCAACTGATTTATTGAAGTTCAAAAAGGTTCAATGACAAGTTACCATAGACCGCATGAGAGGTGCAAACGCCACCAATCTCAAGCCAGCTGATAGGCTTCAACGAGAGGCCGACACCATAGTTGAAGTGGTTGTAACGGTACTCAACGTCGTAATCGTGGTAGATGGAATGGCTTTCATATTCCACGTTGACGGTGCTGCAATCGGTCCAACCTTCGGTCTCGTTGCTATAGCCGATCAGCGGCGTGATGTTCAGCCACGAAGTGACAGGGATCTTGTAGCCCATGTTGATGGTCAGGGCCGAGTGGTCATAATACATGTCGGGAGTGATCTTGTTGCCCCACTTGTGCTCAGGCGACTGATAGATGAAGTCCAAATAAACGCCTAACACCGAAAGGCTTACGCCGGTACCCAATCCAGCGAAGGTCTTGTCGATCTGACCGGGAGCATAGTCGTAGCCCGCCACGCCGAGGTTAAAACCAACCGTGAAATCAGTGAGGTTGTTCGTGAAATCAAAGACTTGAGCTTTGGCGCTGAAGGTCATCACCGAAAGCAACGCCGCAATTAATACTGCTTTTTTCATGATTATTTGTTTTTATAATATTTTCATTCTAATCAAATCCGCCCCGATAGATTCGAGGCGGATTTTATTTGTCATAGTTTAAAAAGGTAGATTACATCATCAGGAACGACATCATCACACCAGCTGCGACTGCCGAGCCGATAACGCCGGAGACGTTGGGGGCCATGGCATGCATGAGCAGGTGGTTCGACGGGTCGTACTTCTGACCTTCCACTTCGACGACGCGGGCGCTGTCGGGCACGGCCGACACACCAGCGGCACCGATCATCGGGTTGATCTTCTCCTTCAGGAAGAGGTTCATGAACTTGGCA
>JAEEGL014927818.1_pt1 | contig 10421 bp, 6 predicted proteins | sample 9134231 | NCBI WGS metagenome assembly JAEEGL01 (sample SAMN16246548, study PRJNA631951) | gut metagenome | biome: gut microbiome; feature: rumen; material: fiber-attached | host: Bos | place: Iran: Karaj | collected 2018-10
AACGTCGCGGTTACGGTAAAAGAACCTAAGGTCGCCGTCTTCATATCCCTCCTGTATCTGATCCATACCGAAAAGGTTTTCTATACGCTTGTCGGACTAAAGGGTGTCTACTCCGAAATACGAGAACAGTACCTCCTTATGGCTGAAAAGATGCTGGTTCACGTTTGCGGAAATACATTCATGATCCTGACCGCAGCGTTTCAGAAACAGCATGAGGTCTTTGTTTATCAGGCTTCTGAAATAACCCAGGATAGGTTTGTCGAAGATCAGGGATTTGTTTTCCCAAGCCACGTAGGGAATATAATCATTTTCCATCATTTCCATTACCGTAGAATCGTTTTCGTCGGATACTTCGGCTTGTTGATCTGTATCCTCGTCGGAAGCGTAAGGTACCGGAGATGTGATATCGCGCGTGTAATCGGCCGTGCGTCCGAAAGTGCCGTTGCCGTTCTCTATACCTGCATAGGTGTTAAGCATGTTTTCTTCAACGTTGTCGCCGTATTTGAGAATATAGAATATGCCCTTATTGATAGAACCGTTGTCGGCCATATACACGCAGGTCGTTGCGATCAGACATACGGTAAGCAGGGAAGCCGCACTGCGTACATATTTCTTTGCGACCAGGAACAGCCACATCATGCCTATCACGCCCGCTGCTGCAAGTAAGAGCCATAGATTTACCAGGCTGAACCGGATGAGATACGCAATGTAGATCAGCAGGACAGTTCCGCCGATGCATATCAGTATGAGGCGCAGCAGCTTACGGAGCGTGGGGCGCTGCGCGATCTTTCCGGCAATACCCGCGAAGAAGCCCGAGATACCGGACAGTACGCGATCCGAAAACGGCATTATCGTAAACAGGAGCGTCAGCGTGAGCCACAGTGCGGCGATACCGAACCACCCGAAGGACGACAGGATGATGTAAACAGCAGCCACGACAGACCCGCGGATGACCTGCTTTTTTTCGATGCGCCCGGGCAGCCCGCAGCACATATCCACACACAGGAAACACAGCAGCAGCGCGGGTATCTCGCCCCAACGGACGTCCATATACCTGAAACCGTTCATACCGCTGCGAATTAAAGGCAGCGAGAGCAGCAGCGTCATAACGAGTGTATAGACCCTGATCTCGGTCTTTTTTCTGTCACAGACGAAGAATACCGCAACAAGCGGGAGCAGCGACGGGCATATACCCGTTTCCGATAAGAACATACGATTTACCGGCGCAAGGTAGTCGGCAAGATAGTCGAGGCTCGGTGTGAGCAAAGCCGCAAAATCTATCGGCGCACTGTCGGCGGTGCGTATGCTCGTGAAATAGTCGCTCAGTGTGGGAAGCATGATAAATCCCGCCATCGCTACGCCGAGAAGGAATGCTCCGAAGCAGCGGATAAAGCAGGCACCGAGGTTTTTAAGATACTTTTCGGGGTAAACGAACTTCACACGGATAAGCGCGAACAGCACTACGAACGGTATCGAATACACGAGATTGAGATATCCCCACAGCGATATCCAGAATACCGTCAGCGGGAACAGCATAAAGCCCTTCTTGCATATCATCTTGTCGATACCGACAATAAACAGCGGGAAGCCGACGGCGATATACAGCAGGTGCTGATTTATGACGTTCATTGAAAAAAGACTGCTGCAGAACACATAGAACGGGCTGAAAAATCCCGATATCAGCGGGTCTTTTCCGAAATAAATGCACATATAGTAAAATGTCAGACCCGAGATGTAAGCAAGCAGCGCCGTGCCTATGCCATAGAAGACCTCAACGGCGGTTTCCGGAACGAGCGGAAGAAAGATATAGAAAGGAAGAAGCGGGATATAGTCGAGATAAACGCTGGTCCAGATATCCGACCCGTACAGGTAGTTGGTATCTATAAGCGGAACAGACGGGGAGCCGCTTGAAAGGCTGTCAAAGAAGGATATGAGGACGCGTCTGAATTCCAGCGTAAAAGGATAGAATTGTGTCAGCGTGTCTCCGCCGATAATGCTCCCGGTCGCAAGATAATGCGGCAGCAGCGTTATTGCGAAATATACGGCAAAGAAAACAGTATATATGACAAAGCCGGCTATGAAGGGACGTTTCTTTCCCTTGTGCAGACGGTCATATATCCCGCAGATGAAGCTGTCGTAGTGTTCAATTATTTTTGTCATCTGTCGTCCTCCCGGGAATATTATCCGAAGCTTCCGCGGAACCGTTTCCGGTGTTTCCGTCGGTACGCTTTTTGTTTCGCTTTGCAATGATGCAGATAATTATGAGCAGTAATACCGCGCCGCCGGTTATCAGCGCGCCCTCGGGCAGATATGCGGTAACGTATTCGAGCCGTATGTCGTGCGAACCGGCAGTCAGCGGTATCCCTATGAAAAGACCGTTGGCTTTATAAACGGGAGTAGGACTGCCGTCAACATACGCTCTCCAGCCTTTCAGATCCAGCATGTTTATCACGAGCGCCTTGTCCTCCGATACGGTGACGGTACCGGTCAGTGTGTTGGCCGAAAGCGCAATGTTCTCAAGCTTTTCCGCCGAAACATTCTCGTAGGCGGAAGTAAATACCGATGCGGGAACTGCCGAAACATAGAAACCGGTGTAGTCGAAAGGCGTGGTGAAATCGAGCTTATCGACATCCTCCGCGTGATATCCGAGCGATATCGTGTAGGTATCGGAAATGTAATTCCACGGCCAGTTGGAGATGCGGTTGTGTATCTTTGCCGCTGCTGTCAGTTTGTCGTCGATGTTGACATGAAATCTTTCAAACTGGCTGCTCGGATTGGTTTCCTCAAACACGCCGTTGAATGTGATATAAAGAAAGCAGTCGGAAACATCATCTTTGATATGGACGGTGTTGTCGTAGCAGTCTATTCCGTAAGATGTTGTCCCGCGTAAGCTGCTCTCGTGAGTTATGTCGCAGATCTTCGCGTATGATATCCCGCCGTCCTGCATATTCACGGGCATCGGCTCACCTTCAAGATAGACCTCGTTCATTGCCGCAAACGGAAAGTCGTCCGAACGGAAAGAGTCAAAGCGCGCTTTACCCGTGATGCACGAATATGTCGATCCTGCGGGCAGAGCATATTTGTAACGGTAAAGGTACAGTCCGTCGGGTCTTTCTGCTCCGCTGCAGATCATTTCCGTCCCGTAAACATTGTCTATCGCATAGAAATCATAGATGGCGCTGATGCCGAGAAGAGACAGAAGCGGCTCCTTTGAACCGAAGCCCGGGATAAAGTTCATTCCGCACAGCGAATCCTGTCCTTCGCCGAGCCTCTCGTGAAATCTGAAATAATCGCCGTTGATAACGCTCTTGAAAACGCTGGAATCGTAGAGATCGTACCGGAGCGCGAGATCGCCGAAATCAAAATTTGAATCGTATTTTTCCGTATCATCATTTTCCTCCGGGTCGGTAACACCGGCAAATCCAAGATTGAGATCCGGATCGTCAGGACTTGTCATAAGTTCGTTGTCGGTCCCGAAATATGCCAGACGTCCGAAACTGCCGCCGCCGTTTTCCGGTGACGATACACTTTTCAGAGTGTCTTTCACCGTATCCGGCATTTCCGTGACTATAGCGTATTTGATCATGTTGTTGATAAGAGAGATATAATTCAGAGGAACACTCACGATAAGACCGACGGCCCCTATGAGTGCGATAACATGTCTGGCCTTCCCGAAAAAGAGAGCTGCGGTGCACGCGGCCGCAAATACGATCACGGCTATTACGAGCGCCGCAAAGTTGAATTTGCAGCTCAGGGCGTAAGCGAAGTATAGTATCAGTCCTGTACCACCGATCACGATGATGCCCAGAGCTGCCGCTTTTGAAGCGGGCGTGGGTTTTTTCAGAGCATTGATGATCCTTGCGGTAAGATCTCCTGCTTTGTCAAGCACCTTCCCGGCAAACGGCATCATAGTAAAGAGCAGTACCGTGCAAAGCAATATGACTGCGGCATCGGAAAGTTCCACAGCCAGCAGTGCCAGATATATAAGCGACACCGCCGATGTGAAGATGATCTGCTTTTTACAGTTTCCCGCGGACAACTCGTGTATGATGTCTTCGGCGCTGCATACGCAGATAAAGCACATCAGCAGACCCGGTATCATTCCCCAGCGGCAAATGTCATACCGGAAAGCATTCATGGCGTACCGCACTATCGGGAGAGAAACGATCAGTATCATCACCGCGGTGTACCATTTGAGTTCTTTGCTGCCGCTGACTTTTGTTATGCTCCATATCACGAACGGTATTCCCGCGGCTGCGATACCGCAGACAATACTCGAGCTACCCGGTGAAGGCACGAGCATATCCTTGATATGATCGAGTTTCGGAATTAACATCGGGGCGATATCAAGAGATATCTGCTCCGAGACGCGCGCGCCGCTCATATAATCCGAAAGGCAGGGGAGAAGTATCACAGCGCCCATCGCGAGACCGAGCAGGCAGGCTCCCGCGCCGCGAAGAAAGCATACACCGAGGTTGCGGAAATAATTGTTCGGGTAAACGAAATACACTCGTATCACAGCGAACAGGATAACAAACGGCAGGGTATAAACGATGTGAACGAAGCCGTCAAGCGAGAGCCAGCATAATGTCAGCGTGAACAGCACGAACCCTTTTTTTCTTATTATCTTGTCGATACCGGCAATAAGCAGCGGCATCGACATCAATATATAGATCATATGCTGGTTCGGAAGGGCTAAAAAGACAGTATTTCCGCAGAATGAAAAGAATGCCGCAAAGAAGCCGGAAATGAGAGGATCTTTGCCGAAATACCTGCACATAAAGAAAAACGATAGCCCGGCGATAAAAAGCATTATCACGGTGCCTATCGACCAGAATGTATGAACGGCGCTTTCGGGTATCAGCGGAAGAAATATGTAGTACGGCAGGAAAGGCAGATAATCGGGCAGCACGGATGTAAAGTTGTCGCTGCCGAAAGAGAAGTTCATACTTATCATCGGAATGCTCGGTGAACCGCTTCCGAAGCTGTCGAAGAACGATATAAGCATACGTCTGAATTCAAGCGTGTAGGGATAAAATTGTGATACCCCGTCACCGACCATCAGCGAACCGGTATCGAGTAGAATGGTGAGAAAAGAAACCGAAAAGATCAGCGTGAACATTGCGCTGTAAAGCAGCAGACCGGCTGTGAGAGCTCTTTTCGGCTTTTGGCGGATATATGAATATAACGAGCTTATTTTTGCGTCCATAAAAGATCCTTCTTAAATTGGTGTCATTTCAACGAAAAACCGACCTGTACCGGTCGGTTTCAGACTGTCAAAAAAGAAATCCATATCCGTTTTCACTGCGGCAGTGGCGCGGACGAAAGGTAACAGAAAGCAGAGACTTACGACGCGGATCGCGGGTGCCGCGTGGCACCGCCTGGGGTCCAGGGGGCGACGTCAGCGCCCCTGGCGGGGGTCGGGGGGCAGAGCCCCCATCTGAACGTCTGCTTCTCTCCGGGGGTTCCGGGGGCAGAGCCCCCGTCTGAACGTCTGCTTCTCTTGCTTATCTCTCCGGGGAGAGGTTTTTCAGCATTATTTCGGTGAGCTCTTCAAACGGGCGCTCAAACCAGTTCTTGTCGGTCTTCCTTATCAGCACTGTATTTTCTTCCGGAATGCCGAGTTTCTCCATATTTATCGTGAAGTCGGTCATCATGAAGAACTTCCACTTGTACACATAGCTCTGGTGGGCTATCTTATCGTGCAGCTGCTCGTAGGTTGTCTGGGTGGAGGCGTTATCTCGGCCGAAGGTTATGATGGTGAGGAAAACCTGAGAGGGGCGCTCTTCCTCGGGCGTATTTGCAAGGCGAACACCCACCTTATCCATAAGATCGGCGGTGCGGTCGAGCATAACGCAGGCACCGGTACCGTCGCTGTCGGCGAGCTCTTTCACTTTAAACTTTTCGAGGGGCATATTCACGACGCAAAGTTCATGCGAGCGCGTGAAGCGTGTGCCGGAAACGTTCTGCTGTCTGCCGGATGCTCTGAGTGCGGCACCGAACTTCTTGATTGCCTTGACGGCGTTATCGTGCTGTGCAGCGGGGATATCGTTGCAGTCGAAGGCAAACAGCTGTAATGTGAGTTTGTCATTCATTTTAAGTGTCCTCCGTTGTAAAATATCATATCTGCGACCGTGAAGCAGTAGCCGAAATCGTTTGCCGCGAGTGCGACGAGTTCACGGTCGGTCTTGTCGGTGTTGAAGCAGGAAAGTTCTCTTGCGCGGGTACTGACTTTTTTTCTGAGCAGATAATTCGTGGTCGTATCATACAGAAATCTGTCGTAGCTCACGGGCTTTCCTCCTTGCAGAAATATAACATTGCTATTATAACATATACACTATATGAAAGTCAAGTATTTTTGTAGGTACTGCCGAAATAATTTTTTGCGCGCAATGTGCGCAAAAATGCGGTTCTTTTGCGCAACGCAGAATAATTGTTGCGCAAATGATGTAAACAAGTTTGTTGAAAGAGCACAAAAATATTTGTTGTAATTTATCAAAACTGTTTATTGACACTGTGACGGGTTTGTGGTATTATGGAGTTGATGATACGTTTGCGCAATCGTTTGCGCTTGCATAATACAGCGGACAGGAGTTCAGATGAAAAGGTTATCACAGATAAGCGCGGTGCTTTCCGCAACAATGATATTGCTCACGGCATCATGCGGCACACAGCCCGCACAGCAGGGGACCGAACAGGCGGAAACCGTCGCCCCCACGCAGGAAACAACATCCGCGGCGGTAACAGAGAAAACACCTGCGGAGGGAGCCGGTACCGATGCTGCCGCAGCTCAGCAGACCGTTCCCGCCGAACACAAGGCGATACCGAGCGACAGCCTTTATGTTAAGAAAGTCGAGGGGCTCAGCGACGATTTCTTCCTCGGCTGCGATATCTCCAGCGTCATCGCGCTCGAAAACGCGGGCGTGAAATTCTACGACTGGGACGGCAATGAGAACGACCTGTTCGATACTCTCGCACAGTCGGGTATCAACTGCATTCGCGTGCGCATCTGGAACGACCCGTTTGACGCACAGGGCAACGGTTACGGCGGCGGCAACTGCGATATCGAAACGGCCTGTAAGATAGGCAAACGCGCTGCCGACGCAGGACTTAAACTGCTTGCGGATTTCCACTATTCCGACTTCTGGGCTGACCCGTCAAAGCAGATGTGCCCGAAGGCGTGGCAGGGAATGGATATCGACCAAAAGAAAGAGGCGCTGTACGAATACACGAAGGACTGCCTCAACAAGCTCAAAGACGCCGGCGCGGATGTCGCCATGGTGCAGCTCGGAAACGAGACCAACGGTAAGATGTCCGGCGAAAAGATATGGATGAACATCTACTATCTTATGGACGCGGGTTCGCGAGCGGTGCGGGAAGTGCTTCCCGATGCGCTGGTAGCAGTGCATTTCACCAATCCCGAAAGCACAGACAATATGCTCAATTACGCCTCCAAGCTAAAATATTACAACCTCGATTACGACGTGTTTGCGACCTCGTATTACCCCTACTGGCACGGCACGCTCGAAAACCTCACCTCGGTGCTCAGAACGGTCAACGAGACCTACGGAAAGAAAGTAATGGTCGCCGAAACTTCCTACGCCTACACCCTCGAAGACGGTGACGGCAGCGGTAACTCCATCGGCGATGTGATAAACTACGAAAAACCTTACCCGTTCACGGTGCAGGGGCAGTCAAGAGAGCTCCGCGACATCGTGCAGGCGGTGGCCGATACCGGCGACTGCGGCATCGGTGTGTTCTGGTGGGAGCCCGCGTGGCTGCCCGTTCCCGGTGAGACATGGGAGGAACGCTCCGAAAAGTGGGAGAAATACGGTGCCGGCTGGGCATCGAGCTATGCTTCGGAATACGACCCGGACGACGCGGGAAAATACTACGGCGGCAGCTCGTGGGAAAACCAGGCAATGTTCGGCTTTGACGGAAAGCCGCTCGAATCCCTCAAAACGTGGGGACTCGTCTATACAGGCAACGAGATAACACCAACGGTCGATGCCCTCAGAGACGCGGAGATCACCGTAAAGCTCGGCGAGCCGATAGTGCTCCCGGAAACGGTGTTCGCGATATACACCGACGGCTCCGAAAACGAAGTTCCGGTCGTGTGGGAAGAAGCCGACCTCGAAGCCTGGACGAACGGAGAGCCGGAGAATTACACCCTTAACGGCGAAGCCGGCGGTATGCCCGCAGTGTGCAGAGTTCATCTTGTCGATGCGAATTACGCACTCAATTTCAGTTTTGAGGATGAAGACCGCTCTGCGTGGGAGATCACCAACGTCGGCGACAAGACCACGCAGATAGATTACCAGAAAAAAGCGCTCGATGCAGTCACCGGAGACTATGCGTTCCACTTCTGGGGAGAAACGCAGACCGAGCTCATTTTGCAGCAGAAAGTCACCGATATCCCCGCGGGAACATACTCCCTCACCGCTTCGATACAGGGCGGAGTTGACAGCGGCGACGAGGATATGGACATCTACATTTTCGCCTGCACGAACGACAACTCCGACGATATGCTGAAAGCTCCCGCTCAGCTTGCAGGCTATGCGCAGTGGCAGAACCCGAAGATCACCGACATAAAAGTCGCAGAGGGAGATACCGTAAATATCGGTGTGTACGTCAGAGCAGGCAAGGGCTCGTGGGGAACTGTCGATGACTTCCTGCTCAATCCGCAGAAGAACTGAATTGCGTCTCCCCGCCGGCGGCGGGAGAGGAAAAAAAGAGTTAAAAAGAACGCATTTGTGTTCTTTAAATAAAAAAACAAACAATAGCGGCATACAGCCGCAAGAAAAAAACAGGAGGACAGTTTTATGACTTCAAGAAGAAAAACCCTTTCGATCATCGCGGCAGTTTCCGTAATGGTCGCATCATTTGCGGGCTGCGGCGGCAATGCCGCAACAACAACGGCGGCTCCCGCGGCAACGCAGGCTCCCGCAGCCACAACAGAGGCTAAGGCGGATACCGCAGCTGCGGATACACAGGCTCCCGCCGATACGGCAGCTCCCGCAGACACAGGCTCCGGCAGCAAGCAGACCATTACCGTATGGGCTCCGGACGCTATCGTTGACCTCACACAGAACAACCTCAACAACTGGCTCGCTACACAGACCGACTGGAACACCAAGTTCGACATCAAGGTATCGGCAATGGGCGAAGGCGATGCAGCTACACAGATGCTCACCGACGTTGAAGCGGGCGCGGACGTATTCGGCTTTGCACAGGATCAGCTTGCAAGACTCGTTTCCGCGGGTGCACTTTCCAAGCCGGGCGGAGTTTTCCTCGACCACATCAAGGCTAACAACGATGCCGGCTCTGTGGGCGCGGTAACGCTCAACGGCGATGTTTACGCTTACCCCGAGACTTCCGATAACGGCTACTTCCTCTACTATGACAAGTCCGTAGTTACCGACCCGTCCACACTTGAAGGCATAGTTGAGCAGTGCGCGGCTGCCGGCAAGAACTTCTACATGGATATCCAGTCCGGTTGGTATGACGTTGCGTTCTTCTTCGGTACCGGTGCTCAGTGCTACTACGAATACGACACAGAAGGCGCAGTTACCGGCGCTGTATGCGACTACAACAGCGACAAGGGCTTAGCTGCCATGAAGGCTATGGTCGAAATGGCAAAGAGCAAGGGCAAGGGCTATGAGCAGTCTCCCGACGGCGCAGCTTCTCTCTTTGACCCGAACGGCGGCACAGCAGGTGCTCTCGTTTCCGGTACATGGGATTACGACACTGTAAAGGGCTTCCTCGGCGACAACTTCGGCGCTGCCAAGATGCCGACCTTCACCGTTGACGGAACTTCCTACCAGATGTCCGGCTTCGGCGGCTTCAAACTTGTTGGCGTTAAGCCGCAGACCGATTCCGAAAAGCTCACATTCTGCCACTTCGTAGCTGACTACATCACCTCCGAGGAAATGCAGATGGCAAGATTCACCGAGAAGGGCTGGGGTCCCTCGAACCTTAACGCTCAGCAGTCCGACGCTGTTCAGTCCAACGAAGCTCTTGCGGCTCTTGCGGCACAGCTCGCATTCTGCCCCGGCCAGGGTCAGTATCCGCAGGCTTACTGGGATCTCACTCAGGCATTCGGTACCGACATCAACTCCGGTATGTATGCAGACGCTGACGACGCAACTCTGTCGGCTGCACTCGCAGACCTCGAAGCCTCTATAAAGGCTGCGAAATAATCAATGAGGCGAAATAATTGACAATTGATAATTGACAATTGACAATTATGGTATCGCCTTCGGCGATGATCTGAATCGTGACGAGACTTGATATCCTGGTTCACGATAAGGCGGCGAAATAATCAATGAGGCGAAATAATTGACAATTGATAATTGACAATTGACAATTATGGTATCGCCTTCGGCGATGATCTGAATCGTGACGAGACTTGATATCCTGGT
>JAEEGL017140725.1_pt1 | contig 10421 bp, 12 predicted proteins | sample 9134231 | NCBI WGS metagenome assembly JAEEGL01 (sample SAMN16246548, study PRJNA631951) | gut metagenome | biome: gut microbiome; feature: rumen; material: fiber-attached | host: Bos | place: Iran: Karaj | collected 2018-10
GCTTTCACGCTATACTTTAAACAATTAACTAGCGATGAAAACCATAACCCCTACGCCGAAGTCTTTATCGTCGGAATGGGCGACCAAACACAAACAGAGTACGTGATTAACACGCCGAAAACTCTAGCCCAAAATTTTACAGTGACAGATGTTAATTACCCCGACATGCCAATTAGCAACGCAACTTTAAATTTCACAACAAACGATTAAAAGGATGTAACAATCATGTTTTGCAGAAGAGTATTTTTAAAAATTATTTGTACCAAAACGCCATGCCAACTGACAATTTTATCCAGTAGACACCATGTTATTAAACAAACGCAAATTTGCGACTGCTGTACCCAAATTTGTCTTTGCACTACGGATTGCATGCTTGAATTAAAGGCCTGCTGCCAAGGCCAAACCATTTGCAAAATCATTTGCTTACGATGTCAACCGTATCAATGCATTTGCGTTAATTTAAATTTCTCACCCAAATATTGCCTGTTCACACTGCAAGATAAATTTTACAATTTGCCCATTGCCGATGCAATTTTAAACTTTACATCGCAGTCGTCTTAGTATTTTAATCTTAAATAAAAAAATGGTTTAGTTATCCGCTAAACCATTTTTAATTTAACAATGCTCTAAAAGATGTTCGCAAAGTTTTCCCAAGTACATGGGAAAAACATATTTAATTTTTACAAAATTTATTTATTTGGAATAAGTTTACTATTTGAGATCTTAGCGTGCGCTTTATCGCGGTACGAGAATAAATCTAATCCAATAATTCACTAACGTGATGGGCACAATTTGGCAGGACTTGATTAGTGGCAGAAATATTTGCGTGTGTATCTTCAATTAAAAAAATTTTATCATAGCCGGTGATTTTTTTGATAACTTCAGCTTTAGCTAAGCAGCGTGTTTCTAAAGTGTAATTTTCGTTTTTCCAAACAATAATCCATGTTTGATTATCTTGAATAAAAGGAAGATATTTTTTTAACCACTGTTTTTTTTCGATTACCTGACTAGGGTAATCACAACTGCTCAAAATTCCAACCGTAATATTAGATAAATAATCTAAGTCGCGTGCAACTTTTACAATACTTTGGATTGGTCGTTTATTTAAATATGTATTTGGCACTTCATTGATAATGTCAACCTCTTCCCCGGCAATATATTCAGCTAAAACACCATCCATATCAAATAAAACAAGTTGCTTTTGGCGCTGATCAATAAATTTGGGTAACATTCAAACTCCTTCCCTAAAAAAAACTAACCCGGGTTCGGATTAGTTTTCTTTTGGCGGACCAAGATAAACGCAAAATGAATATAAAACCAAATCAGTACTTTATCTAGTTTTCAATTGACAAGGCAATGTAGTGCAAGAAAAGAGAGAATCTCTCTAAACCATATTATTATTTTTTTTGATTAATTAGTTTTATATCTCGCGACTTAAACTATTACTATTTTTAATTGAATCAATGTTGATTGGAAGATTCTTTAAAGAATCAAAAGGTGATTTTATTCTATCTACCAAACAATCAATATATTCTTCTGGTAAGACTACAAAACTTTCATCATCCATAATTTTTTTATTTCCTTGTCCTTTAGCTTTTGCAGACTTCATATCATAATCAAAAAATTCATGTTTTTCGCCACGTTTAACAATCACACTCGTGATATCATCAAAGCTATATGCTTTGTTTTTATTATCATATACTAATGTTAATTGATGATTGACTAGTGTCCCATCATCGCAAACAATACAGTAAGACTTAATGCCAAGTTGTTCAAGTAAAAGTTTGTAATATTGGCTAATTGAACTACATATTCCAGTTTGATTAAAAATTACATTCTTTAATTCTTCTTGTGGATTTCTGCTTATTTTTGTCTTGTTTACTTTATTGTCAATGATTTTAGATAATAATTTAAAATCGTAATTAAGTGTATCACACAAATAAGAAAAAATTTTTTTCCTTTTCTGATAATCAGACAACATAGTAATGTCTCTTTGAGAAAAAATTAAGTTTATCGTTTCTTTAATCTTTAATTCTAAACTCTTATCCATAGTTTCTCAATCCAATGCAACTATTATAACATATTGTTCGTAGTATTAATAATACATTCGTTTTAGTTTACGATTGGCGGAGAGTCTGGGGTTCGAACCCAGGCCACCTGTTACAGTGCTACTCCCTTAGCAGGGGAGCCCCTTAACCACTTGGGTAACTCTCCAAAGAACAAAACCAGTCTAGGCGGAAAATCTGGTTTTGTCAAGTTATGTTCATAAACAATTAGCTGTGCTCAATCATACTCGGATTAAAGTGCGGGTCAGGTGCCACACCCAATAAAGCGCAAATTGTGGCGGCTAGGTTGGTTAAACCGTAGGTACCGCTTTCAGTATTTGCTAATTTGAAATGTGGCGTAGCAAATGGACAGATTGCGATTGGTACCAAATTGTTAGTATGCGAAGTTTTGACTTTGCCGTTTTCGTCAGTCATTTCTTCCGCGTTGCCGTGGTCGGCGGTAATGATTAAATTGACTTGGTTTTTTTGACACACGTCGTACAATCGTCCAACACATTCATCAACCGTTTGGCAAGCGGTAACTGCGGCAGCGAAATCTCCACAATGCCCAACCATATCCGGATTAGGCAAATTGCATTTTAAGAAATCAAAGTTGCCACTTTCAATATTTTCGATTAGTTTATCCGTAATTTCAACAGCTTTCATTTTGGGCGCTTTGCTGTAAAGATTATTTAATTTATCGCTAGGGATCTCTAACCAAGTTTCCAATTTGGAATCAATTGGTGCACTCTTATTACCATTAAAGAAATAGGTCATGTGTCCAAATTTAACTGTTTCGGTTACTGTGTATTGCCGCACACCATGTTCACATAACCAAGCAGTCAATGTGTGATTAATCACAGGTGGTTCACACAAATAGTTCTGTGGTAAATCCATTTCAGCATCGTATTGTAAAATACCTGCAAAATAACAATCTTTAATTAAGGCTTTTTGTTCGGCGGAAATATAATCGCCACGGTCAAACATACGTGCAGTTTCCACTGCTCGGTCGCCACGATAATTTAACAACAGAATGGCTTCCCCGTTTTTAATTAAATTATCAGGATCAACGATTGCCGGTGGAATTTGTTCATCTGATAATCCCGGATTGGCTTGATAGAATTCATCCAAATATGCATGCCAGTCTTTAACAACTGGAGCTTTACCTTGGACACAAACTTCAAACGCTTTGGTTAACATTTCGGTTTGTGCTTGATAACGGTCCATAAAAATTTGGCCACGACCGCCAATCACACTAAGATTAGGAACTTGCGCTAAGAATTCAGCCGCGGAACGTGGGCTGACATCACGCCCATCAGTAATAGCAATCACACTAAACGGTAAATTTTGCTTTTGACATTGCGCAATCACTTGAAACAAGTGTTCAATGTTACTATGCACCCGACCATTACTGCACAGAATAATTATGTTTAATTTAGGATAGGTACTAATTTTTTGCCAAACCGCCGATGTAAAAATTTTACCAGTTTTAAACGCATCATTCAAAAGTGATAAACCTTGCTTAATGGTTGCACCCGCACCCATGGCGTTGTGTCCCACTTCACTGTTACCAGCATCTTTAGCACTATCCAAACCAACCTCATGCCCACTGGCTTTAATCAAAGTCGTTAAATGCTCTTGGCAAGCCTTGGTTAAATTGGGCATACCTGCCGCCACAACTGCGTTACCTTCGTTACGCGGACTGTAACCCAAACCATCCATCACGCATAAAACCGTACGATTAAATTTATTTGTCATAATTAATCACCCCGTAAAATGTATCAATATTCAAAGCCGAACCGACAAAGAAAATGCCGTCCAGTTCGGGTTGCGCCATATAACTTTTAACGTTAGCTGGCGTAATTTGTCCCCCGTAAAGAATGGGTAAACTGGCATCTAACGGATTGTCTTTCAAACCGACCAAACAATCACGAATGTGCTTAATCACCATGTTGACATAGTCCGGCTTGGGCAAAATACCACGTTGTGTCACCCAAATTGGACGATAACATACGACAATGTTATTAATGTTTGGTACCCCGACCAACGCACCTTGGATTTGATGTTTGATAACTTCCAAAGTTAAATTGTTTTGATTTTCTGACCAATTTTCCCCCACGCACAAAACTGGTGTAATGCCGTATTTTTGCAACAACTTAATTTTCTTGTTAACAATTTCGTCGCCCTCAAAACTTTGACGCCAAATACTGTCCCCCACGATACAATATTTAACCCCGTATTCCTTTAATAACTGCACACTTAATTCGCCCATTCGTCCGCCAAATTCAATTTCGCTGACGTCTTGAGCCCCCAACTGTAAAGGCTTGGGCATTTTCAAACGCGCAATCTCGTAATAGCACGCCGCCGGTGCCAAAATTACTTCGGTTTTATTTTTTAATTCCAAACCGCGTTGATAAACTTGTTGGAAAAATTCCAAGACCTCCTTAGGTGTTTTGTTGGATTTCCAACAAGCAAAAAACATTGGTCGTCGCATATTATTTTTCTCCTTTTGTTTGTAAACACGCAATCCCCGGCAAACTTGTGCCTTCAACAAACTCTAAAGCCGCACCACCACCGGTTGATATATGCGTGAATTTGAAATCTTTGACAGCCGCCGCCGTATCGCCGCCACCGACAATACTGACCGCTTGGCTCTGCGTTATGATCTGCGCAATGGCACGCGTACCAGCGCCATTACGCGGATCAACATCAAATTGTCCTAACGGACCATTCCAAAAGATGGTTCGGCTACTTTCAATGATTGGTCGCCATGTTGCTACGGTTTCAGTTGAAATATCCAAACCACGATCTGGTGCGATGTAAAACTTGGCACGGTGTTGCCTGCCATCGTCTTGCCATTCTGCTGCAATTTTCCCGCCGACCAAAACATTGTCCGCCGTATCCGCTAACTTAAGTGCCAATGGTACTTTATCGCTAGCCTTTTTGCCACCAATAATCACTGTAAACGGACGTTGTGGGTTTTGCGTAATTTGACTTAAATATTGAATTTCACGCGCCATTAGAAAACCCGCATAACTGGGTAAATAGCTGGCAACACCCACCGTGCTGGCATGTGCACGGTGTGCCGTACCAAAAGCATCATTTACAAATATTTCCCCTAACTCCGCCAACTGTTTTGCAAACTCACTGTCATTGGCGGTTTCCCTCGCATCGAAACGTGTGTTTTCTAACAAAAGAATACTACCATTAGTTAACGTATTAATTTGTTGTTTGACCGTAGTACCAACAGTTTGTTCTGCAAATTGTACTTTTACATCAGGCAATAATTTTTGCAAATGTACCGCTACTGGTCGTAACGAAAATTGTGGGTCAGGTCGACCTTCTGGCCGGCCGAAGTGACTGCACAAAATTATTTTAGCACCCCGATCTAACAAGTATTGTATTGTTGGTAAACTATCTGTTATCCGTTTCTCATCGCTAATTTGCCCGTCAACTGTTAAAGGTACATTGTAATCAACACGCAACAAAACGCGTGTTCCTGCTTTAATTGGTGCATCTTCCACTGTCGCAATCGGCAAGTTCATTGCTCATATTATATACACGAAAAAGCATCTTGACAAACAAATCGGCTCATTCTTTTTGGCGTCTGGCCTGCACACGGTAGACGATACGCGCAACCCAAGTACTCGGCAATAAACTCATTCCCAAACGTGCCAAACGAACCTTAAAAGTCGGCACAATGTAGAACTGATGTAAATGTTTGACAGTATAACGAGCAACTTTAACACAATCAACCCCGTTAAAATTAAATTGCACATGCGCAGTTTGGGCAAAGTTAGTTGCTACCGGCCCCGGACAAAGCACACTAATTTTAACTTTGGATTTTGCACGCCGTAATTCTTCGCGGATTCCTTCACTTAAACGAACTACATAATTTTTGGTGGCATAGTACGTACTCATTAATGGTCCCGGCATAAATCCTGCGATTGAGCCCACATTCAAAATTTGTCCCGCATCACGCTTTTGCATCTCGGCCAAATATAATTTGGTTAATACATGCAAGGCGACAACATTGGTGTTAATCATTGCCAAATCCTTGGTAAGATTATCTGCCACAAAAGGACCAAACGAACCAAACCCCGCATTATTGATTAATAAATCAACGTCTGGGTGTGCCGCATATAATTGCTCACAATTAGCCACTACACTTAAATCCGTACTAACCGTAATAACATTGACGGCTGGATAATTAGCTTGCAGCGTATGTTGTAAATCAGTGAGTCGTGTTTGGTCGCGTCCCACAAGCACCATCGCAGTCGACTGTGCCGCTAACAGTTTGGCTAACTCACGCCCAATTCCCGACGAAGCACCAGTAATTAAAACTTTCATTACTGATAGATTGCAACAAATAACACAACTTGTCGATTAAATTTCCTGACGAATTTCGTCGCCATCATTAACTTTAACACTTAAAGTGTCCGTTTTACGCAAAGTTGACAAAGCGATTTGTGCGTTAAATGTAGTTTTCTTGTGCGAATTTTTAAACAAATCAAATCGCTCTTTTAATTCATCAATGTGTGATTGCATTACCGGATTATTATATGGACTTTGTTCGGCCATTAAGATACGCGCATCTAAAGTTTTAGCACATTTTAATGCTTCACTTTCCCATGTTTTTTCCACTGCTTCACGCGCATTAGTAAAACCATAAGTTTGGGTTTCTTTTGCCATGTTGATACAATCCACCAATGCTTCTAAAGTCTTTGCTTCTGTTGTTTCATTAAAGCGTGAATAAACTAAACCTGGCTTATTAGGATTATCAGTACGTTTGTAAATTTCCAAAAAATCATATTTACCAGATTGTTCAATGTATTCTATCGTTTTAGGTAGCCCTTCAATTGCAGCATCATGGTCAACTTTTGCCACATGACGACAAAAATGTAATTCTTCCAATTGACCTTCGCAACGTTCGATTTGTGACATTTTACTTTCAAAGTACGGCACCGCAAAAGCACGCACTCCAACAAGATAACCGGCTTCAATAAATTTTGTTATCGCATCATCCACTACACGATTATTTTTCAATGTTTGATGCAATATGATGTTGTATTTATGTTCACGAAAATAATCAATCACAGCCGGTGTAACACCTAAACCCAATTGGTCCGTAGCCGTAACATAGTAATCAGGATAATTATCTTTAATTTCTTCATTCTTAGGATGAAAACTGCGAAAATAATCATTATCAATTTCAATGAATTCACGCTTACTAGAAATTTGTTCCGTATAATGAATCAGTGAAGTCTTACCTGAACCAGACTGTCCACCAACAACCACTGCTAATGGTTGTTTCGATGGCAAAACATCAGCCGCCATAACTTTGATAATTTCCTTAGTAATCGCTTCAATTTCTTCGTTACTCAAAAAATATAATTCTTTAATTGTTTTGGTATCAATAAAGTTTTCCATCTGGATTAATCTCCTTCCTTTTTACTACGTACAATTGGTCCATAAACTTTAATGATACGCTCAATCGCTTCCATATCGTTATGCTTCATAGCTTTCTCATCCGCCAAAACTTGCATCAATGCTTTGTTATTACGATCATAACCGTTTCGACCATAACGACCAATCATAAAATTCATGATTTCGCGGGCCACTTCAATTTTCGTATTATTGTTCATTTGTACTCCACAGTAGCATAACACAAAGATACATTAACTTCAACCACTTTCCTAAACAAATCAAAAATATGTAAAGAATACTTGACATTACATATTTGTTTGCTTATAATTACCATGTAAAGTTTACTTTACACAAAAGGAGGAAACAAAAAAAATGAACAAACAAGAAATCTTAGCTAAAGCGCAAGAACACAAAACCACCATCGGAGAAATGGAACGTGAAAAGTTAGGTAAAGGCGCCATCATTTCATTAGTAACGGCAGCCATTGTTGCGGTTGCCTTTACTGTTGTCGAAGGTATTTTTGGACACTTTACGGCAATTTACGCTATTGCAACCATCTGTTTTATCTGGGCGGGTACGTTTTACACGTTGCAATACTTTTACGCAAAACGCCCCTGGCAGGTTTTAATTGGCGCCGTCTTAGAATACATGGCAGCAATTTTTTTCTTAATTCGTTACATTTTAGCTTTAACCGGCATTTGGTGGTAAAATGAAACCGCTCGAACTAAATAACTGTCTCAAGGCTAAACGCGTTGCAAAAGGTCTTTCCCAAGAAGAATTAGCAAGGATAATTGGTACAACACGCCAAACGATTATTTCAATTGAAAAGAAACAATTTAACCCCACTACTAAGTTAGCACTTTTGTTGAGTGTCGCTTTAGATTGCCACGTAGAAGATTTGTTCTATTTGGAATAAACATTATTTGAAGATAATAATTTTATTTTTCTTAATTTCATGATAATATCAATATATTAGAGGAGAAAGATGAAAGAAATTAAGAAAGAAATTATGTACATTCTCACCATTATCGGCACAAGTTGTGGTGTCATTGGTGGTTGGTTTATTTGTGCCACTAAGGGTTTCCAAACAAACGATATGTTCTTATTTTGGAGCGGAGTTGTTACTGTTGTCGGTATGGTACTTGGGCTGATTGGTTGGGGGGTAAAATTAATTATTACCGCGCAGAAATATTTTTCCGTACTGAAACTGACAAAAAACAGTAAGCAACTCGTGGCAAATTTAAGCGGAACGGATAACGAAAAACCCGAAAAAATGAAAGACTTCGTTCAAAAGATTAACCACCAATTTTATGATTTTGTCTTACGCTACGACACAACAAACGACAATATCATTCGTAAAATTATCCACACGACTACGGTTGCCGATATGTGCTTTTCCATTGCTTGCAAATTAAAACTCAACGAAACCGACCGCAGTCTTGCTTACTTGGGTGGCATGTTGCACGACATTGGTCGTTTTGAACAATGGAAACGCTACGGCACATATAACGACCAATTTTCCGTTGACCACGGCGATTTATCCTATGAACTCTGCGACCAATTTGATTTGTCCATGCTGTCTGTTACTGACCGTGAAACCATTAAACTAGCCGTCAAATACCACACCAAGCCCTACACTGGCACCAACGAACGAATTAAATTGTTTAATCAAATTATCATGAATGCTGATGCCTATGCCAACATCTTAAACACCGCCAACGGTGCGCAACGTATGACCGTTACTGCCGATGGTTATACTCCCGCGATTCTTGATGATTTTATTAACTTAAAACGGGTGCGCGACTATTCCCCTAAAACCAAAGTCGACCGCGCCTTATTATTAACGGCATGTCTCTATTACGTGCGTTATGATTTTTTGCGTAATCAAATTTTAGCATACAACTTTTTTGACGTGGTCAGCCACAGTTTCTTACAATACCTAAACCCCACCGACCAAAAAGTATACTTAGACGCCGTCGCCACCATGCGCGCAAGGTACCTTGACCCGGCATATTCACACCACCTTGTTTAAACAAAAAATATGGTTAAAACTAGCGGAATAAAAATCCTTTAATACAGAATTTAAACACCCTAACCAAATCGGTTAGGGTGTTAATATTTCACTAGTTTTAAAATTATCCCCGTTTTTAATTAACCTAATTGGTAGCCACTATCGTGATCTTCCATAAAATTTTTGTCAAAATTACTAATCATCTCACGATCAACGTTAAGCCTACATAATTTCTTTGATGTAAATACTTTACAATTTTCGTGTAAAACCGAACTACACAATTGATCAATAAAAACATTAGCATTCTCTTCTGGAGCATGCACTACGTACAAAATACCACCTCCGGTGACTGGCGAACCATTAATCCGTGTTACCATGTGTTGACCTTGATTGGCTTTAGGTGTTTTAATAATAATGCTTTCTTTAGTATATGAACGAACTTTGTTAGTACACAAATCCCAACGTCGATAAATATTACACAGCGGGTTGCCCTTTTCTTTTTCTCCATTTGAATGATTAAATAAACATGCAAACAATTTATAATCATAGCGACGTGTATTATCATTTGAAATTTCTTTGCCTGTAAAATATGTATCAGGACTAATCTGCCCTTCAAATGTAACTTGGTGTCCACACAATGAGCCGGCTCTATTTCTGAGTAGTTGTTTATCCTTTATCTGTTCATTAATCACAATCATACGTAAAATTTCAGTTACATTTTCAAATCTGTTGAACTCCTCAGTTTGATTGATTTTTTGTGTTTCTTTTTGCAAATTATTTTGCATTATCTTTCCTCCCAATTTTATATTTCGTCTATACTAGCATAGATTAAATTCTATTTCAAGACCTAAAGCCAAATTTGTCTCACAAAATTTAATTTTTTGGCTTAACTGCTAACAAGTGGTGTCGTTGCGCTTTGTCAAATAAACACTAAAAAA
>JAEEGL010126612.1_pt1 | contig 10420 bp, 9 predicted proteins | sample 9134231 | NCBI WGS metagenome assembly JAEEGL01 (sample SAMN16246548, study PRJNA631951) | gut metagenome | biome: gut microbiome; feature: rumen; material: fiber-attached | host: Bos | place: Iran: Karaj | collected 2018-10
TGCTACCAACGAGAGCTTCGGTTACACTGAGGAGAAGCTCGTCAGCAGCGACATCATCGGTATGAAGTTCGGTTCTCTGTTCGACGCTAACCAGACCATGGTTTCTAAGATCGGTGACGGCAACTCTCTCGTTCAGGTTGTTGCTTGGTACGACAATGAGAACTCTTATACTTCTCAGATGGTTCGCACTATTAAGTACCTCGCAGAGCTGAAATAAGATGAATATTAGCTGTTAGCTGTTAGCTATTAGCGAAAATAATTGCCACTCGATTTTGTCGGGTGGCTTTTTTTTGCGTTTTTATTTGGTATTTTCAACACTTATTCGTATCTTTGCACCGAATTTTAGAAAACAATTAACCAAAAAAATGACAAAGCGTATGAAAAGTTTGAGATTTGCAGCTCTGATTGTGGGCATTCTTGTGACAGGTTCACTGTTCGCACAGGATCAGGCGTGGCCTTGGGATTTCCCTCAGGGCGTGAAGATTGATGCAGAGCCAGGACAGTTGGTGCTGTCGTGCGAATACTTGTATTTCAATGCCTTGGAGAAGGGTGAAGACCTGAACAAGTCGGTGCTGATATGGTATCGCGCCAATATGGATAAGGTGGGTGCCGAGAAGTCAGACCTGGGGCGTAGTGACAAGAAACTTGTACCCAATGCCATGATTGTCCCCTTGAAGAAAGGTCAGAAAGCCAAGAAGGGCGACATACTGCTGACGTGGTGGCAGAGCGGTAGCGGACTGCAGCGTGCCATTGTTGTCGATGCTTCTGATCCTCAGGAGCCTGTAGCAGTCTATCTGGATCGCTATTGGAAGGATACCCCCGATCATGAAGATAATAAGAAACTGGCTCAGGGTGAGCAGTTGAAGCCCAACAGCTTTAACGTCATCAAAGACGGCGAGTGGGAGGCCGGTGCCACCGTAGCCTATCGTGATGGTGGCGAGTGGAAGGTCGGCAAGCTAATGCATATCGAGGGCGACAAGGTGTTGTTGAATGTTTTCGCCAGCCATCTGTTTGCTACCACCAAGGACCGTTGCAAACTCATTCCTTTCAAAGAGAAGATTAAGAAGGGTGATAAGGTGTGGGCGACCTTTGTCGATGGTTTCCGTCCAGACTACATTGTGAAAGAGATTGACGCTAAGACCGGTCACGTCTGGGTATCGCGCGAAGGCAGCACAAGCATGAGCGTCAAGAGCATTGCTGAGGTTACTAAAGTGCTTGACTAAAATTAATAAACTAATCAATAAAATCTTAAAACATTATGGCTTATCAAGAAGTAACAACTACGGGTTATGGTACCCGAGTAGGTAATTCGTTTAAGGCGATCGGTTCAGGTATTCTGATGTTCCTGGCAGGTACTGCCCTGCTGTGGTGGAACGAAGGTCGCGCAGTAAAGACTGAGAAGATGCTCGACGAGGCAGGCAGTGCCTACGTGGAGATGGAGAATCCCAACAAGAAGGATGCCTCGCTTGATGGCGAGCTGATTTGCGGTACTGCTTTGGCTACTACTGAGGACTCGCTGACCGACCAGCAGTTCGGCATCGGTGCCAAGGCTATCTCGCTGACCCGCAGGGTGGAGTACTACCAGTGGGTAGAGCATGCTGAGGAGAAGAAGGAAGACAAATTGGGCGGTAAGGAAGTGACCACCACCACCTATACTTACTCAAAGAACTGGGTGAGCCGTCCCATCGAGTCGGCACAGTTCAAGGATCCCGCCTATCAGAACAAGAACATGGTGCTTACCACTATCGAGGATGCCCAGCAGTATGCCGAGAACGTTACGTGGGGTGCCTATAAACTGAACGAGAGCCTGATTCACAGCATATCTTCGCGCGAGAATCTTGACTTGGCAATCGCTGAAGACCTGCTGAAGCAGTATGACAACAACACCAAGGCCGCTTACGAGCGCTTCTATGGTGCCAAGAACAAGCCTGCTGAGCAGCCTGCCGAGACCGCTGCTGTCTCTGACTCTGCCAAGGCCGTGAACGACTCTATCAACAATGCTATTGCCAACGCTCAGAACAAGAAGGACTTAGAGTATGTTCATCAGGCTGGCAACGTGCTCTACTTCGGACGCGTACCCGGTTCTCCTGAGGTGGGTGATGTCCGCGTGACCTTCGAGAAGGTGGTTCCTGCCAAGGTAACCGTTATGGCTGTAGTGGATGGTGACAGCTTCAAGCCCTTCAAGGCCAAGAACGGCAAGCGCTTCCAGACCCTCGTGATGGGTAAGAAGAGCGGCGACGAGATTATTGAGGCTGAGAAAGAAGCTAACAATATGTGGACTTGGGCACTGCGCATCTTTGGTGTCCTGTTGGTCATCGGCGGTCTGAAGGGTATCTTCGGATTCATCGAAACGATTCTCAAGGTTGTGCCTTTCGTCGCAGGCATCTTCGGATGGGGTGTCGGCATCGTCTGCACTGTTGTCGGTGTGGTATGGTCGCTCATCGTGATTGCTATAGCTTGGCTGTTCTATCGTCCGTTGTTGGGTATCTCGCTGCTTGTGCTGGCTGGCTTCCTCATCTGGGTATTTGCCTTCAAGGGCAAGGACAAGTTGAAAGAGTTGGCTGCCAAGGCGAAGGAGAAGAGTGCTAAGCCCGCACCTACTCCGGCTCCCGCAGAGTAGTATGTGATGAAGATTAAAGTCAATCGTAAGAATATCGAAATATTTGAGGGTGCGCAGGTTCGCCATGCGCTCCTCAGATATTTTGCTATTAAGGGGCTGGATGTCAGACTGGTTGATGGTCTGAAGGTCACCGACCGCTGGGGACATGAAATAGACTTAGACGCACCAGCCAGTCAGCACAGTGCCGTGAAGTTTAAAGTGAATAGTGAATAACTTAGAACTATAGTGTTATGAAGAAAATACTGTTAGCCCTGCTGTTATTGCCTTTTGCGCTTGGCACAGTGGCTCAGGACAAGAAAGAAGTACATATCCTATCCGGTAATGATATGCATGCTGCCATCGAGTGCTTTCCACGACTCTGCTTCGTGGCCGACTCGTTGCGTACGCTCTATCCCGACCTGCTGATACTCTCGGCAGGCGACAACCGTTCAGGCGATCCTATCAACGATATGTATGAGATACCGGCCTATCCGATGGTGTCGCTGATGAATATCGTGGGTTTTCAGGCCTCAACGTTAGGCAATCATGAGTTCGACTCAGGAGAGAAGGGGCTGGCACAGCTCATCAACATGTCGAACTTCCCCTATCTCTGTGCAAACTGTCATCCTGCCGCATCGACAGGCATCCACGTACGCCCTTGGCAGATGTTCGACGTGGGTGGTGTGCGACTGGCGATCATCGGCGTGACGGCACTCGGCCCCATGGGCAAGCCTGAGAGTCATCCTGCCAATATGACAAACATAGAATTCTCTGACCCCCTTCAAACTGTTCAGCAATATAAAGACCTGCGTCAGAAGAGTGACGTTGTGCTGTTGCTTTCACACATGGGCTACGAGGACGACGTGAAGCTGTCGGCAGAGTTGCCCTGGGTCGATCTCATTGTGGGCGGACACTCGCACACACAGCTGAATGGCGGCGAGATACACAACGGACTGCTCATCACGCAGAACGTGAACCGTCTGGCTCGCGTCACCCATATCACGCTGACGCTCGAGAACGGAAAGGTTGTAGACAAAAAGGCTGAGAATATTGCCATCAAGGGTGTGAAGAACGAGAACAAGGTGGTGGCCAAGTTGACGGACTACTTCCTCAACAATCCCGCCTTCGACGAGATACTGGCAACGAACGATGCCCCTGTGACAACTTATGAGGAGTTGGGATGCCTGATGACCGATGCCTATCTGAAGGCTGCCAATGCGGACATCAGTCTGCAGAACTACGGTGGCGTGCGCTACGACACCCTCAGTGTCAGAGGAATCAGCGTGAAGGACGTGCTGCAGCTGGATCCCTTCCAGAACAATCTGGTAGAGATGACCGTCACGGGCAATGAGTTCATCGATATCCTGAAGATGTGCTTTGTCAACGACCAGTGCCGCTTCCCGCTTATCAGCGGTGCTACGGCAGAATACGTGCTTGACCCCACTCAGCAGAAGGTGACGAAGATTGTGCTCTACGGTGCTGACGGTAAGAAGCTGAACCTGAAGAAGACCTATCGTGTGGTGACCAACAACTATGTGCAGGCTATCACACCCACCAACCGCAAGGACGAGGGACAAAGCTTAGGCATCGGCACTGCGGAGGCTATCATGCAGTTCCTGAAAGAAAAAGGACACGTGAACTACCAAGGTAAAACCTGCGTAAAGGAGATTAAGAAGTGATGAAGAAGCTTTTGTATTCAACACTGCTGATGCTTGTCGCTCTGACGGTATCGGCACAGAAAAGGGAGGTGCATATCCTCTCAATCAACGACCCGCATGCAGCCATCGACCGTTTTCCGCGCTTAGGCTATGTGGCTGACTCGTTGCGTGCGCTCTATCCTGACTTGCTGATACTCTCGGCGGGCGATAACCGTTCCGGCGACCCTATCAACGACATGTTTGACATTCCGGCCTATCCGATGGTGGCTCTGATGAATCAGGTGGGCTTTCACGCCACTGCCGTCGGCAACCATGAGTTCGACTCGAATCAGGACGGACTGGCACGTCTCATCAATCTTTCCACGTTCTCCACGCTCTGTGCCAATATGGAGCCCGATGCGAAGTGGCAGATGCACGTCAAGCCCTATCAGAAGTTTGATGTGGGTGGTGTCATGGTGGGCGTATTAGGTATCACTGCCTTAGGATCTATGGGTACTCCTGAGAGTCATCCCATGCGACTGACTGACATCAAGTTCATGGATCCTTTGGAGACCATCAAGAAGTACGAGTTCTTGCGCAAGGAGTGCGATGTCGTGCTGCTGCTCTCGCATTTAGGTTATGCGGACGATGTGAAGTTCTCGGCTGAACTGCCTTGGGTGGATATCATCGTGGGCGGTCACTCGCACACACAGCTGAAAGGCGGTGAGATGCACAACGGCATCCTCATCACGCAGAACAACAAGAGCCTGAAATATGCCACGCATTCTACTTTAGTGCTCGACGGCAAGCGAATCACGTCGAAGAAGGCTGAACGTATTGCCATTGCCGGTGGACAGAACATCAACCAGACGTTGGCTGAGCTGGTGCGCTATTTCAGCGAGAATCCGGCTTTCAAGCGCGTGCTGGCTGTTGCTGAGACACCGTTTGACAACAACGAGGAGTTAGGTTGTATGGTTTGCGATGCCTACATGGCTGAGACGGGTGCCGACCTGTCGTATCAGAATGCCGGCGGCGTACGCATCGATAGTCATGACGCCGGTAATATGACCGTAGGCGACGTGATGAAGATGGATCCTTTCCAGAACGATGCCGTTGAGGTGAGCGTGACGGGCAAGGAACTGGTTGAGATGCTGATTTCCTGTTACGACAACGACAAGCAGCGCTTCCCGTACGTGGGTGGCATGACCTGCGACGTAACCATCAATCCTGCCGATGGCAAGATCAAGAAACTTGTGCTCTTGGACAAGGACGGCAAGAAGTTGAACCTGAAGAAGACCTACCGTGTGGTGAGCAACAGCTATACGGTGGCTGTCAGTCCAACGAAGCGTGCCGACCAGGGACACAGCATCGGCATCACTACTCCAGACCTGATCAAGAACTATCTTGAGCATCAGGGACGTATCAGTTATCAAGGAAAGAAATGTTTAAATATCACGAAATGAAGAAATTAATGATAGTTGCCGTCTGTGCGATGGCTGTAATGATGAGTTGTAAGAACAAGGGGCAGAATGCTGCCGGCGAGGGTGTTGATTCTGACTCTGTGGCTGTCGACAGCATGCTGGCCGAGATGCCCGATACCGCACCGCGTCCCATGTTCCTCTATACACACGACAAGGGACACATGCAGGTGGTTTATTGGTCGAGTATTGAGAAGCCCAAGAAGGACGACTATAGTGAAGGTGGTTGGGAACAGGCCGTTCGCTTGTGGTCGTTGCAGGAAAAGTTCCGTCGCAATGCCGCCAAGTACACCAGTCTGCTGCTGAGCGATAAAAGCGTGGTAGCCATCAAGTATACCGGTGAGGTGCTGACGAATCCCGATGGCGAGAAGATTTGGGGTGGTGAGCTGCACGGTCGTCCTGAGATTCCGTCAGCAGGTGCAAATTTCACTATGGAGAATCCGAAATTGTTCAAGGATGAAATCTGTGGCATGAGCGTCATCGTGTGTGACGAATACCTGCAGTCGCGTCAGGTGCTGAAAATCATTGGTTCTAACGGCGAGAAGCGTCTGCCTCAGGAGGTGGTGAAGCAGTTGGAGAAGAAGTATGGCATGAAGGCCTCGCGTTCGGTGCTAAGCTGCAATATCGAGGGTGACTACCTGTATGGTGCCATCCAGTTTGCCGGTGAATACAAGAATGCGCCTAAGTTCCCGGGCGAGGATAATGTCAAAATCAAGAAGGCGCTGGCTTTGGAGGTGCTCATCAAGGGCGACAAGGTGTGGACGCTGGAGCAGATCGGCTCGATCTACCCGGGTGAAGGACCTACGTGGAATGCTGACGACGGTGGCGAGTATTTCCCCAATAGCCTTGCTGCTGCCTTCGAGGGCCCGAAGGGGCTGGAGTTGTGCTATGTGCATGGTGCGCCCGAGAGTATCACCGTCGGTATGCTCTTCCCGCGTGAAGACAAACTCGAGGATCAGATGTACGAGTGTTACCATGCGATGATTGACGAGGAAATTCCCGTATGGAAAAAGGATATTGCCGAGATGAACAAACTCTTCGTAGCGAAAGATCCGTCGGCCTACAAGGATATCAAGCTGACCAAGTGGGCACATATCTGGATGGACGACTACGAGACGGAGTGGATTCACTTGATGGATAAGGACGAGCAGTATGGCGGTATCTTTGTCCGCAAGAACGGTAAGATTCAGCTTATGCAGGTTGAGGAACCCAAACGCAAGTTCCTGAAAATGGAGGCAAACGGTATTGCTTACCTGAAGTATGCCGGTCCTGCCGGCGGTCCTACATGGGCTACGGAAATCTATGGCTATAAGGGCGGTAAGCAGGTAGAGCATTTCGAGATGTTGGAGGTTGAAGGCGAGATTGACGGGTGCGGTCTGAACGACAAGGATCTGACACCCGAGGAAGGTCGCGCCTACGTCAGTAAGCTCTCCGATGCCCAGCCTCTGAACCAAAACTGGCACGATATCGATGAGAATTGATAATTGATAATTGATGATTGGGAATTGATATGAACCAATATTTTGAGAAAACTTTAAAGGGATGCGGATGTCTGTCGATAGGCGGTCTGGCATTTATGATCCTGGTGGGTGTCATCGGCACATGTGTAGGCGATGACGAGAATAAGGAAGAGGAGAAGCCTGTGGCTGAAAAAGTAGAGAAGAAAGACTCGGTGGTTGTTAACGAGCCGTTGGAGGGTGACCCCTACAAAGAACTCGACGACCTGATTGGCCTCGGCAGCGTAAAGACGGAAGTCCGTTCGCTGGCTAATTTCGTGAAACTCCAGAAGGAGCGTGAGGACAAGGGACTGAAGACTGCCAAGGTTTCGTATCACCTCGTATTCTACGGATCGCCGGGTACTGGTAAGACTACGGTAGCTCGTATCGTTGGCCGTATCTACAAGGATCTTGGCGTGTTGAAGAAAGGCCATACCGTAGAAACCGACCGTGCGGGCTTGTGCGGACAGTATGTTGGACAGACCGGTCCTAAGACTGACAGCGTGATAGCCAAAGCCCTCGACGGTGTGCTCTTTATCGACGAGGCCTACTCGTTAGTGCCTGAGGGCGGTTCTGGCAACGACTACGGTCAAGAAGCCATTTCTACCATCCTGAAGCGTATGGAGGACTATCGCGATCGCTTGGTTGTCATTGTGGCAGGTTATAAGGACGAGATGCAGCGTTTCATCGATTCGAACCCCGGTCTGCAGTCGCGCTTCAACCGTTATATCGACTTCCCCGATTATTCTGGTGCTGAACTGACAGACATCTTCAAAATGTATATGAAGAAGAATCAGTACACGATGTCACATGAGACAGAAGCCTATCTGAAAACGCGCTTCGAATATGCTGTAGAGCATAAGGACCGTAACTTCGGTAATGCCCGTTATGCCCGTAACGTATTCGAGAAGAGCATTCAGGCTCAAGCCAACCGTCTGGCTGGCGAGAAGAACCTGAGTGAGGACAGGTTGACGGAACTCACCATTGATGATCTCAAAGGTGGCTTCGCTTCGCGTTCGAACATTTAATCAAGTTGTGATGGTGATGCAGAAGATGATTACCATACTCGGTCCAACAGCCAGTGGCAAAACGCCATTGGCTGCTGCTTTGGCACAGCGGATTGGGGGAGAAATCATCTCTGCTGACTCGCGGCAGGTGTATCGCCGCATGGATATAGGAACGGGCAAAGACCTGAAGGACTATCGCATTGTGGCCGACGGTTTCCCCGTCGACATTCATTATCATCTCATAGACATCTGCGAGCCTGGCACGAAGTACAATCTGTTTCAGTATCAGCAGGACTTCTTCGATGCCTATAATGATATAATAAGTAGGGGCGCAGTGCCCATTCTTTGTGGAGGTACCGGGCTGTATATCGAAGCTGTGCTGAAAGGCTATAAACTGTCGCCTGTGCCTCAGAATCAGGCATTGCGTGACAGTCTTGAGGGTATGGCGCTGTCAGAACTTACCGAAATACTGACGGAACTGAAAGCCCGTACAGGATCGTCAATGCACAACACGACTGACGTTGACTCCTGTCAGCGGGCTATTCGTGCGATAGAAATCGAGACGTACAATCTCGAGCATCCTGTGCCACGTCGTGAACTTCCACCAGTCGATTCGCTGATTATCGGTGTGAATATCGACCGCGAGGCGCGTCGTGAGAAGATTACCCGACGCCTAAAGGCTCGTCTGCAGGAAGGCATGATAGACGAAGTCAAGGGGTTGCTTGCTGAGGGTATCCCGCCAGAAGACCTGATTTATTACGGACTGGAGTATAAGTTCGTGACGGAGTATCTGGTGGGCAGAACCAGCTACGACGAGATGTTTACCCGTCTGGAAATCGCTATCCATCAGTTTGCCAAGCGCCAGATGACGTGGTTCAGGGGCATGGAGCGCCGAGGCTTCAACATTCATTGGATTGACGCCCTGCAGCCCATGGACGAGAAAGTGGCGGAAATCCTTGAAATATGGAAGAAGTAAGAAAACTATGAACTGTGAACTATGAACTATGAACTATGAACTATGAACTGAATAATCGTTGGGGCGTTTTATATTGCCCGAAGGGAAAAGGCTCGAAGCAGCGTGAAAAGATTCAGCGTGTGCTGGATGAACGGAAGGTGCAATATGACTTCGTGCAGAGCGAGTCGAGTGATAGTGTGGAACGACTGGTTACCATGCTTATCCATAATGGTTACAAGACCATCATTATCGTTGGAGGCGACTCAGCGCTTAACGATGCCGTCAACTGTTTGATGAAGGAGGAGAAACAGGTGCGTGACGAGATTGCTTTGGGCGTGATTCCGAATGGCGTGCTTAATGACTTTGCCCGTTATTGGAACTTCAAGGAGGGCAATCTTGAACAAACCGTTGATTGGCTTGTCAAGCACCGTGTGCGCACGATAGATCTGGGATGTATCCGCTATCAGGATAAACAGAGTGAGCAGTGTCATCGCTACTTCCTGAACTGCATCAATATCGGACTCATTGCCGACATTATGAATCTGCGCAAACAAACGCGCTCGCTGTTAGGTTCGCGGACACTCTCGTTCATAGTCTCTATTTTCTTGATGATATTCCACCGCATGGACTACAAGATGCATGTGATTATCAACAGTGATGAGGTGAACCGGAAGGTAATGACGATGTGCATCGGCAGTGGTCCGGGCTACGGACAGACACCCAGTGCTGTGCCGTATAACGGCATGCTCGACGTGTCGATGATTTATCATACGGAAATCATGCAAGTGTTTGCTGGAATATGGCTTTTGCTCACGGGCAGGTTTCTCAACCACCGTGCCGTTCATCCTTATCGCACCCGTGAAGTGAGGGTGGAGGAAGCCAAGCATGCACAGGTTGGCGTGGACGGTCGGCTGCTCGGAATTCCTGAGGGCTCTTATCGCATAACAGTGGAGCAAGAAGTCATTAATTTCCTCATTCCAGACTGAAAAAGTGTGAAATAAATTGAAAAACGGGCTTTTTTGAAAAAAAATGTCCGTTTTATTTTGTAGTCCCATGAAAAATGCCTAACTTTGAAGAAAATTTATATGTCCTAAAACAAAATTGAAAATAAACTGAAATAAGGAACTATGAGTTATTTACGATTTGAAAAAGCGGTAATGACCAATTTGGAGGAGTCGCTCCGTCGTGAATTGCTTCGGACAAACCGTTCAGGCGCCTACAGTGCTTCAACACTTGTAGACTGTAACA
>JAEEGL012130770.1_pt1 | contig 10420 bp, 8 predicted proteins | sample 9134231 | NCBI WGS metagenome assembly JAEEGL01 (sample SAMN16246548, study PRJNA631951) | gut metagenome | biome: gut microbiome; feature: rumen; material: fiber-attached | host: Bos | place: Iran: Karaj | collected 2018-10
AACAACAGGATACGGATAGCTGTCATAATCCGCATCAGGATACTTAGGCGTTGCAACTATGACATCAGCCATATCCTGCTTAGTCATAATGCCTGCATAGTTCATTACAACATTTGCAACACCGTCTATGACAGGCGGAAAAGAATCATTTAAAAGACAAACGTGCATAATACCCCCTTAATATACAAAATCCTTTTATTTATAAAAAAACAGCGGACACCTCACAACTGCCTACGGACTAATGCACTCGGTGCAGCTATCCGAAAACATAATGTAAGTGTCCGCATAATCATTCAGGGTAGCCCAAAGCATTTACTGCTGAGGGCGTACTATAAAGTAAATTGGGCAATGGCACACCGCTATTTGCGAAGCAAATCTTTCATTGCGGGATGCTGTAACCGGAAGAACCGATAGGTTCTTAACAGTTACGTGTCCGCTTTAATATCATCTGTGAACAGCAACGTAAACCGGTATCATTCACCAAGATATGCAGTAACCTCAACCTCGCATAAAACTCCCTTGGGCAGATCCTTTACCGCAACACAGCTTCTTGCAGGCTTGGAAACAAAATACTCTGAATAAACTGCATTGAATGCTGCAAAATCACCCATGTCAGCCAGGAAACAGGTGGTCTTTACCACATGCTCATAATCTGTGCCGGCAGCCTTCAGAATTTCTCCGACATTCTTGATAGCCTGCTCAGCCTGTGCCCTTATGCCTACTGCCTCAATTTCTCCGGTAGCCGGATTGATAGGAATCTGGCCTGAAGCAAAAAGCATATCTCCCGCTATTATTGCCTGTGAATAAGGTCCGATTGCTGCAGGTGCTTTTTCTGTACTGATAACTTTCATAATTTACCTCCGTATTGCTTGTTGTATTTTCATTCATCAAATCCTACTTTAACATAAAATCCGCGTTCTGTCTCATCAACCGACTGAACTACGCCCTCAAGGACTTTAAGCCTCTCAGCTATTGCAAAATTGCCGGACATTGCCAGAGACGGGTTGATAGTATAGTAATAACTGTGGGGCAAGGAACCCTCTGTAACAGTGACCTTGTCCCCTTCCTTAAGGAGTCCCGGCCTTTCCATTTTAAAATCCATGATACGCATGCTGCTATCTCCTCAGATCCTGTACTTGCATATGGGCTGCTTTGTCCCATACCATTCATGCTCCCCTTCTTCCACAAGACAGAAACCCGCAGCTTCCAGTGCCCGTCTGGCATATTCATTGGAGGACCTGATACAGACAAATGCCTTATCAACGCTCAGGTGTTCCTTGACATTGTCCCCCGCCGCACGGATAAGCTCCGTTGCATACCCGTGATGCTGGTACTCCTCCGCAATGGAAAAATTTATCATGATATTGTAATCCGGCATACGCTTATAGGAAAGCACACCGATAAGCCTATTTTCGCTCTTAAGGACAACCCCGAAATATACCGGGAGATGTTCGATCCTGTAATTCGCTATCACCAGGTCCAGACGCCTCTTGGCATCCTCAAGACTATCAAAAATGTCGTTGGGAAGTTCCCTATTCGAAGCCTCTTTTGAATACTTGTATAAAAGCTCCGCGTCATCCGGCACAAGGCGTCTGACAGCAAGATTTGAAGTAACAAACAAAAGAATATTTTCTTTCATAAAGCATACTCCCTGTCAATTTTCACTCAAGCTTGTTATAGCACAATACAGTAGCTTTTTCAAGCTTTTGCGGGGTCTGTCACCTCTTATTTCTGTTCTTATTTTTACTCTTTTTTCTATCCAGCAGTCTGACCGTCTTACCGATATATTTTCCTATGAGTGGAAGCGAGACAGCCTCCTCAATTGACACCGCTTTCAGCACAAAAACCATCGCTGAGTAAACCGGGACAGCAATGAATATAGGTACCAGAAGCTGAATTATATTTCCCACGCCAAGCAGCTTTAAAACATACAATATACCAGCGGTCACAGCCCCCATAATGACGGCAGCAAGTCCCGGCAGTATAAAGGTCTTTTTCCAGTCAAGAGAATATCCCGTACGCCTGCGCAGGCTGACCATATTGAGTACCGACGTAATAAGAGGAAATGACACATTCCCTATGATAAGAGCCATAACATTCATATCAGTTGCACAAAGCAATGCGATCAGAAGTATCACATGTATATTAAGAGAGATTGCCGCATGAAACACCGGCGTCCACATGCGGTCGCATCCCTGGAGCACGGATGACGAGATCGTTGACATAGTATAAAACACAATAGCAGAAGAACCGGTCTGCAGAAGAAGCACCGCCATTCCCATTTTATCACCCAATCTCGGAAACAGCGTCTGCATTACCGGGTCAGCCATAACAGCCAGGCCAACAGCTGAAGGAAGTGCTATCAGCAGTGTAAATTTAAATACCTGGTCGGTCTTACGTTTCAGTTCAGCCGTATCTTTTCTGGAAAAAGCAGCCACGATTGTCGGGATCGTAGCAGAAGCCATAGCCGTCGCAATAGCAGCAGGAAGATTGATCATCTGATTATACTGGGTATTAAAGATTCCCTGCATCACTGTAGTTTCTGCCTGTGAGATCTGCTGGACCCTGACCACGAGATTACCGAATATCAGGTCGTCAAGGGTATAGCCAAGCTGATAAACAGACTGACTTATTATGATAGGAAAAACCGTTGCTATAAGAGCCTTCCACAAAAGACGTTTCTCTTCATCCGGCAGATCGTCTCCTGAGGCCTCTTTTTTTATGCGCTTCTCACTCATTATAAAAAGCAGCACAAACATGAGAAGGGCCACAAGAGCCCCCGTAAATGTTCCCAGTGTACCTCCCGTAGCTCCCGCAGCGGCAGCCGACATGGTGTCGGGATCATACAGGAACATAGACAGCGCCGGCTGTGTCGACTCTATCTCACCAATGGATTTTACAAATGTCACTGCAGCCATTATGCTGACAATAGCATTCACTATCTGCTCTATCACCTGGGAAATGGCCGTCGGCACCATATTCCTGTGTCCCTGAAAAAAGCCGCGGCAGGTCCCCAGAAGGGCTACCACAAATGTAGTAGGCGCAAGTATCCTTAAAGGGTACTCAAGTCCCGGCTTTTGATAAATTTCCGCAAGAAATCTCGCGCCAAAGAAAAGCGCCCCCCAGGCAATCAAGCCTGTAGTCAGCGAAAAAAGTACGGCAATATTAAATATCCTGTGGGAATTCTTATACTTTCCCCTTGCTATCCGGGCACTTACCAGCTTTGAAACCGCAAGTGGCATGCTATACGAAGAAAGGGTCAGTGCAATATTATATATACCAAAAGAAACAGAATACAATCCGTTTCCCTCATTGCCCAGTATGTTAGCCATCGGAATCCTGTACAGGAATCCTATCACTTTTGATATAAGTCCCGCCATCGCAAGGATGGACCCCTGTATCACAAGTGATTTTTTTAATCCGTCAGACATAGTCAAAAATTACAAAAGGGAACACGCCCTAACGCATCCCCCTAAATTTAAATTCTATTATAACAACCAAAAAACGTCAGCCTGCAGAGAGAGCCTTACGCTTGTACTCTGCACACTCCTCCGGAGTACCTATTTCTTTATACTTCTGAAGTTCCTGCAACAGGCTCACCAGATAGTCAATATCGGTCTGGCGCATTACCTGATTAGCAGCTGCCAATGAGCCCTCATCAGAAGATGCGAGTGTATCCATCAAAGTTTTTAAAGCTTCCTCACCTGCTCCGTTTCCCATACCTTCATCCTTTCCTGACAACAATGATCATTCAGAACGGCTGTAAATGTACAACCAAAATATAGATAATTCTATCACAGACCAGCCTTTTTGTCTACACACCGGATACTGCGATGATCACAGCCGGTTATTTGGACACATTTTCTTCCCCAACTCGATCTATCTCATAAGTAAGCTTATATTGCTCCCCCCTGCCTTCACTGTTCCACAGATCAGCTATTTTCTGCAGAGCTGCTTCATATCCGTCTTCAGAACCCGCCGCAAAGAGTACGAAAAAGCTTCCGCCGTATGTACTTACAACATCATTTTTCTTAAGGTTACGAATGAGCATGTCTTCAAAAGTACTCATAACCTCATCCTCTACAGCATTTCCATCCGGCCTCTCGAGGGTGATCCGGAAAAAACCGGTACAGCTTCCGTTTGTCCTGTCTGCCCGGTTAAGGTACTTATACAGGACCTGCATGCGGTCAAAGTTCACGCTGAATGCGCCCTTGCCTTCATTACGTTCTCCGATTATCTGCTTGATCTTCTTGATGTCATTCTTTTCCGCCTGTCCAGCATCTTTTTCGCTTCCTGACTTCTGGTAGAATGCATAGCCATGCTTTCCGTTCTGCTTCACATTATACAGGGCTTTATCAGCAAGGCGGAATACATCATCAAATATATTTCCTTCAGCCGGCACACGCACAGCGCCTATGGAAGCGCCCAAAGGAATACTCATATCCTCGCCCATATACTCTTTTGCAGATTTGACAATACCTTCATTCAGGATCCGGCAGACATGCTCCACATCGACCTCGTCCGAAGTATCCTTAAGGAAGGCAATGAACTCATCACCGCCAAGGCGTCCCGCAAGGTCATCTTCCTTTATCGCTTCATTTATCAGTTCAGCAAATCTTATAAGTATCCTGTCCCCCATCTCATGCCCATGCAGGTCATTTACCAGCTTGAAGCTGTCAAGGTCGATCATTAACAGAATGCCGTTTTCTTTTGCGCAGGCGTCCCCTATGGACTTATGGGACCCGGCCTTATTCAGCAGCCCGGTCATAGGATCTGTCTGTATCTCCCGGCGCAACTTCCTTATTCTCCTGTTCCTTCGCTGTATTTCAATAAACAGCCAGAGGAAATATGCCACTATCAGTGAATTAACAAATGACAGATAAATAAGGAACAGCGGCCGTTCATACATCTGGGCCTCCTTCTCCACATCTATCACTTCTTCCCTCACAACCTCGCCGGTCATGTCATTCAGTATTTCAATATGGAATTTGTACTTGCCGTATGGCAGATTAGTGAACGACAGCGGGGTTATCTCATCCTGATAACAGGTAACGCCGGGATCGCCGGTACCTTCAAGGTAATAGTGCACCAGTGGATTGGTCAGCGTAAAGTTGTTGACTGCCACATGGAATAATATACGTCCGGGAACGGCCGGCAGCACCAGCCGTTTTCCTATCTGTTCATACTTCGCATCCTGTGTCTCCACCAGCTTAAGCCGCATCTGGAAGGAATTATCCACGTCGTCATAAATATCCGTATCTATCACCCTCATTCCGTCAACGCAGCAAAGGTAAAGCTTTCCGTCATCGATCAGGTTCCATGAATTTGAGGTAAAATTTGTGGTAAGTCCCCAGTTGGAATCCAGCAGAAGACATGCATACTCACTGTCCGCAATCAGTTTTTCCTCCGACATCACAAACAGTCCCGCGCTGGAAGTTATCCATGCCCGGCCGGCATCATCTATTACCACATCGTAATTGTTGTAATATGGGAACTGCTCAAGACGGCGTATCTCCTGATTGTTATCATAATACAGAGCGTTACTGCTGACGTAGATAAAGCCGCCGGTACAGGGAACTATCTTCATAACAACACCGGTGCGTAAACCATCCGGCTTACCTTTATGTCCTACCAGCCGGTCACCTTTTATAAGGTATATTCCGTCTCCGTCAGAACCTGCCATGATCATGCCGTCATCAGTCTCATAAACTGACAGTATGGTAGTATTGTCCATACCCTCATTTGAACCTATCACTGAAGTGATCTTTCCTTTTTCCAGAAAGAGCAGCCCCGCATTCCTGCATGAAACAAGAATCCTGCCGTCTGACAGTTCCTTAACAAAACGACATTTTGGTGTACTTATCCCCTGGCTGTTAAAATCCACAGCATGTACGCTTCCGTCCGGATCCTGATATACCAGTCCTTCACCGCCATTCATGGATACCCAGATATTGCCGGTGCTGTCTTTATATATATGCCGCACCTTCATGTCTGCAGTACGCTCAGTAAGCGGTGTGGACTTCTCCTCGTAACTGCTTAAATCTACCAGCTTAAGTCCCTTATCCGTACCTATGTACATCAGGTTTTCATCTCTGAGCAGAGCATTCACTACCGTCTTGTCAATACCGGCTTTGTTGAAAAAATTTCTGAAGGGAGTGCGGGAAAACTTAACCACACCATTTTTATCGGATGCAAACCATATGTTATCCTGCGCATCAACACACACGTCATTTACATTCCCATGGGTTATGCTTTTCATAAGCTTTGTTAACTCTGATGTTTTCAGATCCAGATCCCCCATGCCCTTATCACTGCAGCAGAAATACAGATCCAGGCCGGGATCATATTCTATATTGTTGAAATAAGAAAGTTCTTTACCGGTGATCTTTTTTACGATTTCAATGCCATCGTCCTTGAGCTTGTTTAATTCCAGAATATCAGAGCTTGTCCCAAGTACCACATTATCACCATCACTGGCGACGCAGCGGTATGATACCCCTGTTCCTGTATACTCTTTGGTATAAGACAGGATATCATCCTTAATGATGAAAAATAAACCGTTCTGAGTCACACCGAGTATGCGGCCGTCAGGCAATGACATGAGCGAAGTGATATCCGTAATATCCACCCATTCGGAAAAAGAACGTACATTTCCGTCCACATCTATTTTGGCAAGCTGCCTGTCAGTCGCAATATATATATTGCCCTTATTATCCTCGCATATATGCCGTACGGAATCAGATGGCATGCCGACTTCCGTATCGTAAAGCGTACCCACCTGTGTCTCAAAATCATAGCAGACAACGCCGCTGTCATTAGTTCCGATCCACATCCGTTCCTTATAGTCAACATAAAGGGACTTTACGTTCCTTACGCTATCATGCAACTGGACCTCTTCAAATTTCACGCCATCATAACGATACAGACCTGAATATGTTCCCACCCATAAATAGCCATCTGAGGTCTGAACGATGGAATTAGCTTCCGAGGAAACCATTCCGTCTTCGCTATCAAAGGAAGTTTCCTCATATTCATATTCCAAATCAGCCGCTTCTGCCCGTAAAGAAAACAGAACAGGCGCCATCAGGGCCATTACCAGTATATTGGAAACTGCCTTTTTGCCGTCATCTTTCTTCTTTTCATTTCTTTTAGCCCTGATCCTTTTCCGCTTGCCCTCACAGACAAAAAGAAGAACCTGAGCCAGCACCATTGACAGTATACGGTCCGGAAAATCAATAAAAATCTCTGCTACCAGGGTATTGAAATTAGATACGCTCACATATGTATCAAGCATATCTTTAAGCGCATCTCCCCAAAGGTTTCCCGTATCCCCCTGATAAACCAGCACATCCACCGGCGTTGAAAGGATAGCAGAAACAAGACCGTTAAGAAGAGCCAGGGTAACTATTCCCAATGCCTCTTTTTTTGTTTTTCTTGGATACAGAGCGCCTATCATGACACCCACCAGGATGCCTATAGGCAGATAGAATAATGAATAACCGCTTAGATTTCCCGAACATAAACCGGATATAAGGCCTACCAGTCCGCCTGCGACAGGCCCGAATGCAACAGCAGCCGCAATTGTACCCACAGTATCCAGCCAGAACGGCAGATTCAGAAACCTTGCCAGGATCCCGCCTGTCACATTTATGCCAATGCACAGGATCATCATTATCAAAAAATACGCACTCAGACGAGACTCGACTTTATTTTCCTGTTTTTTCATACTCTCAATAACCCCTTCGGTCCCGAAAGATCACCTGCGGTCAGCACATTTTACCGTAGGATTCCGGCCGCCTGTCCCGGAAAACACCCCAGCTCATACGCATATCTTCTATTGCTTCAAGATCAAACGAAGCAGTTATTACACATTCCCTGTCACGACCGGCTTCCGAAACCAGAGCACCGGTCTCATCACTTATAAACGAAGATCCGTAGAACCTCAGAGACGAACTCTGATGATTATTCTCCTCGCAAGGCTTAACTTCTTCTGTTCCTATCCGGTTAGCAGCCACCACGGGCATGATATTTGCAGCCGCATGCCCCTGCATGCACCTGCGCCAATGCGGCATAGAATCCGTTTCAAGTATCGGTTCACTGCCTATAGCAGTAGGATAAAGCAATACTTCCGCACCGTCAAGAGCCATGCACCTTGCGGTCTCGGGAAACCACTGATCCCAGCAAATCCCTACTCCTATGCACCCGAAAGCCGTATCCCATACTTTGAACCCGGTATCCCCGGGAGTGAAATAAAACTTTTCCTGATAAAAGTGATCATCAGGGATATGTGTCTTTCTGTATACGCCAAGAATCTCGCCGTCAGCATCTATCATTGCAACAGAATTAAACAGACAGGTTCCGGCCTTCTCGTAGAAACTTACAGGAATTACACATCCAAGTTCCTTTGCTGTCTCACTGAAATGCCTGACAGCAGGGTTCCTTTCCGTTTCTGTTGCGAACCCATAATAATCATACCGTCTTTCCTGGCAGAAATATTTTCTCTCAAAAAGTTCAGGGAGCAATATGATATTTGCTCCCTGCTCTGCCGCCTGTCTCACCAGACGGTCTGCTTTTAAAATGTTCTCTTCAACGGCATCGCCCATCTCCATCTGACAAGCTGCCACTGTGATATTTCTCATATGTCAACCTCCGTCATTACTATAAATACCCAGCAATGACTATTTTACCAGAATACCTGCACACCTATAACTATTCCATCATGATATCCCACTCTTCTGAAGTGTGTAGCACCGCCAACGTTGGAATAACCGCTCAAAGCTTCCCTTGCAGCCTGCAGGCATACAGGCATTACGCCATTAGCTATCACCCTGTCAACCTTGCCGTTGCCTGCGGGTGTGAACTGACCTGACGCATAGATAACATCGTATATTGTGGAAGGATATGCAGAGCTCCTGACTCTGTTCATTACTACGGCACCAACAGCCACCTGCGCCTCATAAGGCTGGTTCCCCGCTTCGCACTGTATAAGTGCACCCAGAAGCACTTCGTCCGTAGCGGATGCCGCATAAGCTCCATAATAATCGTTTGTCTGCGGCAGAGACGAACTCTTAGACGAATTCTTATTAGAACTGTTCTTGCTTTCAGCCGCCTTCTTTGCTGCTGCAGCCTTTGCAGCCTCCCTGGCCTCTATTGCCTCCATGGTCTCACCACAGTCAACCACAAATTCCGTTGTTACGTACTCAGCGGATATATAACCGTCTGCACCTTCAAAGTCTATAATCACCCAGCCGTCATTCTCAGACACTTCCTCAAATACATCACCCTCAGCAACCATTCCCAGAACTTCAGCATCAATGGAGGCCTCTTTTCTTACCCTGAGAGTCTGTCCGGTAACTGTTGCCTGCATTACGCCGACCTCTTTGTACAGCTTCTCGGCATCTTCACCGAATAAAAGATAATCATTGCTGACCCAGCCTACAACCTTGCCTGACTTAAGCTTGGTCCAGTCATCGGTATACTCTATTATACTGCCGCCACACTCCGTGTAGAGCTTACCGACTATCTCCGATTCCTCACTCGCTTCAGCACGCACGTTAACGGATGTCACAACATCCGCCATTACAAGCGCACCTTCTTCTTTCCATGCATTTGCCTCAGCATCTATGATATCCTGCAGTTCATCCTCCGTAGGTACCACACCGCACTCCGTTGCTTCAGCAATACCGGCAGCCATTTCATCTCCGGAGACCGAATCAGCAGCTGCAAACTCATCCGGCTTGCTTAACTCTGAAAGATCCACAGCTTTTTCGCCTGCAACCGAAAGCTTGTCCGACTCGACGTTCGCACACATCACATCTTCCGACAACGAAAACTGCACGGAGTCCTCATCGATCCCATAAGCGGAAAGAACACTCGTATTCATTATGACGATGGCAGCTAAGGTAAACACGCCTGCCATTTTCAATAACCGGATTCTTCTCATACTATCAGTTTCTAACGTTTTGTTTCTTTTTTAACTTTTTTGTTTCAAACTGTTACAAATTTGTTACGGCTACTATATCAAAACAAAACATTATTGTCAAATCCGGTACTTTTATATGGCTTTTACGATCTTGTCTGCGCTCCCATCTGTTTGAGCTGCTGTTTACGCTTATACATCATCTGATCCGCACGCTCAAATATATCATGGACATGCTTATCCTCCGGTGTCAGCTCCGAATAGCCGATCGATATCACTACTTCCTTCTTACTTATGTTTGCCTCTATCGCCCGGTTTATCTCGGTTATCACCTCATGCATCGTTTCATAGCCTTTGTCCTGGAGAATAACTGCAAACTCGTCTCCTCCAATCCTGAATACCGCTCCGCGTGAAAAATACTCACAGATCATCGAGCTTGCATCCTTTATAAGCTTATCTCCGGCTGCATGTCCCTGTGTGTCATTGACTATTTTGAGTCCG
>JAEEGL012874350.1_pt1 | contig 10420 bp, 5 predicted proteins | sample 9134231 | NCBI WGS metagenome assembly JAEEGL01 (sample SAMN16246548, study PRJNA631951) | gut metagenome | biome: gut microbiome; feature: rumen; material: fiber-attached | host: Bos | place: Iran: Karaj | collected 2018-10
AGAGTAATGATTAAAACGAATTAGCACTCATATACTTTGAGTGCTAAATATAGTATAGTCCATTTCTGACTGCAAGTCAAGTCCGGGAGGGATTGTTTACAATTTGTTCATATTCTGCCTGTATATCTGCCGGTCAAGACCTAAAGTCCTAAAGACCTGATGTTCCAAGGACAGAGTCCTTGGCAGAGTCCAGAGACAGAGTCTCTGGCACATTATATCTTTAGGTCTTTAGGTCTTGAATAGGGAAAGAGAAAAGGCAGCCGAAACAGAAACGGCTGCCCTTATATTTAAATAGTATGTATCCAAAGGTGGGAGAAGCTTACTTCTTGTTGATGACTCTTACGCGGATAACGCCGTCAACAGCGTTGATCTTGCCCTCAACGGAAGCAGGCACCTCGCCTGTAACGTCGAGCATAGTGTAGGCGAAGTCGCCCTTGCTGGCGTTAGCCATGTTCTCGATGTTGATGCCCTCGTTGCCTACTGCTGTAGTGATAGAAGCGATAGTTGTGGGCACGTTCTTGTGGATAACGCATACCTTTGTGCCTGTGCAAGCCATGGAGAGGTTGGGGTAGTTCACGCTGTTCCTGATATTGCCGTTCTCGAGGTAGTCGATGAGCTCCTCGGCAGCCATAACAGCGCAGTTGTCCTCACTCTCGGGAGTTGAAGCTCCGAGGTGGGGGAGAACGATAACGTTCTCGGCACCGAGCACGATGTCGTCAGCAAAGTCGGTAACGTACTTGGCAACCTTGCCGTCAGCGATAGCCTTTATAACAGCCTCGCTGTTGATGAGCTCGCCTCTTGCGAGGTTGATGAGACGAACGCCGTCCTTCATCATAGCTATCTGGTCAGTGTCGATAGTGTTCTTGGTCTGGGGAGTGTAGGGCATATGGATAGTGATGTAGTCACTGTTCCTGTAGATGTCGTTGATGTCCTTTACTACCTGTACGGAGGGCTCGAGGTGGAGAGCTGCGCCTACAGAGAGGTAGGGATCATAGCCGATCACCTTCATGCCGAGAGCCTCAGCAGCGTTAGCGATCTTGCCGCCGATAGCGCCGAGTCCGATGATACCGAGGGTCTTGCCTGCGATCTCGGGACCTGCGAACTTGCTCTTGCCGGACTCAACGGTCTTGGGAGCGTCTTCAGTGCCCTTGAGAGAAGCGGACCACTGTGCAGCCTCGACTATCTTTCTTGAAGCGAGGAGCAGAGCGCAGATAGCGAGCTCCTTAACGGCGTTGGAGTTTGCACCGGGGGTGTTGAATACGCAGATACCCTCCTGAGCGCAGCGGTCAACGGGGATATTGTTCACGCCTGCACCTGCACGGGCAACAGCAAGGCGCTTGTCGCCGAAGGTCATGTCGTGCATCTTTGCGGAGCGTACCATGATAGCGTCTGGATTAGCAGGAGCGTCCGATACAGCGTACTTGCTCTTGTCGAAAACGTCCGTGCCGACGGGTGATATCTTATTAAGTGTCTGTATATTGAACATTTTCATTACCTCTTTCTGCGGAGTACCTCCGCTGGTTGTTTCGCGGTGACAGTTTCACCGGAACGGCAGATCCTATCCGCGAGCCTTACTATTCAGTAAAATACGCGGCGATAAATGTCCGCCCAATGGCGTTCACACCGCGTTATTGCCGGCAGGGGCTCCCTGCTCAGGAATTCTCTTCCTCGAACTTCTTCATGAATGCAACGAGCTTCTCAACGCCCTCGATAGGCATTGCGTTGTAGATAGAAGCGCGCATACCGCCGACAGTTCTGTGACCCTTGAGGTTCTCGAAGCCAGCCTTCTTGGACTCTGCTACGAACTTCTTGTCGAGCTCTTCGTTGCCTGTGATGAAGGGAACGTTCATGAGTGAGCGGTCCTTCTTCTCAACAGTGCCCTTGAACATCTTGCTGCTGTCGAGGAAATCGTAGAGGATCTTAGCCTTCTTCTCGTTGTGAGCCTTCATAGCCTCGAGACCGCCCATTTTCTTGATCCACTTGAATACCTTGCCGCAAACGTAGATGCCGTAGCAGGGAGGAGTGTTGTAGAGGGACTCGTTCTCAGCCTGTATCTTCCAGTTCATCATTGTGGGAGTGATGTCGAGAGCAGGACCGTCAGCGATGAGGTCCTCGCGAACGATGATTATCTGAACGCCTGAAGGGCCAACGTTCTTCTGAACGCCGCCGTAGATAACGCCGTACTTTGATACGTCTACAGGCTCGGAAAGGAAGCATGAGCTTACGTCAGCTACGAGCTCGTGTCCCTTTGTGTTGGGGAGCTCCCAGAACTTTGTTCCGTAGATAGTGTTGTTCTCGCAGATGTATACGTAGTCAACATCATCGGGAATGTCAAGGTCGGAGCAATCCGGGATATATGAGAAAGTCTTGTCAGCAGAAGATGCAACTCTTACTACCTCGCCGTACTTTTCAGCTTCCTGTGCAGCCTTCTTAGCCCACTGACCGGTGATGATGTAAGCAGCCTTCTTGTTCTTCATAAGGTTCATAGGAACGCCTGCGAATACGAGAGAAGCACCGCCCTGTGCGAAGATGACCTTGTAGTTGTCAGGGATATTCATGAGGTCGCGGAGATCCTTCTCGGCTTCCTTGATTATCTCATCATATACCTTAGAGCGGTGGGACATCTCCATAACGGACATTCCGCAGCCCTTGTAATCCATCATTTCCTCTGCGCACTCCTTGAGGACTTCCTCAGGAAGAACAGCCGGACCGGCGCTGAAGTTGTAAACTCTGCTCATTGTAAAACCTCCATAATATATAAATAATTAAGTATTTGCAATACATATCAATTATACACCTATTGACGAAATAAGTCAATATAAATCTTGATTATTTTTGAATATCTGCATATATAATAGTATATATCACTTCCGTACAGAGGGCACAAGAGTCCTTCGATATCAGCAGAGGGCGTGATATAAAAATTATCACGCCCTCGCTTTTGTTTATCTTATCTTTGAGCCAACTGGGATAGAATCGTCAACAAAAATTACCTTCACGCCGTCGGGTGTGTCTGCTGCGCATATCATGCCGTTGCTGTCAACGCCTCTGAGCTTCACGGGCTTGAGGTTGGCGATGAGCTGGAGCTTTTTGCCGATGAGGTCCTCCGGAGCGTAATACTGCGCGATTCCGGATACTACCTGACGTCCGCCCATTCCGTCGTCGAGCTGCAAGCAAAGGAGCTTATCCGACTTCTTGACCTTTTCGCAGGCAGTTACCTTCGCTACGCGTATCTCTACCTTCGCAAAATCGTCGATAGTTATCTCGGGGGCGAGCTCTGTCGGCTCGGCAGGTGCCTCGCCCTTTTCCTCGTCTGAAAGCTTTGCCTGAGCGGCTTCCATGTTCTTGCGGAGGATATCGTTGAGTTCTTCTATCTCCTTGTCAGCGTCGATGCGCGGGAAGAGTATCTCGCCCTTGTGAACTGTCACATCTGCCGGCAGAACGCCGAATTTCGAGAGCTTATCATATTCAACATCGCTTGCGGAAGCGCCTATCTGCTCCCATACCTTAGGCATCGTTGTTGGCATGAACGGTGCGATCAGAGCTGATGTTATACGGATAGCCTCGAGCAGGTTGTAAAGCACTGCTGCGAGACGGGGCTTTTTGCTCTCGTCCTTGCCGAGCTTCCACGGCTCGGTTTCGTCGATGTACTTGTTTGCTCGCGATACTCCCTCGAATATGGCCTCGAGTGCCTGCTTTATCTTAGTCTCGTCAACAAAGCCGTCAACTGTGGGGCAGAGTCCGAGGATAACGGACTTGAACTCCTCGTCGAGAGCGTCGCTTTCACGCTCGGTCGGGAGAGTGCCGCCGAAGTATTTGTCTGCCATTGCAACTGTTCGCGAAACAAGGTTTCCGAAGCCGTTTGCAAGGTCTGAGTTGATGCGGTTTATCATTATCTCGTTCGAGAAAAGGCTGTCTGCGCCGAGTGCCATTTCGCGGAGAATGTGGTATCTGATAGCGTCCTGACCGTATCTCTCGCCGAGTACGAACGGGTCAACAACGTTGCCCAGAGATTTCGACATCTTCTCGCTCTCGCCGTTTTTGCCTGCCATTGTTATCCAGCCGTGAACAGCAAGATGCTTCGGGAGCGGCAGATCAAGTGCCATGAGCATAGCCGGCCATATGATAGCATGGAAGCGCATGATATCCTTTGCGACCATGTGGACGTCAGCGGGCCAGAACTTGTCGAAGTCTGCGTATGCCGAGTTTTCGTAGCCGAGTGCTGTGATATAGTTCGAGAGCGCGTCTATCCATACGTATACTACGTGCTTGTCGTCGAATGATACGGGAACTCCCCATGTGAAGGAGGTGCGCGATACGCAGAGGTCCTCGAGTCCGGGCTTGATGAAGTTGTTTACAAGCTCGACTGCTCTTGTCTTGGGACGGAGGTAGTCGGTCTCGGTGAGGAGCTTCTCTATCCTGTCTGCAAAGGGTGACATCTTCATGAAGTATGCCTCTTCCTCGGCGAATTTCACGGGTCTGTGACATTCGGGACAGCAGCCGTGCTCGTCGAGCTGTGAATCGGTCCAGAAGCTCTCGCAGGGAGTGCAGTATTTGCCCGAATATTTGCCCTTGTATATATATCCCTTGTCGTAGAGCGCCTTGAATATCTTCTGTACGCTCTCAACGTGGTAGTCGTCTGTTGTGCGGATATAGCGGTCGTAGGAGATGTTCATGTAGCTCCAGAGCTTCTTGAATCTGTCAACGATAACGTCAACGTATTCCTTGGGAGTTACGCCCTCCTCGGCAGCTTTCTGTTCTATTTTGAGTCCGTGCTCGTCTGTGCCGGTAAGAAACATTACATCATAGCCCTGCATTCGCTTGTAACGTGCTATCGAATCGCACGCAACTGTTGTGTAGCAGTGTCCGATATGCGGATTGCCCGAGGGATAGTAAATGGGGGTGGTGATGTAGAATTTCTTTGACATAAGAATCTCTCCTTGTAAAATTACTCTTTTCCCAAATGTGAGGAAAAGGTCAACAGTATTATTATACCACGTTTTTCCTCGTTCTGCAAGAGAAAAATGAGGACTGTCAAAAAATATTGCGGAACGCCGTCCTTACAGAGGATAAAAGCAACAGGGGCGCACATTGTGCGCCCCTGCATTTAGTTTATTTTCCGTTTATTTGTGTAGGGGCGAACAGCGTTCGCCCGCTAATCTTTATCTTACATGAGCTCGCAGACGAGATTCGAGAATTCAACAGGGTTGTCGATAGGCATTCCCTCGATGAGAAGCGCCTGCGTATAAAGCAGCTTTGCGTACTTCGCAAGCTTGTCCTTGTCGCCGGAGGCGTTTATGGTCTGGAGCTTTGCGAATATCTCGTGCTCGGGATTTATCTCGAGTACGCGCTGAGCGTGTACCTGCTGGTCGTTCGGCAGAGCGTTCAGCACCTTTTCCATTTCGAGCGTTATCTCTCCCTCGCTGGTAAGGCATACAGGGTGGGATTTAAGACGCTGTGAGAGCGCTACCTTCGTTACCTTGCCGTCAAGAGCGTTCTTGAGCTCGTCAAGCATATCTGCGCTCTCTTCTTCCTTGGCTTTGAGCTCCTCCTTCTTCTCGGGAGTTTCAAGTCCAAGGTCGTCGGCAGATACGTTCTTGAATTCCTTGTCCTTGTACTTGCCGATTATCTTTACTGCAAACTCGTCTACGCTGTCGGTGAGGTAGAGTATCTCAAATCCGTTGTCCTTTACAAGCTCGGTCTGCGGGAGCTGCTCGATGCGTGCAATGCTCTCGCCTGTAGCGTAGTAGATGTATTTCTGCTCCTCGCGCATTCCAGTTACGTATTCGTCAAGCGTTACAAGCTTGTGCTCGTTCGACGATGCGAAGAGGATAAGGTCCTGAAGCTTTTCCTTGTTCATGCCGTAGTCAGCGTATACGCCGTACTTCATCTGCATTCCGAAGGCTTTCCAGAATTCCTCATACTTCTCGCGCTCGTTCTTGAGCATCTTCTTCAGCTCGCTGTTGATGGTCTTTTCGATGCTCTTTGCGATGACCTTGAGCTGGCGGTCGTGCTGGAGCATCTCACGCGAGATGTTGAGCGAGAGGTCTTCGCTGTCAACAAGTCCCTTTACAAAGCTGAAATAGTCGGGGAGAAGGTCGGCGCACTTGTCCATGATGAGGACGCCGTTTGAGTAGAGCTGTAAGCCCTTTTCGTATTCCTTTGAGTAGTAGTCGAACGGTGCCTTCGACGGTATATAGAGCAGTGCGTTGTAGCTCGGGACGCCCTCGTTCTTGACGTGGGAGTATTTCAGCGGCTCGTTGTAATCGTAGAATTTCTCGGTGTAGAAGTGCTTGTAGTCCTCCTCTTTGAGCTCGGACTTGCTCTTCTTCCACATCGGAGTCATGCTGTTGAGAGTTTCAACTTCGATGTATTCCTCGTATTCAAGCGGCTTCTTAGCTTCCTTGTCCTCCTCGGACTGCTCCTTCGGGCGGCTGTGTGTTACTTCCATTTTAATGGGGAAGCGGATATAATCTGAGTATTTCTTGATAAGTCCCTTGATGCGGTATTCGTCAAGGAATTCGCCGTATTTCTCGTCGTCGGTGTCGTCGAGGAGCTCGAGGATTATCACTGTTCCGACTGTGTCCTTGTCGTCCTCGGTGATAGTGTAGCCGTCTACGCCTTCGCTCTCCCAGCGGTAAGCCTTGTCACTGCCGTATGCCTTCGAGATGACGGTCACCTTCTTTGCGACCATGAACGCTGAGTAGAAGCCTACTCCGAACTGTCCGATTATCTGGTTGTCCTCTTCGAGCTTGTTCTCGTTCTTGAACTTGAATGAGCCGCTGTTTGCGATTGTTCCGAGGTTGTTTTCGAGCTCTTCCTCGGTCATTCCGATGCCGTTATCGGTTATTTTGAGCGTTCTTGCGTCCTTGTCGGTGTTTATCCATATAGCAAAGTCGTCCTTGCTGAGTCCTACCTTGTCGTCAGTGAGAGACTTGAAATAGAGCTTGTCTATCGCGTCGCTCGCATTCGAGATAAGCTCGCGTAGGAAGATTTCCTTGTGTGTATAGATAGAGTGGATCATCATTTCAAGGAGTCGTTTCGACTCGGCTTTAAACTGCTTTGTGCTCATTTATAACATCTCCATATTTAATATTGCTGTTTTAGCACTCTCTGTTTGCGAGTGCTAAATATAGTATAGTCCTTTTGATGTGAGAAGTCAAGCGGGGGACAGATTGTTTACAATTTGTTCATAATTTGTCTGCGATAATGAAAAGGACGGGCGGTAAAGCCGGTACCCGTATAGAAGTTTATACCTATCACTGGGAAAAACCTTTCTGAAGAAAGGTTCTTTCCCAGACCCTTTTCCAAAGACTTCCAACTTTGTTTTTTCTGCAAGGGGTACCCCTATACAAACAAAAATAGCTCCGTTTTCTCTTTCAAGGGGGTACCCCTTGCAGAAAAAACGGAGCTAAAAGTTTTAGGAAGGGAGTTTGAGGGAAAGCCCTTTTTCAAAAGGGTTTCCCTCAATAATACGTGCAAAGCTTCTATATGGGTATTGACTTTGCCCGTCCTTTTATCAGTCCTTTTCGCAGACGGATACAACGTATTCGCCGCCGCGCAGAACATACTGCCGGAAGCTATAGCCCGCCTCGGTGCAGATTATCTCGTCGCCGGAAAAGCTGAATCCCACAGTGTTCATCGGGTAGGCAAGTCCTATGCCTATCGCCTTGATAAAGGCTTCTTTAAGCGTCCACAGACGGAAAAACAACGTGTCGAGCTCGTCGCCGGTGACCTCTGCGAGCATTGCCTTCTCCGCTTCGGTGCAGACTCTTTCGGCTACTCTCTGTCGGTATGAGCCCACTTTTTCACAGTCGATGCCGCATTCACGCTCGGAAACGATGCACGCGGCGATGCCGCTTGAATGCGAGACGTTGAAATGCACGTCCGGGTGCTCTTCGAGTGCGGGCTTGCCGTGCTTGCCTATGAGCAGGGGAGTGTCGTCAGTGTAGCCTATCCCCAGCGGACGCAGACACTCGCGGAGAAGCGAATATGCAAGCTTGTGCTGGGAGCTCCTGTCGTCGGCTTTTGAGAGGGTTATCATTAACAATAGTATCAGCTTCCTTTCCTTTGATACTATTATAACATATGATAGCTCGGTTTTCAATCCTTTTGAAAGTTGACTCTTGTTCATATTGCAAAACGATAGTACCGATTTATTGGTTAAAATGCCAAAAATATGAACGGATAATTATTTTTTTGACGTTTTCTCTTGACTGAAAAGCCAAAATAAGCTATAATAGCTATAGTGTTAAATAATACTTAATTATTTATCACTCGTTTTGTTGTCTCCTTTCTTTTGTTCTACACATTATTTTTCGTTTTATTTCATCTTCAAACCCGACCTCTGGTCGGGTTTATTTTTTGCCCTCATGCATCTCTGAGACTGCATAATTACAATAGTATATGTGCTTTTGTAAAATCTGCACTGTTTTCTCTGCGAAAATGCTTGAGCTCCACTTTCCTATTTGTGCAAATCAGAGAAGTAACAGCCTGAGATTTGGTGAATCTTACTTAAATTTGTCGGGCGGGAAAAAAGGTGTTTACAAAGTTTTTTATTTGTGGTATAATGTGGAGTGAAGTTATATGCGCTTTGACGGAAATTTATCATTAAGGCGCTCATAACCCCTGAAAAAATCTTTACAGGAGGTCATTCCACAATGGCAATCAAAAGAAAAATGAAAACCATGGATGGTAACAACGCTGCTGCTTGGGTATCATATCCCTTTACTGACGTAGCTGCTATCTACCCCATCACTCCCTCCTCAGTTATGGCTGAGGTAACCGACACCTGGTCTGCTAAGGACAAGAAGAATCTCTTCGGTCAGCCTGTTACAGTTGCAGAAATGCAGTCTGAGGCTGGTGCTGCAGGTACAGTTCACGGCTCACTCTCTGCTGGTGCGCTCACAACTACTTACACTGCTTCTCAGGGTCTTCTCCTTATGATCCCCAATATGTATAAGATCGCTGGTGAGCTTCTTCCTAACGTTATCCACGTTTCTGCTCGCTGCGTATCATCTCACGCTCTTAACATCTTCGGCGACCACTCCGATATCTATGCTTGCCGTCAGACCGGTTATGCTATGCTTTGCTCCGGTTCTGCTCAGGAAGTTATGGACCTCGGTGCTGTTGCTCACCTTTCTACTATCAAGGGCAGAGTTCCTTTCCTCCACTTCTTCGACGGTTTCCGTACTTCTCACGAGATCCAGAAGATCGAGACATGGGACGATGAGACTCTCTACAGCCTCCTCGACAAGGACGCTGCTCAGGCATTCAGAGACGGCGCTCTCCACCCTGAGAGACCTGTTCTCCGCGGCTCGGCTGAGAACCCTGACGTTTTCTTCCAGGCTCGTGAGGCTTGCAACAAGTACTACGATGCTCTTCCTGCTATCGTTGAGGATTACATGAATAAGATAAACGACCTCATCGGTACAGATTACAAGCTCTTCAACTACTACGGTGCTGCTGACGCTGAGCACATCATCGTTGCTATGGGCTCTGTTAACGAGACCATTGAAGAGACTATCGATTACCTCAACGCTAACGGCGGCAAGTACGGTCTCGTTAAGGTTCGCCTCTACAGACCTTTCGTTGCTGAGAAGCTCGTTGAAGTTATCCCCGACAGCGTAAAGAGAATCTCTGTTCTCGACAGAACAAAGGAGCCCGGTTCACTCGGCGAGCCTCTCTACCTCGATGTAGTTGCTGCTCTCAAGGGTACTAAGTTCAACGATGTTCCTGTATTCACAGGCCGTTACGGTCTCGGCTCCAAGGACACTGTTCCTGCTCAGATCGTTGCTGTATTCAAGAACACAACTAAGCCCAGATTCACTATCGGCATCAACGATGACGTTACAAACCTTTCACTTCCTCTCGAGGAGAATCCCGATTCTGCTCCCGCAGGTACAACAGCTTGTAAGTTCTGGGGTCTCGGTTCTGACGGTACTGTTGGCGCTAACAAGAACTCTATCAAGATCATCGGCGACCACACTGACCTCTACGCTCAGGCTTACTTCGCTTATGACTCAAAGAAGTCCGGCGGTGTAACTATCTCTCACCTCCGCTTCGGTAAGACTCCTATCAAGTCTACTTACCTCATCAACAAGGCTGATTTCGTTGCCTGTCATAACCAGAGCTATATCGACAAGTACGATATGGTTTCTGATATCAAGCCCGGCGGTACTTTCCTCCTCAACACTATCTGGAGCGTTGACGAGCTCGATAAGAACCTCCCCGGTCAGGTAAAGAGATACATCGCTCAGAATAACATCAACTTCTACATCATCAACGGCGTTAAGCTCGGTGAAGAGACAGGTATGGGTACTCGTATCAATACTATCCTCCAGTCTGCTTTCTTCAAGCTCGCTAACATCATTCCCTTCGAGGACGCCCTCAAGTACATGAAGGACGCTGCTGAGGCTTC
>JAEEGL014764096.1_pt1 | contig 10420 bp, 9 predicted proteins | sample 9134231 | NCBI WGS metagenome assembly JAEEGL01 (sample SAMN16246548, study PRJNA631951) | gut metagenome | biome: gut microbiome; feature: rumen; material: fiber-attached | host: Bos | place: Iran: Karaj | collected 2018-10
GAATGGAGAAAGAACAACCTTTTCCAGGGAGAAACCGTTGATTCCCTGTGTGACCAGATAGAGCAATTTCAAGCCGCCAGGTCTGATCGCGTCATGTCTTGACACCAATCTCAAATCGTGAAACTGGAAATGAAAGGAGAAAGCCCATAGACAGTTAAAACGATAAGGCGGGGAGAAATCCGCCGACAGCAATTTGCAATGCTGCAAGCAGTCGTATTCGTGAATCCTGAGAAAATTCTGGCGACACTTGGTAGGCAAGCGCAAACGCGCTTCCTCCCTTCGTGTTCCAGGACGGCACTCGCAGGGCCTCCTATTAGGCACGGAGGGAGGATTTTCATTTCGACAGGCTGTAAGCGGCAGAACAATTCAGAAGAAGGAGACACTATGTCTGAAAGAGAGCGGAAAGTAATCGGCATTGATTTTGGTAGTAGCCAAAGTTCTATTGCCATCATGACCATTGGATCGACAAATCGTCCCGAACTGTTGAATCTTGGAGGTGGCAGAAATGGCGAGACGATGCCGACAATTCTCGCCCTGGACGAGAACGACGACAGCGTTCGAGCCGTCGGAAACGCGGTGCGCGAAAAGTACCGTGGGGACGATGCGATGGGACTCAAATATGTGTCTGACTTCAAGCGGTACTTCGGAGGCGCCGAAGTCGAAGAGTCCGATCCTCCAGATGTTGTCGATGCAAAGCGAAACGCGGACAAGTATGCCCGCCTGTATCTCGCGGAAATGTTGCGGTACCTGAAGGAACACTTTAATGTCGACACGCTCGATCCGAGTGATTACGAGACCTGCATCGCTTATCCTGCTACGTGGGCAGAAGACAGGCGTGTCGAGCGGTTGAATCAGCTCGTCAAAGATGTTGGCTTTCCATGCAGCGAAGATTATGGCATTCGTTCGATACCGGAGCCGGTTGCGGCTATGCAATCGCTTCGCGTCCAAGACATGCTGAAGTTCAAGTTTGGCAATCGCCCCGAGCACTTCATGGTCATCGACTTTGGTGGCGGCACACTGGACATCTGCATTGTAAAGACCGACATTCTCGGACGGAAGCCGGTGATCGTTTCGACGAGCGGCAATCCGGCGCTGGGAGGAAGGGACTTTGACGACATCCTCATGAAGTTCTTTTTCCGCAACAATCAGGATAAGATAGACCGGTCGAAGCTCACGGCTGCGGATATGCGAGAACTGCGTGACAAGATCAAGGAGGCGAAGGAATCGTTCTCGGCCAATTTCAAGGATTCTGAGTACCAGACTCAGACAATCCATCTTCCTAGAGGACAGTATGACCTCTCTTTGGCTCGGCAGGAGTTCTACAATACGTGTGAAGACGCGGGAATCTTCGAGAAGATCAAGTGCTGTATCCGCGAGGCGATGGAGAAGGCGGGACTGACGGTTGATAAGATATCGAAAGTCGTGCTGACGGGTGGTTCGTCCAAGTGGCCGTTTGTCCGCAAGATGGTTGCCGAGGAGTTTGCGCTTGGCGGTGATATGATCTTCCTTACAGAGACGCCGTTCACGGATGTGGCAAACGGTTGTGCAATTGATATTGCGTTGCCAGACGGTCCGCCTGAGAAGCCTGGGCGGTGGGTTAAGTGGAAACTGTTGGAAGACGAGGCCTGGCATGAGCCCAAGTGCCTGGTGGAGCCCAGCGCCGGAGGAGTAGATGGTCGTTCGGAACGGCAATTTCTGGGTAAGATCAGCGGCACGCAATATCTTTCCGCTTACACAATTTGTCTGTCATGGTACCGCGGATTCACCAAGGATGATCTGAAGCCAGATATCCCCGAGGTTAAGACGGGTAAGGCCGCCCCTTCTGCAAACGAGGCCCGGATATGCGTGTTCACGCGTGGGAACATGCCGTGTTTTGACAAGGTGAGGAAGGCGGTGAGGGCACTTCGCGGCGAGGGGACGGAGGCGCTGGAGGACTCCTACGATTTCTATCTGACCTATCAGGTTTCGGCCGGTGGTGCTTGCACCTATCAGTTCGAGATTCTTGATCGCGATGCGGCGAAGGCCGAGTCTGTCAAACTTCGCGAAGGGGTGGAGAAGGCTTCGACGCTTCCGCAAGGGACAATTGACAGTGGTAGTATTATGCCGGGGCAGGAGAGTTATCGAGGCTTGTTTGGCTTCGGGGAACGTAAGCTTCGCAAGCTTCACGTTGAAGAACAACCGGTTGGCAAGTGATTCTTTGGCGCACGAAAGGAGCCGTTATGGCAAATGCTGTGGTAAAGAAGTTGAATGAGCTCGATCTGGATCGTGAGAAAATGCGGAAATGCTATCCTGCGTTTGATGAGCGAGTCCTCTTCTCGCTAGAGCGTAGGCATCTTGATTTGCCGGCCTTCACGGACGTGTTGATGGCCAATCCCGAGGCCGAGGGGGCTCCGAGTTTGACGGATCATCTTAGGGACAATGTCCGTCTGTTTAAGGTCGTCGAGTTTGCCTTTGATGATGAAGAGGATATCCATCTCCCCGGTGTGGAGAGTGTGCTGTCGTCCATGCGGGCGTCTGGGCATTCGCTTTTGTTCATCGTGCAGGGCAGCGCAACAACAACATCCGTTTATGCCGGGTTGTCTAAGTTCGACTACGAGGCTATGGAAACGTCGTCCGTTTCGACATCCTATCAAGCGGCGTGGAAGGCGAACTTCCCTGGAAGCACCTTTGTGCCGTTGTCGGCGGATTGCATTCGAGATAACGTTTCCTATCCGATGGCGAATTGCGAGGAGTTCGGTGTCCTGACGGGCGTTCCTTCATTGAAGCGCGAAGAGTCCGCCGCCTTGTTCGTTCAGGGGCTTGAGCGACTTATTCGTGCGATGCGCGGGAAGGTCTATACGTGGATCAGTATCGCCGATCCTATTCCGCAGAGCACGATCTGGGACGCAATCAGCACATGTCAGCAGATGGAGACGGACTTGAGCGGACGTGTCAAGACGACGCTGTCGAAAGCCGTGTCCAAGTCTAATACGATCATGCTTGGGCTCTTTGGCATGGCGGGTGAGGGCAAGACTGACGGGACGTCGGATGCGAAATCGGAGACGACGTCGCATCAGACAGGATCATCCAAGTCAGATACGGTTGGAGATACTCATACGACCTCCAATACCGTTGGAGGCAGTGTTTCGGGTAGTGTTTCGACTAATCATTCTGTTGGAGTATCAGGGAGCATCGCTCCAATGGGTATAGGTGCCAGTGTTAACACCCAGCATAGCGTTGGTTTCCAAGCAGGAGTTTCGTCGGACTATCATCGGACATGGGGGGATGCACATTCTGTTGCTAAGACGCTCGGAACTTCCATTTTGGACGGTATTGCAAAGGGGTGGGTTAATACGGTAACTCACTCAATCTCGTCACAGTTCGGCGGAGGCGCATTCTCCTCGTTTGGGCGCACCTGGACCAATACTACGACGGTTGGCCAGGAGCAGCTCAACCGTAAGGTTGAGTATGCAATCGAGGTTCTTAAGAACTATGAAAAACGGTTGCACGAGGGCACGGCCATCGGGATGTGGAACCTCGGGCACTACTTTTGCGCGGCGGACAAGGCGACGTATCAGCAGGGAATAGGTGTGGTGACATCGCTTTTCACGGGCATGGACAGCACGTTTGAGCCACCGCGAGCCATTCATGTCCCCAAAGAGTTCCGCGACACGCTGCGCAGATTCCAAAATGTGTATTTGCGTTTCCCGACGCGAGAGGCCAGCATGCGTGATGTACGAACGGGAACGGTGGAACTCTGGGATCACCCGCTGGGCATATTCTTTAACGGACCGGCAACGCCGGTGAACACCCGTGAACTGGCGATTGCGACGCCAGTTGCAACGCAGGATATTGAAGGGGTCAGCGTGTCACGTCGCCCGGCTTTTGGTATCAACCTGCCGCAGGAGCGCAAGACCGATCCCAAGACTCTGACACTGGGACAAATTCTCGATAAGGGCAATGAGACTCTCCAGACCTACCGCATCTCGCAATCGAACCTGCCGAAGCACTTGTCCGTGTTCGGACTGACAGGCTCCGGCAAGACGAATACGGTTCAGCGTCTGCTCTACCAGTTATGGAAGAACGAACACATTCCGTTCCTTGTTATTGAGCCGGCAAAGGCGGAGTATCGGGCGATGGCACGCTATGAGGAATTGAAAGACAATCTTCTGGTTTTCTCGGCGGGGGTCGAGCAGAATGACGCCTGCCCGCTGCGGCTGAATCCATTTGATTTCAATCCGGGGCAGGACTGTGACGCGAATCGTGTTCACCTTCTGACGCACATTGATCGTCTGAAGGCCACGTTCAATGCCAGCTTCCCGATGTATGCGTCTATGCCATATATCCTTGAGGAGGCCTTGCTTGAAATTTACCGCGAGCGAGGATGGGAGCTTGGCAGGTCAACGAATCGGTTCGTGGAGGACATTTACCGGAATGACTTCAGCGGATACGTCCCGACGCTCCGCGACCTTTACTTGAAAGTCGACGACATTGTCCGTCGCAAGGCCTATGCGCCCGAGCAGACGATGAATATCCGGGCTGCGCTCAAGGCGCGGCTCTCGAGCCTAATGGTCGGATCCAAGGGCGAGATGTTCAATTGCCGGGCATCTGTGCCGATGCGGGATCTGTTTTCGCGTCCGGCAATCATTGAACTCGAGAATATGGGTGACGATGACGAGAAGGCATTTCTTATGGGACTGATCGTCTCGCGCCTGTACGAATATCGGAAGGCGACATATGGCGTAGAGGGTGAAAAGCAGCTCAAACATGTGCTCGTCATCGAGGAGGCGCACCGGTTGCTAGCTAATGTGCCGGACACGTCGGCGAACATGGAGGCGGGCAATCCCAAGGGAAAGTCCGTGTCGGCGTTTGTTGACATGCTGTCGGAGATCCGTGCTTTCGGCGAGTCGGTTTTCGTTGTCGACCAGTTGCCGTCGCGGGTTGCGCCTAATATTGTCAAGGGCACGGGAACCAAGATAGTCCATCGGTTGTTGGCGAAGGATGACCGAGAGAGCGTCGGTTGGACGATGGGCATGAACGACGGCCAGATTGCGGATCTGTCTCTTCTGAAAACCGGCGAATGCGTGGTGAGTCAGGACGGCGACTCGAAGGCGTACCTCTGCAAGGTGGCTAAATGCGAAGCGCACGAGCATGTGTGGGAAGCCGAGGCTTCGTCTGCGACGGTGGCCTATCGCGCCGAGCACGTCTCGATGTTTGCACGTCCTGATGTGTCGGTGGATCGTGAGGATGGGGCTTTCAAGGACTCGCTTTACAAGGCGATGCTGGCCGTTGGTTGCGGCGAAGATGCTTCTATATTGGAAAGGATTAAGCCGAGTCGGGTGAGAGGTGTTTGGACGGTGCGCAGCGATTGGTTTGCCGTGTATTGGGAGCAGGTGTGCGCGGAACTTTGGCATGAACACGGAGGGAGCTTTGGTCCCTTTGTTGCCCTGAAGGAGGCGGGACTTGCGCTGCTGGTGAAGCAGAATGGCGCGTTGACGTCTTATCGTGAGGCTTTCGTGTGTTTCATGCAGGACTCACATCTTTCTCCTGTTTCTTCGACCGACGGAATTGCGGGCGTCGCATTCGAGCCGTTGTTGTTGCGATTGTCGGTGTTGGAAAAAGTAAACTCGATTTTCTCCACTGAACGCGGACAAGACCGTTGCTCGGCTCTTGCCGATGCGATTCGTAAAGTGTTGCCGCTCTTGGAGCCGTTTGGAATTAAGTATTGTGACCAGATTCGTGAACGCATGGCGATGGAGATCATCGTCCGAATCCCTGGCCATGCCGAATGGGTTGAGCCGGTTTTGGCGAAGCTTAGGGAAGGAGGGTGCTGATGGCGATAGAAGGCATTGCCGCCATGGCGGCGGCAAAGGAGCTGGCCGCTAAGGCAGCCGTTGAGGCGGCCAAACAGATCGCTCAGAAAATGGCGAATGAGGTCTCAGCAAAAGGCGTAGAATCACAGACAATAGATCTTGAGCGGCAAGTGGCTCAAGAAGAATTCCGCGTTGGTGAGATGAACCAGCCAGGAGCCGAAGAGTTGATTGCGTCCAGGGCTGGCCAGGAACAGGTCTGCAACGATCTTGCGCAGAAATTGACCGATGCACCGGAGGATGGCGAGTTGTCGAGAGAGACCAAGGATTGTGACAGCATGCCCGATGTTGTGGAGACTGATCGGGAGGTAGGGCCCGTTGAAGTTGCAATGCCTCGGCAGGAGGTGAATGAAACCCCGAAGTCTGGCGGTACCTATGGTGAGTTGAAAGGCCAATGGGGAGGAAACCTAGAGAATGGTGATCCGCCGCAGGAGATCCATCATATGCCGGCAAACAGTGTGAATGGTCTTGAGACGGCTGACGGACCGGCGATTGTCATGGAAAAGGGTGACCACCAGGAGACTGCCAGTTGGGGTAACTCGCGCGAAGCGCGGGAATATAGGGCAAGGCAGGCCGAGTTGGTTAAACAAGGAAAGTTTGAAGAAGCAATGCAGATGGACATCGATGACATACACGATAAATTTGGGAGTAAGTATGACGATGCCATTGCGCAGATGACGGATGTAGCAAAAGAGAAAGGATTGATCTGATGAATAAGATGTTTGAAATTGTTCCGGTTGAGAAAGTCGGAGAAATTAGTTTCGGGATGTCTCGTGCTGACGTTCGCGGCATTCTCGGAGCCCCTCTGTCCGAGTTCAAGAAAACTCGGCAGAGCGTAAACACAACTGACGATTACGGGAATTTCCATGTCTTTTATGATGCGGATAATACCTGTGAAGCCGTTGAATTGTTCGGCGGGTGCACGGCATGCTTAAAAGGACAGGTCTTGTTTCCCCAAACAAGGACTGCCTTCGTTGGATGGTTGCGCTCTGAAGACTCGGATTGCGAAATCACGGAATGTGACGCTGTGAGCGTGAAGACGTCCATTGGTGCCACGTTTGATGATGAGAAGGTTGTCTGCGTTTTATTTGCACGAGGAGGGTATTATGCGATTTGATCGTTCAAGACGCAATCGTGAGGTAGTGGTGTAGCCGGAGGGGAAACGATGAAAGTGCGGTCTCTTTTTTATGGTGCGGTCGTGTGCGCATCGCTTTGCAGTTTTGGTGATCAGCCAAGATGCTCAGATCCTCAAATTGATGCTAACTTGGTTTTATTGGATCGGCAGCTTCAGGATGTGATCTCTCAGGTCGACAGTCTTGCCGCCGAATATACAAGTTATTTTTCTAGGCCACGGTTGACAGAAATGAGGGGGAATTTGTCAAACGCTTTGCAAACACTTGCAAAGATTAAGCGCCAGTGGGGTGGCTCAAAGCAAGCCTATGAAGAACAATATAAAAACTTGCATGAAAAGAATGTAGCACTCGACAAACAGAATAAAGACCTTGAAGATAGCCAGGGGGTCGGATCATACTGGATGTGGATTGTGCTAGGTATAGGAGTGTTTGCGCTTGCTGGAGTGACTTTCTTGTTCGTTGCCGGACAACGAAAGCCTGTTAATGTTGTCAGTCGCGACGACGGCCTGCCGAAATGCCCGCGTTGTGGTTGGAAATACACGCGGGGTGAAACTAAATGTAGGAAATGCGGAACCCGGTTTTAGCCAGAAATTGACAAACGTCTTACCATAGGATAAGGGACTTAAGGGAAGACCGCTTTTGAAGCGTTTAACCCTAAAGGTTCTGTTATGGTGAGATTTTGAGCGCGGCACTTTTGCCGCGCTCATCGTTCACACCCAAACGAAAGGAGCTGTGCCATGCAAATTGACTGCTATGGCTTTGAAGCGACGTCGCAATGGTTCAAGCGACGGACGCTTGATCCGTATCTCATCAAGCGGAGTGAGGGGATAACCTACCTCTGCTTCGGCAAGCAACTCAACCGGCCCATCCACCGCATCGACCGCGACGAGAATGGAAGTGTTCGACAGTCGTGGGCGTTCGGACGCTGGGCTGACGCGGAATCACTCCGCTATATTCCCATCAACGAAACGATGGAAGTGAAGCGCGAGGACTACGAAGGAGAATTCGGATGAGACTCTTGCTGTTCAATCAATACGACCGACTGTTGGCCAAGTTCAAGGCGATAGCTTCGGATTGCGCGAGGGACGCGGCGGATTGGAAAATCTGCCGCGTTTCCGCATCAAACGGCATCGTCCATCTTCACGACCGAACGATGAACGTGCTGTCCGTTTCCGGCGGAGTGACGCGCATCGTCGTTCCCGACATCGAGCCTGAACGAGCGCGGCAGTTTTGCTTGCGCGTGACCGCCGAAGAAGATAACACGCTCACTTTCACCGGCGCGGAAACATTTGAGGCCGCCAACGCGGACGCCCTCTTGCCCCCTACGGACGGGCAGACAGTCATCTATCGCTTCACCGAGACAGTCGGAGATCGTCTCTATGTGGAAAGGAAGGAGGTCAACCATGCGATTTAGCGGAATGCAGATTGACGCGGCCTCTTGCGGTCACTTCGCGGCTTCGCCGCTCGTGCGCGCTGCTCTAGCGACCGCCGTTGGCGGCTCGGCTTCGCCTCGGCAGATACCGCCCGCGTTCGCGGTCTGCGCGGCTACCCTTCGTAAGCGCGGCAAATCTGCCGCGCTTACTTCGGCGCATTTTTACGGCTTTGAGGCCACGAGCCAGTTCTTCCGCAGGAAGGAGCTGGACGCGCACCTCATGAAACGGATCGACGGCGTCCTCTACGTCTGCTTCGGCGGCGAGGCGGAGCGCCCGATCCACCGGCTCGACAAGGACGAGCATGGAAGCGTCAGGCTCATGTGGGCCTACGGAAAGTGGGAGGACGCGGAGTCGCTCCGCTACATCCCGATCAACAACACGATGGAAATCAAAGATCCGGAGGACAAGTAGATGGACGTTCTTTACATTCCCCAGCTCGACGAGATCGGCACGGGCGGCGCGGGCGAAGGAGGCGGAAGCGGAGGCGGTACAGCCGCCCGCTACAGACTTCTGCGCCGCGTGCCGGAGGACGGAGTCGTGAACGTCACCGACCGCGCCGTCACGCGCGTTGAGATCGCAACGGACGGCGGGCCGCTGAAGCTCGTCGTGCCGCCGGAGGTCAAGGGAGCCGTGCGAGACTTCTTCGTGAGGCTCGTCATCACCTCCGACGAGATCCCCGAGGTGACGTTCGCCGCCCCCACGGGCGAGACCATATCCTTCGAGGACGTGGACGAGGACGTGTTCAGGTGCGAGGTCGGCGTGAACGTGTTTGCGTTCACCGAGACCGACGCGGGCATCTTCATCGTGAACCGCAAGATGATCGACATCGACCAGGAGGTGGAGTTCGACCCCTGCGGCGGAACCCTCGACAAGACAAACTTCTCCTTCAAGCTCGGCGCGGCGTACTCGAAGCTCCCCGCACCATCTTTGTCCGGCTACGTGTTTCAGGGCTGGTTCACGACCGCCGAGGGTGATGAGGGAGTGAGAGTAACGGAGACCGACCGCTGCAAGACGGGCGTTGCGAAACTCTATGCGAGGTGGGCGGTGTACGTCGATCCGTTCGTCACGGCGATTTGCCCGGCTGGCAATCTCACGTTCTTCACGGAGGGTGACGCGGAGTGGTTCGTGGACGGCGACGAGACGGCCCGTTCCGGCGGAATAGGCGACGATCAGGCCACTACTCTCAAGACCGTTGTGCAGGGCAAGGGGACGCTTTCATTCCGCTGGCGCACGTCGAGCGAGGGCGAGTACGACTGGCTCCGTCTCCGAATCGACGGCAGCGAGGTAGGGCGCATCAGCGGATGGCGCGAGTGGGAGGGCTTCTCCCATGCCATCGACAACGACGGATCGCACACGGTCGAGTGGCGGCAACGTCAAGTCCGCCGGCGCCATGACGATCTATTTCAGGTAAGCTCCGCCAAGATGTGTGGTATAATTGCCGCATGAAAATGAGGATTGTGTTTGTTGCCGCATGCGTGTGCGGCGTGGCGGTCGGCGGAATGTCACTAGACGGCGCGTGGTCGCTGTCGTACCGTCTGCAGCAGGAGGGCGGCGAGTGGAAGACCGTCTCGGCCACCGTTCCGGGCGACGCTCTGATCGACCTCGAGCGCGCGGGCGTCATCCCCGACCCTATGGTCGGCACGAACGCGTGGGGACTCTTCCGATACGAGCAGATGGAATGGAAGTACGCGCGCGACTTCCCCGCGCCCGCGCTCAAGCCTGGCGAAACTGCGCGCCTTCGGTTCGAGGGTGTGGACACGCGCGCCGTCTACTTCCTGAACGGCGAGCGCATCGGCGCGTCAGAGAACATGTTCGTGCCGCAGACGTTCGACGTGACGGGGCGTCTCGCGCCCACGAACAGGCTGGAGGTGCTGATCCGTTCGCCGCTCGGGCAGCCGCTCCTTGGCGTGCTCGGCCGGTCGCGCGTGGGCGGCACGGACGTCGAGACGGTCCGCAAGGCCCAGCACTCGTTCGGGTGGGACATCATGCCGCGCCTTGTATCGCC
>JAEEGL016903414.1_pt1 | contig 10420 bp, 14 predicted proteins | sample 9134231 | NCBI WGS metagenome assembly JAEEGL01 (sample SAMN16246548, study PRJNA631951) | gut metagenome | biome: gut microbiome; feature: rumen; material: fiber-attached | host: Bos | place: Iran: Karaj | collected 2018-10
AAAGCCATAAAGGTTAAAGTTGTCGTGGTTGACAAGGATACTGTTTCTGGCTGATAGAAACAAATATAATTGGAGGTAATATAAATGAATACTACTTACGAATTAAACAACCTTCGTAAAGACTCTGATTACCTGAACAGGGAGATGCGTGCTACTTCCGTAGTCGCAGAGGTTTTCTCTGCAATGGTTAAGGGTAACGAGGTCGGTGCTATTAAGGGTGCTGACAAAGCTGTTAAGTATATCAAGGAACTTGGTTCTCGTGCAGAGAACGGCGACTTCGGTGCTGTTGCCGAACTGAATACTCTCAGACGTTTTGTCATTGAGGCTCCTCTCCTTCAGGAGATTAAACTGCTCGGTATCTTCGGCTCTTATCAGGCAGTTGGTTGGGACGAGACCATTGAGCGTGAGATTTACAAGCATGTTGGCGAGAAGTCCCGTGAACAGGCTGAGGGCGGTGACGTTGTATTCCCTGCAATCGTTAAAGAAACCTATCCTGTCAGTACCTTCACCGTTTCTGGTGGATATGCGGTTGACTATCGTAGGGTTGCTCTTGGCGATATGAGCAAGGAGAATGAAGGTATGGAGCAGGTTCGCATCGACATCCGTAACAAGGCGATGCGTGCGATTATCCAGAAAGTCTATGAAGCAATCCACAACGCTACTGGCGTCAAGTTCGCATTTGAGAATGCAGGTCTGACCAAGGCTGGTGTTGATGGCGTTCTGACCAAGATCCGCAGATTTGGTCGCCCTACCGTTATCGGTGACTACGCTGTTCTGTCTCAGTTCACTCCTTGGGCTGGTTATGTTGGCTCTATCAACAACAATACTATTACTGGCATCTCCGAGGCTCAGATGAACGAGATTGCTCAGAACGGTCTGCTTGGCATGTACAACGGCGCTGTTCTGGCGGAGATTGAGAACCCTTATGACGAGACCAATATTGTTACTAAGGGGACTAAGCCCAATACATATTTAGACTTTGAAACCATGATTCCTGCTGGTCTTGGCTTCATCGTCCCTACTGGCACTAAGTCTCCTATCGCTACTTACACAAGGGGCGGTCTGACTTCCTTCACTGGCAACAATGTCAAGAACGGAAAAATTGAGAGCCGCTTTGACATTTCGGTTGGGTGTGATGTAGCCAAGGGACAAGAGTACAAAATCGGCATGTTCCTTGACAGCAACATCTCCTCTTTTTAATTTTAGCTATTAAATCTACGGAGTGATTATCCGATAATTTGAATGCGAGGGGGCTACTGCTTGTCAGTAGTCCCCTTTTGTATGAGGGACAAATATGGAACGAAACGACAATTTCTATTGTTATAGTTTAAGACTCTTCCATTATTTGTGTGCTTTTAACGAAAGATGCTATGCCTCAAAAATTAACAAAGTCAGTGGAAACCGCTATTGGGTATTCCACAAATCAGAACGATTAGATAAGATTATAAATTCTTACAACGAAATGAAGCATAGTTTTAGTTGACATCGTGAAAAATAATTGAAACGAGGTATTAAGGAAATGGCAAGAACCACAAATAAAAAGGCAGAAATGCCAGAGGAAATCATTGTTGACAATATCACTGCGACACCCGAAGAGGAACCGCAGCTGAATTTGGAACAGCAAATAACCGTGAAAAACATCGCAGGATGGATTGTAGGCTTTGCGAGGCTTATGGGAATCGGCGATGTTAACATTCCGCCAAGAGGAAGTGTCAGGCTTTCTATTAATGAAGTAATCAGCCAAGTGCAAAACGGCAACAAGCTGTTCGCAGGTATTGACGGCTTCGGCAATCATGCAACCATCGTTATCGAGGATAAACGTGTTCTCAGGGAACTTGGTTTTGAGAACGCAGATATTTTCGGTGATGATGTCACAAGAGAACTTTTCAGTATTACTAATCAGGGACAGTTCGAATCTGCCGTCGAGGATAAGATTCGCACCCGTGCCGAGAAGTATGCATTCATGGCATCCGTAGCCAAACTTGGTCTGAACGACTATAGTAAGATTCGCTTTGCGGAAGAATACACAGGTTATAAATTAGATAGGGTTAGGCAGGACGAGGATCCTAGCCACCGTTAAAGGAGTAGTTCATGGAATACACGACAGTTCAAGAAGTTTTTGATAGCTTTGAAAGTTCATTCCGGGACAAAGAAGTGATTCCAGATGGGTTAAAACTTGTTTGGCTTAAAAAGGCTGTTGCAAGGTATTCCACTGAATTAGACCCAATCGAGTTCAATGAAGAGGATATGATTTTTGAACCTGCAATAGACCAGTATGTTGTTGACACTCTTGCTGCGTTCATGAAACAGATGTATCAGGAGAGGGAAACATCAAAGGTCAACAAGCGAGTTTCTATTGTCTCGAAGGATATCAGCGTTGATTCTGGGGGACACAGTAAGGTCGCCGCAAGAGAAGAACTTCTGTATGACGAAGCGAAATCTGGATTCATGGTGCAGAACCAAAAACCTACAGCTTATGTTTAAAGGGGGTGTGTCGTAAATGGCAGAAGAATGGTATTTACTCAAATCCCCATATTCACAGGTGAGCGGTTTTGAAGATGACGCATTGGACTTCTCAAAAGACGCTTTCTTGGAAACTCTGGATACTGAAATTGCGGTTGACATAGAATATTGTAGTCCAGACTTGTCCGAATGTACGCCAATGCGTGCAATCGTTATGAATAGGATTCAAGATACAAAACTGAATGCCTTTAAGAGACATCTGTATCTCCCTATTGGGACTTGCAAAGCTGGCTATTTAGTAAAGTATAAGAACAGATATTGGCTCATAGAAGGTCTCGTTGATGATAATGGGATGTATGAAAAGGCTGTCTTAGTTCTCTGCAACTGGCTCATGACATGGTTGAACGATAAAGGCGAAGTTGTCCAGAGATGGTCTAATGTACAATCCGCTTCACAGTACAACAACGGTCAAAGAGAGAACAAATACTATACGCTTAGAACAGACCAATTGCTTGTTTGTATGCCATACGACAAAGAGTGCATCATGCTTGATGAAAGCGTCAGGTTTATTATTGATAAGCGTACAGAATACTATGAGCAGGAAATCCCGGAAGAAGCTGAAGTATATACTTCCTTCTCACTTATAACATATGAATGCACTCGAAACGACAGCGTACTTTACAATTACATAGACAGCGGTCATTATGAGATGCTTGTCACTCAGAGTGAACAGCACAACGGTGATGGATATTACAAAATAGGTGATAAAGGATATTGGCTATGCTCAAAAGAGATTATAGAAACTGAAGCCAAACAAGATGATGAACAAGATGCACCTGTTGGCGAAATCACCGCAAAAATCATTTCAGATTCAGACAAGTTATACATCGGACTTGGCGCAACAGAATTTACAGCCGTATTCACGCAAGACGGCGAGGTTGTGGATATTGAACCCGAATGGATAATTGACTGTGACTTCGCAGATAAACTGCAAGTCGATAAGATAAATAACACTATCTGTATATCTGTCGATAATTATGACTTACTTAATAAATCGTTTGAGTTATTTTTACAGGGTTATGAAGACGCCAAAGTAAAAGTAACTATTATCGGCTTAGTTTAATGGCTCGGTGCTGTGAGGATTGACGATGGGTAGAAAGAAAACAACCATTGAATTGGGAAAATTCAAAACCCGTATCAATAATGCCCTGTTGAAAGATGAAAACATACAGGAAATTCTCACAGGGACTACGGGCGACTCGATAGAACAATTCGAAAAAACAAAGAAACAGATTCACTCACATCTATTTATAGATGATACGATAAAGGATACGGGAACATACATCTTCTATGATGTCTTTATGCCTGAACTGCGATCTCAGATTAAAGACATCAAAGTAGTCATGTATGCAATTTGCCACCGTGACATATTAGAGAACTACAGCAAAGAAGGTTTCTGGGGGAACAGAACAGATATTCTTGCTGAAATGATTGAGGGTGCAATGCTCAATCCATCCGTTCTCAGAGAGTTTGGAATTGGCGAGTTGGTGTTGGGCAACATTGATATTTATAACTCGACCGAGTTCTACGGACGCATTCTCGTATTCACAGTCCCTAATTTCAGATGAAGTTAGAATACTACACACTGCTATGTCCAACACCGATAAAGCTGTCTATAGGCAGTATAAAGAAGCACACCCTTCGTGAGATTGGAGATTTTTCATTCCCACGGTTCAGGGTGTATGAGGTGTATTTATTACTTACGCCAACAACATATTATGATAACTTGGCGACAGATGAGGAAAAAGCGTATTGGGAACTTGTTCCCGAAGAGCAGAAACTTCAGACAACGCTGTATGACCTGATTCTTATGAATGCGTCTCTCCGTGAGCAATTCACTGAGATATTCAACTTCTTCTTTATTGAACGTGTCATTTTTAAGGACAATATTTTCTATGTCCTTAACACGGATGATTATGACACGCCAGATGATGAGATTGAATTAACAGAAGATATTGTTTTGGGGAGCATTAACTATCAGAACATATACAGCGTACTTGACATCATACGGCAGGTCTGCTGTATCAAGAGCGATGATCCACTTGATGAGCAACAGCCCGTGTTCAAGAATGAAAAAGCCAAGAAATTATATGAAAAGATGCTAAAAGCGAAAGAGGAAGAAAATAAACGGAAAGAAAAAAAGGATTTGTTAAACGCTTCTATTCCGAATATTATCTCTTCTACTGCGGCGAAATGCCCCGGATTGAACATCATAAACATTTGGGATGCCACGCTATTCCAACTTTATGACCAGTTTGGCAAGACGCAGACAGATGACATCCATTATCTGAACAGCGTTCGAACCGCAGTGTGGGGTGACGAGAAGAACGTCTATGACCACACGCTTTGGTATAGAAACAATTACGAAAAAAATGATTAAGACCCGGATTCCGGGTCTTTATTTATTAAGGAGGAATTTAAAATGCCCGCTCTTAATAAGGCTAATCGCCAAGTGTGCGATGTTGATATTAGAATCCTGAAGACCATGAAGCCCTTCCTGTTCTTTGACACTGCGAATACAACCACCGCTGGTCTGACCGGTGATGCTGTTTACGCTATGAAGAAGGGTACGAGAGCGATTGCTTTCCAGAACCCAATCGAAGGCAGCATGACTATCGAGGCACAAGTGGTTCCATTCAAGTTCTACGCTCTTCTGTCTGACGGTATTGTTGAGACCGAAGCTGCATACGCCAAAAAGGAAACCATTAAGGCTACAACTGGTGGTTCCCTTGCTATCGCAAACGCAAAGGCTGGTTCTGTCTTTGTTTTCAAGACCGGCGAGTTTGGTGACACACCCATCGAAGGAACCTATGCTGCCGGTACTTTCACCGCTACCACCGCAAGCGACATCGTTGCCGACACAAATTATGAGGTTGGCTACATTGTCGTGAAAGATACTGGCGTTAAGAAAGTATCCTTCAATAACAAGAAGATCCCGAACGACTACTTCATTACCATGTCCACTCTGGATAAGGATGAAGTTGGCGTCCTGACTCCTTTCATCATGACTGCTTACAAGGCATCCGTGCAGAGAGATTTCGAACTGTCCTTCAGTTCCGAAGGAGACCCTGCCACTATGACCCTCACGTTACTGAGCGATAGCGTGCGTGTACAGAAATGTGCATGAAAAATACCCATTGAATTGCTGGAAAATCCTAAAGCTGTATATACCACAACATAACGATGAAACATGCGTAGGTGTGATGGTTACGAAAGTAGAAAGAAATATACAGATGGCATACGGTTAAATCCTAAGTGCTTAATAATGGTTAATCAGCAGCTAAGACCCAAATAGGGTAAAGTTCAACGACTAAGTGCTACCAAGCGGTAGCCTGTGGTGGGCATCCATATGGATGAAGATATAGTCTGCACTTCTATCGAAAGATAGAGAAGCGGTTAGTCCGCTGGGAATATGTAGCGAATATTCTCGAACACAATGGTTGACCTGATGGAAGACAAAGACGGCAATGTTCTCGACTTTGTAGAGGATGAGTCTGAGGCTAACTAATAAACATTTTTGTTTGTTTTTGGCAATTGAAAATTAAATACTAAATTAGGATTTGGGCAGGAGCGATTCTGCCCATTTTCCATAAAGGAAAATGCATATGGTTAAAGAATGCCCTGTCATTATAAACAACGAATGCGTGACTGTTGTCAGATATGATGGCATCGACATTCAGTTACCGTCAATTGGTAAAGACGCCAAAAGCGTCTTAATTATCAAGCATGGAAACGGTTCCTATCAAATCGCTGATAGCACTGAACCTGTCGATGCAATAGATAATGGCGAACAGTCAGAATCGCAACAGGCAGAAACATCTGTCAAAATGAAACCAAAGAAACAATCTAAACATCAAATGCCGAAAAAACCTTCCAGATTGTATAGAGTTTAATTAAATAATTTCACTGAGGGGTGATACTTACAATCTGTGGGTATTACCCCTTATTTTTTTTGGAGAGACTTATGAAAACAGGAATTAATTTCAAATCATTAGAAGAAGCAATAACATGTTACGGACGAGAAAATCTCATTCCGATTGACAATCTCAAACAAGCCATTTTCTATGTACAGAACGGATGCCAGCCCAGATTTGTATGGGAAAAAGAAGGACAGGAAGGTCGTGTTACATTCTGGTTTCTAAAAACAGAGACATCCTATATTTATAGACAATGGATGAGGACAAAACCCAATTGAATGTAGGCAAAAAATTTGAGAAGAACTTCTCTGCGTGCGTGCCGAAATATGTGGGGCTGATAAGGATTCCCGACCCGGCGCAGTCGTTCTCCAATGCATCAAATCTCAGGTTCACAAGAAAGAACCCTTACGACTTCCTCATGTGGAATCCGAGAACATACACACTCTATGCATTAGAGTTAAAGACTGTTAAAGCTAAGTCGATATCTTTTGAACGCACAAAAGAAGAAAACGGAGAAATACATCTCTATCAAATAGAAGGTTTAAAGAAACTAAGTGATGTTGGCAACTGCGTCTGTGGATTTATCATTGAATTCCGGGAAATGGAGAAAACGATATTCCTGAACATTGATGATTTTTTAAAGCTGTCAGACGCAATAGATAAGAAAAGTTTTACCATCTCAGATTTGGAATCAAATAATATTCCATTTGTTGTCATAGAGCAACATCTGATGAAAACAAACAGCAAATACGGTGTGGAAGACTTCCTGACCGCAACTGCTGTAAAGATTGAATCGGGGGAAAACAATGAAGTTTAATAATAAGTTAAATCTGCCTGAGTATATAAAGTTAACAGATGAGATTGCGGATGGATATTTCAATCAGGAGACAGGGGAATATGTCCCTCACATCGGCGAAATCCACACAGCTTATCTGTATTTCAAGAAATGCGCTGTAGTGGAAGACGGCGATGAAGTGACACCAGAGAATATCGATGTTGACGGAGATGTCGATTTTGAAAAATTCGCTGTCATTTTGAATGATAAGGAATTTATTGACGCTTTCGAAAATGATGTTCTTTGCGGTGCAGAAGGTTTCCTTGATTTTGGCAATGCCTATCGCAATGCGATGATGATTGTGAAGTCAAAAGTGGAGAACGGCGGTCTTATGGTTCAGCGTATCATCAACGGTTTGCAGACAATCGCCGAGACATTTTCGAGTACTCTTTCTGACGAGAATGTCGGAATATTTGCACAGGCAGTAGAGGACATCAAGAACGGCAAACTGTCGGCTCAGTCAATCGCTGACGCTTATGCCAACTCTGACAGGTTCACACAGAATACGGAAGATTCGAAGATTATCGAACTTCCCGGACAGAAATAAAGAGGAAGTTTTATGGGCGCTAAATTATTATATAAAGTTCAAGTCGGCGCTTATAAAGAAAAAGCAAATGCTGAAAATATAGCCAATAAACTCAAACAGCTTGGATTTGAAACTGTAATCATCCAAGAGAACAGTTATAACAAAGTTCAAGTTGGTGCATTTGCCAACAAAGAAAACGCTGACAATCTGGTCGCAAAACTTGAGAAATCAGGGTTCAGCAGACCGCTTATTATCGTCTCGAAAGTTGAAGAGACTCCAAAAGAAGAACCGAAACCGAACGGCGCACAAAAGATCCTTGAGTTAATGCTTCCGTATATCGGCTCAAAAACAGCACACAAAGACTTTGTTCACGAATACAACAAGATGGTGGACAAGCTGGGACACAGCAAAATCAAGATGAGTGACGCATGGTGTACAGAGTTCGTCAATTATATGTTTTGGAAAGCAGGTCTTCTCAGGCTGATTGGGTATGCGAAGGACTCAGGGACGCTGTACGAGACGGCGAAGAAAAATGGAACGTGGAAATCGGGAGCAGATGATATTGCTTTTGGCGATGTCGTTATCTATAAGGATAAGAAAGGTTTCCCGAACCATACAGAGTTTGCATTAGGTGGGAACAAATTCATTTCAGGGAATTATAAGAACGGAGTGTATTACAGAACAAGAAAAAATCTCAATACAGTAAAAGGAAGAATCCGTCCAAAGTATCCCAAAACATGAGGTGATGATATGCCTGTCGCAAACAATTCTGCTGAATTAGAGAGAATGATTGTTCAGCAGATGCAAAAAGCAATGCAAGTAACACAAAGAAAAATCGAAGCAGATATGTTCGAAGAAGTGGGTAAATTCTATACACAAGGCGACCCACATTGGTATACAAGAACTGGCGGACTTGCTAATACGCCAAAAACAACGGGTATTACACTTGGCGGAACAACTGCAAGTTTTGAAGCATATCTTGACCCAAATCAAGGTTGGTATGGCGAAGGAAATCCAAACCCAGCATTTACATCAAGAGGGTGGGGTAGCTATTTCTCTCCGCTTCAAGTAATATCCGCATCTGAATCTGACGCAGCTGGAGTTCTTGGTAAAGGTGGGTTCTGGTCACGCTCGTTGAAGCGTATGAAAGAAGACATTATGACGACCTTCGGACAATTTTTCAATTAGAGGTGTTTATGGCACAAAAGAAATACAGTGGGAGAAGCACGGTGTATAACAGCATCGTCTCTCCGGACAAAATCAAATTAGTAAATCCAGACAATCTCGAACTCGAAAAAGATTTCCTTGAATACTTATCTTCTATTGGTAGGGCTTCAAGCACAATCTATCAGTATAGCAGAAACTTACGTATCTTCTGGATATGGAATCTCGACTTCAACAACAACAAGTTTTTTGTTGATTTAAAAAAGAGAGAGTTTTCTAAATTCCAAGCATATGCAATCAATGAGTGGGGATGGTCTCCTAAAAGAGTCCGCACAGTCAAGGCTACTATCTCATCGTTGAGCAACTTCATTGAGAACATCCTTGATGATGAGTTTGAGGGATATAAGCCAATCGTAAGAAAGATTGAATCCCCGGCAAACACAGCAGTTCGCACAAAAACCGTATTCTCCTATGACGAGTTACAGAAACTCCTCGATCAACTCGTAGAGGAAGGAGAATATATGAAAGCGTGCGCACTTGCGCTCACTATGAATAATGGTAGAAGAAAAGCAGAAATTCCGAGATTTAAAGTAAGTTACTTCGACAAGAAGAATCTTATCTGTGAGGGCGCACTCTATAAGACTCCTGAGAAGATGGTCACAAAAGGAAGAGGCATCACAGGGAAACTGCTCGATGTGTATACTCTCGCAAAACCGTTTCAGCCGTATCTTGATATGTGGCTTGCTGAAAGAAAGAGACTCAGGATCAACAGCGAATGGCTCTTCCCGGCGAAGACTATCAGTGGCAAATGGGTAGACTCTCCTATTTCTATCGGAACGCTTAATCGTTGGGCAAGGCTGTTTTCAGAGAAGATGAAGAGACCATTCTACTGGCACAGTCTCAGGCATTATTTCACTACGAAACTTGCGGAAAGCAATCTGCCCGAGAGCGTGATTCAGGACATCATTGGATGGGAAAGCACGGAGATGGTCAGGATTTATACAGATACAGAAAAAGAGAAGACATTTGACAAGTATTTTGGTGCTGAAGGAATCAAGGATGTTCAAATGGCTTCCTTAACAGAGTTATGATGTCACCTTGCGGTGGCATTATGTAACGGGGGTGTTACATGGCTGATTTCAGAGCATTAATCACTGCGGACGCCGATTTAAAAAATGCCACTTCCGCTATAGATGGTTTTGTAAATCAAACACGAAAATTACAAGTAGACGTTGATTTAAAGCTGACGAACGCTGGTCAGAATCTTACCAATATATTAAACCAGTTACAGGGACAGGCAAGATCGGCTGGCGCTACCGCAGGGGCGCAGTATACGTCTGGATTTAACAGTAGTCTGGGCAATATTAATGTCTCTGCTACAGCGAAACAGATAGCAAATTTACAAACCGCATTAGGAAAAACTAAATTTGACGCTTCGACAACAAACCAAATAGT
>JAEEGL017412624.1_pt1 | contig 10420 bp, 9 predicted proteins | sample 9134231 | NCBI WGS metagenome assembly JAEEGL01 (sample SAMN16246548, study PRJNA631951) | gut metagenome | biome: gut microbiome; feature: rumen; material: fiber-attached | host: Bos | place: Iran: Karaj | collected 2018-10
AAAGAAAATAAAATAAACGGGTAGAAGTATGATTGCTTTTTCTAAAAAAAAGGAACGAGGCTTAGGAATAGTTTTACAATATGCGCAGATGGCATTAAATATCTTGATTCAGCTTATTTATACGCCTTTTTTGTTGCATATTCTTAGCCAGAATGAATTTGGAATATATAATTTGGCAGCGTCTACAATAGCGTATTTAGCACTGCTTTCGCTAGGTTTTGGGGCTTCATACCTAAGATTTTATTCTAAATTTAAGAGCGCAGATAATGAAGAAGGAATTAAAGAATTAAATGGATTGTATTTAATTGTATTTACACTTATGGGAAGTGTGGCACTTATAATAGGCTTTATTTTAACGTTAAATGTAGAATTGTTTTTTAATGATTCATATTCGAGCCACGATATTGAGATTGCTAGAGTGTTAATGGCATTTCTTACTGTGAATATGGCAATTTCTTTTCCGGTATCGGTGTTTGATTCATATATTACTAGTCAAGAACGGTTTGTTTTTCAAAAGAGTATAAACATGATCAGGACGATTTGTAATCCTATTGTTTGCGGCGTTCTATTATACTTAGGATATGGATCAATAGGAATGGTTGTTGCTTCCACTTTTTTGACTATAGTTATAGGTATTATTAATATTATATTCTGCTTACAAGAACTGAATATGAAAATATCTTTTAGAATTCATAATTGGAAGCTGTTGGCGGATATATTTTCTTTCTCTATCTTTATTGCAATCAACCAGTTAATAGATCAACTTAATTGGCAGGCAGATAAAGTGATTTTAGGAAAAATAGTGAATGGTACAGCGGTTGCTGTTTATGCTGTTGGTGCAAGCATTAATACAATGTATACTAGTTTTTCTAGTGCAATTTCAAGTGTATTTGCTCCCAAAATAAATATGATTGTTTCAGAAGGCAACAGTAATATGGATGACGAATTATCATATATTTTTAATAAGGTTGGGAGAATACAGTGGTTTATATTGGCGCTTATTCTCTCAGGTATTATTTTTTTTGGTCAGTTTTTCATAGAAATATGGGCAGGAGAAGGATATGAAAAAGCATATTGGGTAGCCATAATGCTTATGGCTCCTGCTACAGTTCCACTGATTCAAAACATTGGACTAGAGATTCAACGTGCTAAGAATAAGCATCAGATAAGGAGTATTGCATACTTATTAATGGCTATTGTAAATGTCATGATTAGTATTTTTTTTTCATCTTTGTGGGGGGAGTTAGGAGCGGCATTAGGAACTACTATTTCAATTATAAGTGTGCCAATAATATTTATGAATTGTTTCTATCAATTAAAACTTGGGATTAATGTTGTGAAATTTTGGAAAAGCATAATGGGTACATTGCCAAGTTTTATCATACCGGTCGTGGTAGGAATAGTGATTCATATGTATCATAGGATTGATTCAATTTCAGATTTTGTATTCTGTATTGGAATATATTCGATTACGTATTTTTTAAGTGTTTACTGGCTTGGATTAAATAATGATGAGAAGGGTATGATCAGGGGGGCGTTTAAGATGTTAATAAGGGATAGCGAGGCAAATTAAAATGGGGAAAAAGTATACAAATGAGATTAATACACTTATATTGATTTCGTTGTTAAAACAGCATGGAATCAGAAAAATAATTGCCTCTCCAGGGACGACAAATATAACTTTTGTAGCCTCAGTACAACAAGATGATTGGTTTGAGGTATATTCTGCATTCGATGAAAGATCTGCTGCATTTATGGCTAATGGCCTCGCTGAGGAAAGTGGTGAAACTGTAGTATTAACGTGTACAGGTGCAACTGCTTCTCGAAACTATTTACCAGGGTTAACGGAAGCGTTCTACCGCAAAATCCCTATTTTAGCGGTGACATCCACTCAAAGTGTTGGAAGAGTGGGACAATATGTATCGCAAGTAATAGATAGGAGGACACAATTCAAGGATTTAGTTAAATTCAGCGTTCAATTACCTTCAGTATATTCGGATGTTGAAAAAGAGTGTTCTATACGAAAAGTTAATGAGGCGATATTAGAAGTACGTCATGGACAGTATGGTCCTGTTCATATCAATTTGGAAACAACATATTCTAAGATATTCGACGTAGAAAATCTTCCGTTGTATAGAAAAATAGAAAGAATAACCATGGAGGATGTATTCCCGCCCCTTCCACAAGGTAGAATTGGAATATATATTTGGTCACATTTGCCGTTTACAGATGAAGAGATATTAGCGATAGAGAATTTTTGTAAAAATAATAATGCAGTAGTCATTTGCGATTTGGTCAGCAACTACCATGGTAAATATGGATTTTTAGCGACGCTGCCCAATAGTCAGTCAAAAGATTTAGGTACAAATAACTTTGACTTAATTATTAACATTGGAACAGTACATGGAAATGCTGTGCCTGCTTGGGCAAAAGAGCAGTGGCGGGTAAATCCTGATGGCATAATCAGAGATAGGGATTATAACCTGACCAAGATTTTTGAAATGGAAGAAATACAGTTTTTTAAAAGCTATTCTACTGAAGAGAAGATAAACATTGAACTCTATAGTCATTGTATAAGTATATATAATTCACTTTTAGAAAGAATTCCAAACCTTCCATTTTCAAATATGTGGGTTGCTAGCGTCCTTTCAAAAAGAATGCCATCAGAATCGGTGCTACACTTAGGAATATTAAATTCACTTAGGTGTTGGAATTATTTTGCATTAGATTCTACAATCAACTGCTATACGAACTCCGGTGGATATGGGATAGATGGATGTCTATCTTCATTTATTGGTGCTTGCTACGAAAATACAGGTAAAGAATGTTTTTTGATCATAGGAGACTTATCATTTTTCTATGATATAGATAGTTTGTTAAATTTAATTCCAAATAATGCTCATATATTGGTAGTAAATAACGGTATTGGAACTGAATTTAAGAATTATAATCATCCGGCAGCTCAGTTTGGGAAAGATGCTGATTCGTATATGGCGGCCAAAGGACATAACGGATTTAAGTCAACTACATTATTAAAAAACTTGTGTATTCAAAGAAATATTGAATATTTATCAGCGGAATCTAAAGACATTTTTATACAGCATTGTGATAAATGGATACAAAGACAAGAAAGACCAATACTTTTTGAAGTTTTTACTAATGATAAAGATGAAAGTGATGCAATTAGGCTAATGAATAATATTGAAAAAAGCAAGTCGATAAAAAGCATATTATCTAAAACGATTATTGGTAAATGGATTAATGGGAGTATTAGATTAGGCAAATGATGAAAGAATTATTAAGTCGGAAATTAGAATCATGTGGAATAAAAGATGTGGTGATCTCGTCTTCCTTAAAGCCAATCCTATGTGAGGATATTTTTAGTAATAGTATTTACTCTGAAGATGTTAGATCTATGATGTATATCGCTACTGGAATTGCGTGTGAAACTAGAGGATTAGTGGCAACTATATGTAAGGGCACAAATGAGTCTAGAAGTGCTTATAGTGGTCTGACGGAAGCTTATTACAAAAAATTACCGATATTATTCATAACAATAGGAAATCAACTGGATTATACAACAGAATTAAATGATTGTTGTGTAAGGCACTATTGTGGCATTGATAATATAGACAAAGCAATTAAGAATTTGAAAGGATACTCTTTACCTGTCCATGTTAGTATTGAAATAGACGAGACAATAAAAGAGCTTAATGATCTGGCTACAAATACAGTTGAGATATTGAGAAAAACTCTGAAGGATAATCATTATTTATTTATTGGCCAATCAATAAAAGCAAGTTTATCAGGCTTTAGCTGCAAAGTAGTAGCAGATAAATGCTGTGAAGGAATCGATGGGTGTTTATCAAATGTTTTAGGAGCTTCTTTGACTAGAAAGAGAGAACGGTACATTGGATTAGTATCAGAAGAAGAGTTTTTACATGATATAAATGTGTTGGGAAACATACATTCGAACGACTTATTGCTATATATTGTTATATGTGACAATAATATTGGATTTATAGAAGAGTATGCAAAGGCCCTAAACTATTGCTTATTTAAGTTTAGGGAATCGGACTTGAATTTGGAAATTATTAATGAAGTTTTAAGTAATGGAAGAAAGACTGTTCTCCTGATAAAACAGAATAGGGGGTATGATGATTAAGAGAATAAAAAAATGGATAAAGAAAAAGTTTTCGGTTGTTAGACCTGTTTATATAGAAACTGTGAACGAGGAATGCCTTAAGGGAAGAATAGCTTTGATAACAGGCGGTAGTTCGGGGATAGGAAAAGCAATAGCAAAACATTATGTGAAATCTGGTGCAAAGGTCATTTTGACAGGCAGAAATGAAGATAAATTGAAAACGGTAGTCTCCGAAATAGGAGATAATGCAAAATACTATGTGCTGGATAATCAAGATGTAGATAAATATAGTTTTGCATTTGAAGAAATGAACAGATATTTTGGGAATATAGATATTTTAGTGAATAACGCAGGAATTATTGGAAAAAATAATTTTCCTAATATTACGATAGAAGAGTTTGATGATGTGATTGATGTAAACCTTAAAGGCCCAGTGTTTATGTCACAAATATTTGTAAAACACTGTATAGATAATAGAATAAGAGGAAATATTCTAAATATAGGATCATCATCGTGTTTGAGACCAGCAATCTCGGTATATACATTATCAAAGTGGGGGATTAGAGGCTTGACATTGGGAATGGCAAAGCTGTGTGCAAAATATGGAATTACAGTTAATGGGATTGCACCTGGGCCGACAGCGACTCCAATACTGGGACAGGACGAATCGGATATTGCTAATCGATTAATTCCTGCAGAAAGATTTGCTACAACAGAAGAAATAGCAATGATGGCAGTACACTTAGTATCTAGTTCGGGAAGAATGATTATGGGAGATATGATATATATGACAGGAGGCGCAGGAAATTTAACATTTGATGACATGAAGTATTAAATTTCTTGGAAGGATAATCTAGTGATAGTCTTTAACTTGCATGTATGATTTGACCTACGCATACTTCAGGACTGCATTTTGTTATTATGGGGATATAATGCAGTTGTAAAAAAACGGAAGATGGAGATAATAAAAGCTTAAGTATATGAAAAGGTGGTGTGTTTAAGGATGAAAAATAGAAATGGAGAATTAGATATATTAAGATTTCTATTTTCAATCAATATAGTTTTGAGTCATATGGCAGTAGACATGAATAGTATTGTACGAAAAACATATTGTCCTTTTGGAGTTGAATTCTTTTTTTTATGTTCTGGTTTCTTTTTAGCAAGGCATGCTATGATGATTATGACCGATATAAAGACTAATGATGAATTAGGACGGGAAACATGGAAATACACAATTAAGAAGGCAAGTAGGATATGGAAGTATTACATTATTGTTATTCTTATATACGCAATACTTAGATTTATAGGTGATAATTCTATTGGGAGAATGATTAAGGATTTTCTAGATAGTGTTCCTATGTACTTTTTTATTAATCAACCACTTCATTTGATTCCATCTTTATATTTAAGAGGATCTTGGTACATTAGTGCAATGCTAGTGGTGTCATTTATTTATTATTATATGATTTTAAGGTTTAAAAAACCTTTTATAGAAGTAGTATTGCCATTTTGTTCGTTGTTTATAGTTGGTTACCTTATACAAAAAAATAATAATGGGAGTATTTTTACTTTTGTTCATGATAATGGATTATTGATTAATTTAGGCCTCTTAAGAGCTTTTGCAGTAATGGGAATTGGGGCATTTATATTTACAGTTTCATTGTATGTAAATGAGAATGTTATTATATTCTCAAAAGGAAAAGTATTATTGCTTTGTGTGAAATACATAGCATATATTATAGCGTTATTGCTATGTTTCAATTATATTAATGCAACATCTTATTATACACAGATATTCATGATATTTTGTATTGGTTTTTTGATTCTATCTCTAGATTCAGTGCCGAAGATTCGGGGGGGGTGTTGTTACGGATTATTTAGGGAAAATATCACTCCTTTATTATTTGACTCATGGTGTTACCATTTATTTAATTAGTAAGTACGCACAGATTAATAATGAAAGTATACTCATTATGTGTATTATCATCGGTAATTTTGTATTGTCAAATATCATTATGTTTTTTTGCGATTTCATTTTTGGATTTACAAAAAAACATACAGATAAAGTCGTTACTATTAGATTCAAATAGTACATTGTATATTTAAAAAATGCTTTTTATGAGGTGTAGGACTGGGTATGGAAGAAAGGCAGAGCAGTATTGATTTTCTAAGAATCATGAGCATGTTGGGAATAGTAGGCGTGCATGTTTTGAATAATGGAGGGGTTGTTGAATCACTTGATCACGTTTCTGTTACAGGAATAATAATCTATATAATAAGAGCTATATGTTATACTTCCGTGGATTTGTTTGCGATGATAACAGGCTATTTATATGTAGGTAAGGAAAATGTGAAATATAAAAGAATAATTGACTTGTGGGGAGTAGTGATTTTTTATACTATTTCGTTTACAGTGTTTTTTTTGCTGATAAAACCAGAATACTTTCCGGATAGCAATTCAATTATTCGTTCCATTTTTCCACCAATTGAAGGACGATTTTGGTATATTACATGTTACACACTTATGTTTCTTTTAATACCATATATTAATAGATTCATCACCTCAATTAGCGAGAACGAGTATAGAAGGATGCTATTGGTTTTATATATAACTTTGTGCTGCGTTACAGTCTTTGGGTTATATGATTACTTCAGAGTAGAGTATGGTTATAGCGCATCATGGCTAATATACTGCTATTTATTAGGAGCTTATATAAAAAAGTATGGATTCGTGTTAACGCACAAGGCAGTGAGCGATATTGTTATAATTTTTGTTCTTCTATGTTCGCTGCTAATATCTAGTTTTTCAGACATAATATATATCATAGCTACTCCTAGTGTTAGGTATTACTTAAGGAGAAATGATTGGCTTGTTGGATACAACTCACCATTAACAGTTATTAGTGCGATTTTAATTTTATATATTTTTTCAAAGGTACAGAAAAGCTCAACTTCAAGATTATTGGTTGCAGTATCAAATGCAACATTTGGAGTATATATAATTCATGGTCAAACTATTATATTTGATAACTATTTGAAGGGAACATTTTCATATATTGCGTTTGTAACTCCGATAAAAGCAGTGCTTTATTTTATAGTAGCGAGCATGTCGATTTTTATATGTTGTTGTCTAATAGAGATTGTACGACACCGCTTGTTACAGGCACTTGAAGGTGGAATAACATGCCTTATAAAATACAAACTATAATTGATTGGTACTATTAAGAAAAATATGCAGAATAATAAGCCACAAGAATATAAAATAGATTATAGATTTAAACTATTATATGCAATAGGAATGATAATGGTTGTTGCGGGGCATTGTAATGGTGGCGGAATTTCGCTTATTAATGATTGGTTTCCATACCGTGGACTGCACTTGCCCTTGTTTGTATTTTGTTCTGGATATTTTTACCAAAAAAGGAATGAAGATGATGTAATTCATTATTGCATAAAAAAGTTAAAGACTTTAGTTATACCATTGTATATATACACACTGGCCTATGGATTGATAGTTAAAGTGTTAAATAACAAGGGGGGTTTGGAATAGGAGATGAAATATCCTTCTCAAATATCGTTATTGCTCCTATAACGAATGGCCATCAATTTGTATATAATATGGGCGGATGGTTTATAGTGCCGTTATTTATGGTTGAAGTATGTAATGTAATCTTAAGAAGAATACTCAACTTTACTAATATAAATATTTCTGAATGGTTTTATTCTATATTTGCAATAGGTTGCGGGATATTTGGAAACCAGTTGGCATGCATGGGATTCTTGACAAATTGGTGGCTTGTATTGGTTCGGATGTTATACTTCGTGCCATTTTATGAGTTGGGTATTATATATAAAAACAAACTAGAGACCTATGATAAGAGAATTCCAAGTTTTGTGTATTTTGCTACCATTTTTATTATGAAATTGATAATTGTTTACCAGTATGGATATATGCTAGAATATACCCCTTCATGGTGTAATGATTTTACAGAAGGCCCCTTTATGCCGATAATAATAGGATATTTAGGGATTGCTTTATGGATGAGAATAGCTAATATACTGACCCCTGTAATTGGATATAGCAAATGGGTTAATCTAATTGCTGATAATACCTATTCTATTATGATGAATCAATTCATGGGATTTTTTGTGGTAAAAACAATATATGCATTTATAAGTAAATGCTTTGGTGGCTTTTCTGATTTCGATTGGATAAGCTATAAAAACAATATTTGGTGGTATTACATTCCTAGGAGGATAAATATCACGCTGATAATATATCTGGTTTCAGGAATTGCGATTCCAATTATAATACAGAAATTATTAAATTACGTAAAACATTTCTTGGTATTAGTTATTCAAGTTGTAAAAAGGCAGAACAATAAAAAAAGCGAACAGCATGCTTGATAAAGGGAAACAGTGTTTTAATGCTATAATTTTATAAGAATAAACCGAAAAATGCGCAATAAACTTAAACCAAATTTAGATTTAGAAACGATACAAAATCTGTTATTGAATGAAATAGTATGTGAATATGACCATACCGGCTCTATAAATAAGACAGCAAAGTCACTCAGGCTTTCCAACATGAAAGTACGTAAAGCGTTGATCACGGCAGGGGTATATAGTAATGAAACTTCAGAGGAAGTTGAGCAAAGTCTTGCCGCAGGGAAAGGTGTTGAAGATATTGCCGCAATGCTTGGTATAACTGCATCGGCAGTATATGGATATATTCCCTATAAGATTACAGCATATAACCTTGATGATAGATCCGTTAATGCCGACAGGGCCGCAAGATATCGAGAACGAAAAAAAGCTTTAAGAGAGTTAAAAAGTATAATTCAAAACAATGGCGACTGGAGAATAGCGTTATGGAAGGTCATAACGCTTTACCAGAGACAAAGATTTAAGACTTCTGGACGAGGAAAAGATCATAGCGGAGCGGTTGGATTCACATATGAACTTAAAGTTTCAGAAAGAACCGGTAAGACTACGGATGAAATCCTTTTCAGTACAAGGGGGCAGGGAAAGACAGTAACTAAAAGTTCTGTGGAACGGGCTCTTGATGTGGGATTGAAGATTCAACAAGAAGAGGGATGCGTTTCCGGTTCGAAGAAGCTAGGAACTTTTGGATCCAGCTACTTGTATGCAATGTTCTTAAAATGGGGGCTGATTACAGATAAGTCCTCATTTTAAATAATATATTTGGTTGAATGACACGGTTTGAATGTCACGTATTGGCTATCAACCCAGATCATTGATCTGAGGGTTGACATCAATCACAAATATGTGTATGATATACACATATCAAGGTTGAACATTCACAGGAGGGTCGTTATGGTCATAAAGAGTGAATATGTAGGTTTGGCTGAGGTTGCAGAAGCGGTCGGACAAGCAAAAAATACTGTTTCTAATTGGTTTTCACGTGATGAGAAGGCTCCTAAACCGTATATTAAAAATGCAGCTAGTCCATTGTGGAAGTCGATTGAGGTTGCGGAGTACCTTAAAGACAGGGGATACAATATTTTAGTATTGCCAAATACCCAAGGGAAGACAGGGAAGATCGTCATAATGGGTAGGGCAAGGCTAGGAAAATCCTTCTTTATATCTATTTTATGCGAAAATGGAAAGCTTTACGCCAAAGTCTTTTGTTCAGGCGGATCAACTAAGACGGCTTGTCCCGTTCACAATATGTTCATTGACGCCGAGTTTAATGAGTTCGTCGAGTTTCATTCTGACTTTAATACTATATATGAAGCAGAAGAAGATAACGAAGAGCTCAAGCAGCTAAAGAATGAAATATCTTATTATGTAGACGAGAAAAAAGCGTTTACAGATAGCGATGAATCGGAAAATATTGAAATAACTATCAAAAAGATAGAAGATCTTGTAAGAAGGATAAAATCTTTTGAAGAGAAATATCCGGGTAGAAAAGATAGTAATACCTACTTGGAAGTATACCTGCATCCTAATGCGTATTTAAGAAATGTCATGAGGGAGTGCCAGCTCAGAAGACTTGAAGTAGTGGATACTCCAGGAGTATCGGGCAGAGTTAATGCTACAAAATTATCCAAGGCAAATATGTATATCATTGCTTTAAAACCTGATGATACTGAAGAAGCTCAGACATTAAAGCGCGTTGTTAAAGAAGTAAGACCATATGCGGCAAATGCGGAAGTAGTTTTCATGTATAAAAAGGAAGCTGTAATTACTTCAAAGAAGAAATATGAGGAAAAAACAGAAGAAGCCCGTAAGGATATGAAAGAATTTGAGGAC
>JAEEGL010054923.1_pt1 | contig 10419 bp, 6 predicted proteins | sample 9134231 | NCBI WGS metagenome assembly JAEEGL01 (sample SAMN16246548, study PRJNA631951) | gut metagenome | biome: gut microbiome; feature: rumen; material: fiber-attached | host: Bos | place: Iran: Karaj | collected 2018-10
CCGATCCACAAAATGGCATCCACTCCTTCATCCTGCTCCAGTTCGCCCACTTCCATGGGATTGGCCGTGTTGAGCAGAACAATGACCTTATCAAAATTTTGCTTTGCAAAGACAATCAGATCACGCTCGTCATTCGTCATAGCCAGCGGTGTGCGAGCGCCTGTATTGGGATCAATGCCCATTTCTCCGGGATAATAATCCGCCCCTTCAGTGCCGCTGCGTCCCAGCACCACAATGGCTGCATCAGGGTAAGCGGCGATGCTGTCCATGATACCGCCGTCTGCTTTGGTAAGATCGGCCACAGTCGGTTCAGCAGCAGTCAGCCGGGGTTCCTCGCCCGGCAGCACGCCTACAAAGCTGGGGGACAGTTTGTTGGCGTTGTTGTATACCTTACCCTTGGCAGCGGCAGAATAGGCATCACGCATTTGCTGGTTCACGTGGAATCCTTTTTCTGCCAAAGCATCACCAAGATTCATATTCTGTCCAGCCTTGACGGCCACGCCTACCCGTGCTCCGAAGTTCATTTTCGTCTCAGCACATACGCCAAGCAAAGTCACATTCCCTTTTTCCGTTAGAGGCAGCGCGCCATTATTTTTCAACAAAACTGATCCCTCTGCGGAAATCTGCGTGCCCATAGCCTTGTGAGCGGCAATCAGTTCGTCGGTGTTGGCGTAGTCCGCTGTGTAAGTGGTATACAGCGGATCGTCTGTTTCACTGACTTCAACAATGGAGGTTTGCGTGCCCAGGTAACTATTCACCATGTTCCGATTTTTTTCCAAAACCTGGCCCACAGTGTTTCCAAACAGCATGACAAAGACACCCAGATAGGCCAGCCCACGCCATACCGCTTTATTCTTGAACATGAAGTTTCCTCCTTTTTCAATTTGCCCGGGCAGTCAGGAAGCGATCTGCCCGGGCGATGGTGTTCAAATGTTACTTATCGTTCCGCACCAACTGAATGGTGGGCTGCTTATTCTTTTTACAGCGGCGCACGATCAGAAAAGCACCTGCGGCGGCAATTAATGCTATAAGAATATCTGCGCCGATCATCCATTTCTGCCACAGCGGCATGACCTTGACCACGACTGTGTCAGCGCTGATGCCATTCATCGCGGAGCTGTTGACCACGGTATACAGGATATTCTTTGTTGCCCGACGCAGCGCGTTCACCATAGTAGCGCTGTTGGCCGCATTGTCCAAGGGGTATTTGGACACATCGCTGTTCAGCCACAGGTCGCACCCGTTCTGCAAGCCCATGTCGATCCACATATAACCGTCGTTTGCGGTAGCATAGTCAGTAATAACGATGCCCTTGAACCCCCATTCACCCCGCAACACATCCTGAAGCAGATCCTCATTGGCTCCGCACCAAACACCGCCGATAGAGCAGAAAGCGGCCATGATGCCATGGGCATCGCCTTCCCGGACAGAGATTTCAAATGGTGTGCAGTAAATTTCGCGAAGCGCCTGCTCCTCACAGAAGGTGGCAATGCCATAACGGCGTTCCTCCTGATCATTGAGCACCAAATGTTTCAAATAAACATACATACCCTTGCCTTGCACACCGCGGATTTCCGCGGCGGCAATCTTGCCGGAAATAAAGCCATCCTCGGAATAGTATTCAAAGTTACGGCCGCCGTAAGGCGTGCGGTGCATGCCCGCGCCAGGAGCGTACCATCCGTGTACGCCTACCTTCAGGCCGTCCTCGCCAACGCACTTGCCCATTTCTTCAGAGAGTTCCTCGTTCCAGGTGGAAGCCAGAACTACGCCGATCGGGAAACCCATTGTGGGCAGATCAGACATGATCAGCTCATTAGAGATGCCCGCAGGACCGTCCTGATCGCTGGAAACCGGCTTGGCAATGCTCAAAACCTGCGCTGTTTGCCAACCGCCGATGCGTACCAGATTGGTCATTTCATCCACAGTCACGCAGTCCAGAATCTTTTCCCAATCTGGATCATCGAAGGATTTTCCACGCATGGATATCAAGTTCAGGCCCTCGCCGGAACCAGTCTTGGGCATCACGGCAGCGGGATCCTCATGATAGCGGTTCACCTGGCTATCTTCGATCAGTTGATCACTGAACGTGGTAAAATGGTTGATATTCTTGCCCTTCTTTTCGCTTTCACCATAGAAGGAAGGCCAAGTCGCATCCCAGTCCTGGCGGGTAAGATAGGTGTAATCCGGATAATAATGAGTCAAAGAACTGTAATCAAATTGATTGGTGATGGCATTGCCAGTATTAGCGGATACGGCATAGGTCACAGTATCTGCCTGCGCTTGCTCATAGGTTCCCACCATCGCTGTGCTGCCTGCGGCGTCCATACCGTTCTCCGGGGTATAGCCCTTAGCGGTCAGGATATTGTTGATTGCTGCATGCGCGTTGTCAGCTACGGTGAAATAGTAGGTGCCTGCATCAACAATGTAGGTACGGGCATTTGCTTTGTCATATGTGCGAAGCTCTTCTTTGGGCACTTCAATACGCACATTCTGGGAAGTGCCGGGAGCCAGCATGCCCGTCTTGGCAAAGCCACACAGTTCAATAGCGGCTTTTTCTATTTTATTGGCGCGATCGTAATCGGTGTAAGGAGACTGGAAATACACCTGCACGACCTCTTTACCTGCGACGCTGCCAGTATTTTTCACATCTACTGTGATTACGAAGCGGTCTGCTTCCTCGGCCATTGTGTAATTGCTGTAATCAAAGGAGGTATAGCTCATCCCATAACCGAAGGGGAACATGACCTCATTACCGTAATTCCATGCTCCTTGATCAATGGAACCTTTGGCGCTTTCGGCGCTACCCTGACCCAGCACGGAGTCTTCATACCTGGTTTCATAATAGCGGTAGCCAATATAAATTCCCTCGGCATACACCACATAAGTGTTTTTCGCGCCTACTGGGTTATAGCCATTTTCCACGCGCCCATAGCCAAAGTTTGCAAAGGCAGGAGCGCTTTCGGCGCTGTATGCATAGGTATCCACCAGCCGTCCGGAGGGATTCACCTTGCCATTGACAGCACGCGGAATAGAAATCATGCCCTGTTGGCCGGGATAGCCTACCCACAGCGCAGCCCGTATGTGATCATATTCATTCATCCAGCCCAGTTCAACCGCATTGGCAATATTCAGCAGCACCACTACATTGTCGAAGCGCTCGTTGACAAAGGCCAGCACATCACGTTCGGCATCGGACAAGGATACTTCTTTTTCGCTCAGATCGCTCGCCTCATGCGCCGGACGTGAGAAAACAAATACCGCCGTGTCGCCGTATTCTTCCAGCGATTGAATAACCTCGGCAGAGAAATCTTTGGTTGCGACCTCCTTGGGGATCTTTAATCCGCTGTTTTTATACATATCCCACAGCTTGTCATTCACCTGGAAACCTTCCTGGGCAAATGCGTCCCGCAGATTCAGGAGACCGCTTTCATCGATCGCGCCGGAGCCGCCGCCGCCATAGCGAAATTGCGTACTGGCCTGTCCGAATATGCTTACTTTGGCGCCCTGCTTTAGGGGCAACACATTTCCATCGTTGCGAAGAAGAACAATACCCTCCGCTTCGATCTCTTGGCTGATCCGTGTCTGATAGGCCACCAGTTCCTCCTCGGTGGCAAAGTCGCTCTTAAAGTATATATTGTCTTCTTCCAGCACATCAGCGTTGGCGTTGACTTCGCTTTTCTTCACTGTAATGGTGTCCGTGTGATTCATTACGCGGGTAATCAAATTGCTGTACTGCATAAGGAGTACGTTCGCCACGATCACCGCAACGACCAAGACGCACAGCAGACTGCCCCAGATACCCGCAAAGAGCTTATTGCTCATTTTCTTTTTCGCTTTTTTCTGGTTCTCCATATTGAATCTCCTCTCGAATTTATTCCGTTGTTTTCTGTCCTTGGATGGGAATCAGAATCAGCAGAATAAAAGCTTGGTTTTCCGCCTCTGTGGAGGCATAGCCGCCATATTTCTTGGCGATGGACCGGATACTTTTCAACCCGATACCATGACTCAGCTTATCCGCCTTGGTGGTTTGCGGCAGATTGCCCTGCCAGACAAGATCGCCTGCATAGCTGTTTTCCAACCGGATGCAAACGAAGGAATCCTTTCTGGAAATCTGCAGCTGGATGATGCGCTGCTTTTCATCCGCAATTTGCTCCACCGCCTCAATGGCGTTGTCCAGCGCGTTGCCGAGCATCACATACAAATCCATCTTGTCCATGAAATTCAGGTCACTGTCGTCCACTGCGCAGTTCCAATGGATTCCATGCATGGAACAATACAGCCCTTTTTCCATCAGCAGCGTGTTTAAGGCTTCATTATGCGTATTTACCTGTAAATCGTAGATTTCAATTAAGTGATCAATTTCCTTGCGGTAGGCTTCCTTTTCCGGGCTGTCTGTTCCGCTTTCCATTAACGCAGCCACCTGATGTTTCATGTCGTGGCATTTGCGATTAATGAGGTCAATGGTTTCCCGGCTCATTTCATATTGTTTTTCCCGTACCGTCCAAAGCTCATGGGTCGCTGCCAGTCGATCCTGGCTGATCAGTTCCCGCTGATGCATATACTGTACCAGCAGCATGGCCGTGCAGAAAAAGATTGCATACATTTGTCCTGTTTTCAGCAAAGTAATAGAATGAGGATCCGCCAGAACAAACGCAAGGTCGGGGTCGATATTGGATTTGAACATTATGCTCAGCCCGATCGTTACTGTCAGCCCAATCACACTGATGACGCCGATAAACCATCTGTTTACCCGCAGATGTTCCTTCCCTCTGATCAGTTTTCGGCCGTAGGTCAGCCACACAATGAGATACACAGGAATATTTGCCAGAGAGCTAAATGAATTCAGCCAGGAAAGCTGTCCGCCGAACAATTCAACTGCCAGCAAAATCTGCACGCACGAGCCAATATGCTCTGTGAATACAGCATTGATTGCGCAAAATACCGCTTCCTCCAGAGAAATCTGACAAATCCAAATGCAGAGAGTAGCGTCGGTCAAAAAAGCAATGATATACCATATTACGATGATGGGGAGTTCTCCTGCCCAACGTGAGGCAGGAAACAGGATTCCAAGCAGCATGAAGGACAGCCCGGCTATCGCCGTCTTCAACCTCCAATGTTTTCTTTTTTCTAAAGGATAAAAGAAAAGGAAGGAACCCAGAAACAGCCAAAAACAATAGAATAAACTGCCAAAGTCCCCTTGCTGAAAATAGGTAAACAATGCCTTCATGCTGCTCTCCCTCCTGAGAAGAAAGACCGGAGAAAGACGAAGCCTCCTCCGGCCGCATCTTGTTATTATTTGAAGAATACCAGCAGGCAGTTATACAAATCAACGATCCAGGCGGAATAATTGTGTGCGCCATCGGAGAAAACGACCATAGCACTGTTTTCTCCATCGATGAACTTATCACGCATAGACTGCATCAGCTGTCCGTACAAGTCATAGTGTTCCATGAAAGCAATATCGTCCACACCATTGCCATTATACCAGAATTTCATGCCGAAATCCGGATAATTGCTTTCAATCGTGCTGCGGAACAAAGCTTCGTCGGTTTTTGCGCCGGACCAGGAGCCGCACCAGGAAATCAGATCAAAGCTGCGCATCAGGATAGCATGGAAGGATGTGATGGAGCCCATGGATAGGCCGCAGTAGGCACGATGATCCCGGGTGGCGATCAGGTTTTCTTCACTCACGTCCTTGTTCGCATAGGTCAAATACTGAGCTTCCACAGCGGGGATCAGGTTGTTGCGGAATTCATCGCCAAAGAACCAGGTATACAGGTCTGAAACTGACTTGTAGTTGGGTTCTCCAATAGCTTCACATACAGCGGCCAGCTTCTCTGCATCAATTTCCACACCTTCCACCTCAGAATAGAAGGTAGGGGTAACAATAATGAGGGGGGCACACAGGCCGTCTTCGATCATGTGATCGATCACTCTCATTGTGGTTTTGCCATGCGTGCGGTCACTCTTTTCAGTGAGCCAGTAATCCTGATTGTCCCCGCCGCCATGCATGAGGTACAGAATGTCATAGGGCTGGGTGGGATCATAGCAATAGGGCAGATAAATGTTCACGGATTTTTCAAGTTCGTAATCCGTTCCCATCACGGCATTCACAGCATAAGCAGGCGTTTTATAAGTCAGGCTTTCCACCTTGCCCTGGTGCTTTGCCGCCTTGGACTTGAGCTGACTGATGCCCTTGGTGCTCCATACGAAGTCTTGAGTGTAATTTGGATTGAAGTAATCCTTTTTTTCTTCGGTATTTTCAGCGGTGGCTATACAGCTGGAAATCGCCATCATGGCAATCAGCAAAAGCGAGATGATTTTCTTCATTGCTGCGCTCTCTCCTTTATTGCTTCGTAAAGAATACTTGCAAAATATTGTATAAGTCAGTAAGCCAATTCTCGTAGGTGTGAGCAGAACCGTCCTTCACCACGAAAGCAAAATTTAAGCCATCCACAAACGTTCCGGGCAGATCAACCATCACTTGATTGAGGAAAGCAGTATGGTTTTCCAGTGCCATATCCTCAGTACCGTTACCATTGTACCAGAAGTGGATGGGACACTGCTCGTTTTTGACTGCTTCCTCAAACAGATCCACCCGCGACCAGGCTCCGGAAAACGCTCCGATCCAGGAAAAATAGTCCTGATTGGCAATTACGCCGGAGCGCAGCGCCGCCATGGAGCCTCTGGACAATCCGGCCAAAGCGCGGTGATCTCGTGAAGCAGCCAGCCCCCCTTCGCTCACATCGCCGCCCGCATAGGTAGAATAAGTACTTTCCACCAGGGGAACAATGTCATTTCGCAACTCCTCATGGAAGAATGCCACCCACAGGTCGTTGCGTTTGCGGATATCTTCGTCTTGAATGCTTTCGCCATAGGCTGACGCCTGTTCGTCGGAGGGTTTGTATTGTTTCCCTTTCTTCTCTGCATTCCAATCAGGCGCAACTACGATGAGCGGCTCGCACAGGCCTTGTTGGATCATATGATCCAGCATATTTACAGTAGGAATGCCGGTTTTTTCCTTCAGCAGCCAATATTGATAATCTCCACCTGTTCCGTGAAGCAGATAGAGCACGTTGTACTGCTTCGTCGCGTCATAGCCATACGGAAGATACACGGATACCTTTTTCTCGATGGTCGTCTGCATATCAAGCACTGCGTTGATAGCATAAGCAGGCGCTTCGTAGCTCAGTGTTTCTACTGTGCCCTTTTGGTCACATTCCTGCTGCAGCGACAAGATGGCATCCGTGTTTTCAACAGTCAGGAAGGGCAGCGTATAATCACCGTGGGAGAACAAGCTCTCTGCGAAAGCACTGCTGCTGCAGATCACCAGCGTCAGACATAAGAGCAAGGATAGAATTCGCTTCAATTTTTTGCTCCTCTCTCTGAAAAGGCCGTCCAGCGGCGCACCTGCTGGACGGCCCGCTCAAGCATCGGTTGAGCAATTTCAGGTTCGATTATTTGGCAATTTCAGCCCATACAGCGTTTTCGATGATGTAAGCGATCATGTCGGGCGTATCGTTAGTCATGAAACCAGTCTTGTCGGAAGACACGTTGCCTTCTTTATCGCACACAACCAGCTGATCGTCGCCATAGAAGCTGTATTCCAGGCTGAATTCACTATCGTCAGCCTTGGCGGAAGCGGTAACAATGACGGTGGCATCCGCGTTTTCGATATAATATTCAGCCACAGTCCACTTGTCATAGTCAGGGTTGGGATCATATTCGGCGTCTTCGCTGGTCATTTCGCCGAAGTTGATCACATCGCCCTCACCGGGAATGACAAACCATACAGCGTTTTCGATGATGTAAGCGATCATGTCGGGAGTATCATTGGCCATGAAACCAGTCTTGTCGGCGGACACGTTGCCTTCTTTGTCGCATACGACCTGCTGGTCATCGCCGTAGAAGCTGTATTCCAGATTGAATTCGCTGTCGTCAGCCTTGGCAGAAGCGGTAACGATGACGGTGGCATCCGCGCTTTCGATATAATATTCAACCACAGTCCATTTGTCATAAGCAGGGTTAGGATCATATTCGGCATCTTCAGCGGTCAGTTCACCAAAGAAGGGCAGGGCTTCCGCAAAAGCAGCGGTGGCGCTCAGCATCATCAGCAAAGAGAGCAGAATAGCAATCAATTTCTTCATGATCATTTCTCCTTTTTCATCTTCATCGTTGTTTGCTTCATTCATTCCGTACCGGCCGGATGCGGAATGGATTTCGCTTACGGGAATCATTTTACATATTTCCGGCCTGTTTTCAACCACTTTGGCCCATTCTGCACTTAAAACGGCCTATTTGGTTTTGTATAGTGACGCTTTTCCGGGAACTATTCCATGTTGTAATGCAACGTAATGGTTCAATCATTGTTTTCTGCCAGCACGATCTTTGTGAGAAACAGCATAAATTCAAGAAATCCAACCACAATTTGTAGGAGTTTTTTCTTCCTTACCTCCTTTCGTTCTGCGACAACGGCTGTATTTTCTGTGCTGTATTCAGCCTATCAAAACAATCAAAATCTAATCAAGATGTATGGCCCATTCTGTATCTTTAGCGGCCTAATTATCAAAAAAATAACGCCTGCTTATTTTGCAGGCGCAAAAATCATTTGCTTTTCAATTAGCGGCCATATAACCGGTAAGAGCTTTCATCAAATCTTTCTTTTTACCGCGGCTGACCCGCAGGGTTTCCCCGCCAACCAGCGCATTTTCATCCTCAATCGCTGTAACATATCGCAGATTCACCAGATAGCATTGGTTGCACAGGCAAAAACCATGGAGGGAAAGCAGCTCCTCAGTATCCCGCATCGTACCGCGAGCAGTAAAATCTCCGTTAATGGTGTGGTAGGTTAATGTATGGTGATTGACTTCAATATATTTAATGTCCGTAATTTCAATACGGTTCACGCTGCCTGATTCACTCTTTATTGCAACAGAAAATGTCGCTTCAGCCTGTTGTTTTTTCAACCGACTGACAATGCGTCCCATCCGAAAGGCAAACACATTCCATTCCAAAGGCTTCACGATAAAGTCCAGCGCTTCCACTTCGTACCCTTGAATGGCATACTGTGCCAGATTAGTAACAAAAACGATAATGACTTTTTTATCTTTTTCTCGGAGAATTCGAGCCGTTCGCATGCCGTCAAGCACGGGCATTTCAATGTCTAACAGCAGAATATCGATCCCCGGCCGATAAGCAGACACAACATCCTCCCCGTTCTCATACACAGTAATGTCAAACTCCAGAGCATTTTCCTGGGCATAACGCTTCAGATACCTCAATAATCGAGTCCTTTCTGATTCGCTGTCCTCAGCAATAGCAATTTGAATCACTTATTTCACTTCCCATATACCAGAATCATCTTTACTTCAGATTAACCAAGGATATTCTTACAGTACTGCGAGTCAGAAATCTATGTATCCTTTCTTATTGTAACACGCAAAGCCAGTATTATCAATAAAAAAATCAGGATATTTGGCTTCCCTTTTGCCTAATTTTGCAGCTTCTATCATCATTCAAACATGCAGATTGGGCCGTTAGACAAGCAAAATAGGACAAAAATATTGGTTTAATGGGAAAGAAATGCTATGATGATCATGAAATCACTTATTCTTCAATAAAGGAAGGATGTTTACAATGCTGGCAATCAATTTCAATGAAGGCTGGACATATCGATACTTGGAAGATCAAAGCGAAGGAAAACCTGTGAAGCTTCCGCATGATGCCATGCTGTATGAAGCCCGCGATGAAACTTTTGCCGGCGGTATCAATACCGGTTGGTACGACGGTCGGGATTATCTGTATGAAAAGCGGTTTCAGTTTGATCCAGACTGGTCTGAAAAACACCTCATGCTAGAGTTTGAAGGTGTGTATCACCGGGCCGAAGTTTATTTGAATGGTGAAAAGCTGGCGTTCCGTCCCTACGGTTATACAAATTTCTATGTGGATCTGACGGGAAAACTAAAGAAAGAACAGGAGAATGTGCTCCAGGTCATCGCTCGCAACAGCGACCAGCCCAATTCACGCTGGTATTCGGGAGCAGGTATTTACCGACCTGTCAAGCTGTGGATCGGAAACGAAAAGCATATTCCCGTGAATGGTGTGCGTATTCGGACACTGTCCATTGTTCCTGCGCAGGTTTCTGTAGCTGTGGCCACATCCATTCCCGGTTTTATCACTGTGGATATTTGGGATAGCGGTGAAATGATTGCTTCAGCGACGACGGTAACGCGGATAAATGGGGAATCCGGTGTTCCCATTGCGGAAACAAAATTTACACTGCCTAAAGCTGAGCTTTGGAGCCCGGCTAATCCTCGTTTGTACATATGCCGCGTTTCATTCAGTGGGGATAGAACGGAAGAAACCTTCGGTATCCGTTCCCTGGCCTGGGGCGAGGATGGATTGCAGTTGAACGGGGAG
>JAEEGL010097888.1_pt1 | contig 10419 bp, 8 predicted proteins | sample 9134231 | NCBI WGS metagenome assembly JAEEGL01 (sample SAMN16246548, study PRJNA631951) | gut metagenome | biome: gut microbiome; feature: rumen; material: fiber-attached | host: Bos | place: Iran: Karaj | collected 2018-10
AGTATTAAGACTAAATAAAGTGATCATGGAACATCATTTAGGTGATAGAACATTTCCTAAATTATTTGGTAAAGTATATGATTGTTCTAATCATAATGCAATGCGTAGATATTACATTATTAGAAATAATTTATATATATGTGATATGTATAAAGATATGTATCCAGATTATTGTAAAAGATTAATAAGAATACAAAAGGGACAATTTAAAAGAGTTTTAGTATTTGAAAAAGATAAGATACATAAAATTAGAAATATGATAAAAGGATATAAAGATCATAAAAAGGGTATTAAAGGGAAGATGAATTAAGACAGGATAGATGATAAATGAAAAAGAAGAAAGTTGATAATAGTTTATTAATTAATAGATTTGATATTAAGAATAATAGTATTACATTAGTTAGTATTATATGTTCAATAATGATAATCTTATTTCATTCATATCCATTATTCTATGGAATGAATGTATTAGGTCCAATATCAAAAATATTAGCGCCATTTAATATTGGTAAATTAGTAGTATCAACATTCTTTATTATTTCAGGTTTCATGATATCTAAAAGTATTAAAAGATCTAGTAGTATTTCAAATTACGTTGGTAAAAGAATCAAAAAGATATTTCCGGGTTTAATAATAGTTGTGTTAATAACAGCACTTATAATTGCACCTGTTGTAAGTATATTACCAAAAGGTGAATTTTTATTAAAACCAGAACTATATTTAAATTATATATTTGATAATATTCTATTATATAGAAATACAGGATATTTTATTACAACAGTATTTGCTGATAATATATATCCAAATGCTATAAATGGTAGTTTATGGTCTATTAAACATACATTTATATCTTATTTGATATTTATACCAATATATCTATATTTAATAAAAGATAAAAAATCATTTAAGCAATATTTAATTATGTTTGGATTATTATTTGTTTTTAATACATTATCTATATACGGATTATTAAATCCATATCATGAATTTATATCAACATACTTTGGTGATATAGGTGTATTAAAAGAAAATAATTTATTTATAGAAAATATGTATTTTTTCTTAGCAGGAGTATTATTTGATGTATTCTCTGATAAGATAAAAATAGATATTAAATATTTTGGAGTAGGAATATTAATATATGCGTTGTTATTAAAAACCCCTTTAAATGTAATTGCATATGAATTAATATTACCTTATACAATAATATTCTTAATAACATTAAAGACTAAGTTTAAAGCTAAAGATATTTCATATTATATATATTTATTTGGATTTGTAGTTCAACAAACTATATATCATTATATGAAAGGATACAACTTATATTTATTTATGATTCTTTCAGTAGTGATATCAGTAGTATTATCAATACTATTAAATATATTTATAAATGAAGTAGGTAAAATAATTAAATCCGTAAGAAGTAAAGGAGTGAATGCATAATGAAATTTGACGTAATATTTGTCACTTATAATTCAAAAAAATGGATAGATAAAAATATAGAAAGTATATTAAAATCAGATTATGATTTAAAAAATAATGTATCACTATATTATTATGATAATTGTTCTACAGATGATACATTTGAATACTTAGAAAAAACTAAGAAAAAATATGAATCAAAATTCTTGAATTTTGAAATTAAAAGGGGAAAGAAAAATAAAGGATTTGGATATGGTAATAATAAAGCCGTTCAAATGGGATATGGAGAATATGTATTCATTCTTAATACAGATACTGAAATCAAGAAAGATACATTTAAAGAGTTAGAAAAGAAAATAAATGAATCTAAAGATAAGTTCTCTATATTTGAATTAAGACAAGAACCATATGAACATCCAAAATACTATGATCCACTTACAGGTGAAGTGTCATGGGCAAGTGGTGCTTGTGTAATTTTTAAAAGAAAAGTATTTGAAAAATTAAGAGGATTTGATAAAAACATATTCATGTATTGTGAAGATGTAGAATTAAGTTGGAGAGCAAGAGCTAATGGATATAAGATTAAATACTTATATGATGTAGGTATAACTCATCATTCTTATAGTGATGAAAATCAATTTAAAGAAACCGCATTTATATATGGATATATTAATAACTTATATTTAAGATGTAAATTTGGTTCTCTTAAAAATGCTTTAAAGGGAGCTAAGTTAGTATTAGGTGCAATGTTAAGAAATAGAGCAAGCCATATATATTCAAACAAGGAATATATAGCTGTATCTAGAAAGATTAGAAAAGCATTCTTTAAAATGTTCTTTAAATATATAGGTGCTCGTATATATAAACATACAACAAGATTTAATGATGAATTTAAACCTAAATTTATTAATCTATTAGACTATGAAGCTACTAGGGTAAATCCTTTTAAGAAATATGATGGTAAACCATATAAGAGTGATACTTTAGTAAGTATTATTGTTAGAACATGCGGAAGACCTTCTGTATTAAGAGAAACATTGATTTCACTTAGAAATCAATCATACAAGAATATTGAAATTGTTATTGTAGAAGATGGAGAAAATGTTTCTGAAAAAATGATTAAAGAAGAATTTTCTGATTTAAATATTAAATACAAAGCAGCAGGTAAACATGTTGGTAGAAGTAAAGTTGGTAACATGGCTATGAAAATGGCTTCAGGTAAATATTTGAATTTCTTAGATGATGATGATTTATATTATTATAATCATGTAGAAACTTTACTTAAAGAAATTGAAACTAATAACTATGATATAGTTTACGATACTGCATTTGAAACAAGAATAAATGTATTTAGTAGAGATCCATATAAATATAAGATTACAGATGCTTTAGTTGTTCACAACGAAAAGTATAGTAAATTAAAATTATATTCAAGTAATATATTCCCAATTCAAACAGTTATGTTTAAAAAGGAAGTATTTGAAAATTGTGGTGGATTTGATGAAAGTATGGATGCACTAGAAGATTGGGATTTATGGGTACGTTTCTCTATGAAATATTATTTCAATTATGTAAACGATACAACATCAGTTTATAGAGTACCTTATAAATCTTCTGTATCAAAAGAAAGACAAGAATTCATTGATAGTTTCTTAGACTATATGATGGATAAATATAAAGACTATAAGATTGAAGTATCTTTCTCAGATATTTTTTATAATAGATGGGAATAGGTGATATAAATGAATATATTGTTTATAATTTCATCTTTATTTCTTATAGTCGCATTTATGTTAATAAAAAAGAATGATAGTAAAGAAAACATTATTAAATGGATAATGCTATCAGTACTATTATATTTTTCGTTAAATATAATAGTAGTCTTTTTATTATCATTAATAAATGTATCTGCATATCAATGGTTAAGATCTATTATTTATATATTAATAGCATTTGGATTATTAGTCTTATTATTAAAGAAAAAGAAGATACAAAAATATTATTTTAAATGGCAAGATTTGATTGCTTTAATACTAATAGTAATATGTACTGTTCATATTTCTAATTTAAGAAATAAAAATGGAGCATTATATTTTGAAACAACAGATCCATCAGTACATTTTGCATTAGCTCAAAGATTTTATGAAAATCCTACATTAACAATGGATATGGATGATTCATTATTCTATCAATCGAATTCATTTGATTTATTTGCTTCTTATACAACATTAGGAACTGTATTTGAAATATTTGATCAAAATAGTTCAATTGTTAATTTAAAAATATTTATATATTTTGAAGTTGTTATTTTAGGAATAAGTGCATATATGTTATATCTAACATTAGTACAAGAAAAAACTAAGAATATTTCTAGAATATTAATGTTAGTATTATCTTTAACGTATATTATTTTATATCCTTTAAATAATATGATATTTGGATTCCATTATTTAGGAATGTGTGTATTATTAATTAATTCAATAATAGTATTGTTTGAAGATTATTTTGAATCTAAAAAGAGTAATAAAGTGTTGTACTTTATACTTTTAGGAATATTAAATTTTGTAGTATTCCCAATGTATTATTTATTTGTTCCAATTGTATATGGTGGAGAAGGATTATACTTATTATTTAAATGGCTATTAAAAAAGGAGATTAATTTTAAAGAATTTGCAAAATTCGTTGGTTTCACATTGTTAATACCATTTATTATAGGAATGATAATATTCTTCGTTTATCCTAGATTTATACCTAGTGATGGACCTTCAATTAATCCATTTATGTTAGAAGGTTATATATATCGTAATCTACTAGGTAATTTTATTATTCTAATACCATTTGTAGTATATATAATGATTAATAACATAAGAGAAAAGAAATTAGATGTAACAAGTTACATGATTGCTATTTTATTTGTATTTATGTTGGTTGTTTTCTTATGGATATACTTTGGAGAAGCTGCAACATATTATTATTATAAATTCTATTATGTATTATCATTATTAACAACAATTCTAATTGGTAAAGAATTAAGAAATAAGTTTAATATTACATTTGTATTAGTAGTATTTATATTAATATTATCTTTATTACAAATATTTAAAGTGGAAGAAAAAATAGCTAAAAAAGAGATGTATTTAAATCTTATTAATTCAGTTAATTCTGTCGAAAATATTCTTGAATTTAATCAAGCAATTATAGATTTAAGAGAACCTGTATATACAAGTGATCAATTAAATTCATTAAAAGAATTAGAATCAGTATTAAAAGATAATAATATTAAAGATGGAGAAATTATTTTATATGATGATTTACTTCAAAAGTTATGGTTCTATTCGTTATTTGAGATTAGCCCAGTATATAGTTATACTGAATTAGCTGATTATTATAATGATAATCCATCTGTTAAAGATGTAATAAAAGAGAGTAGAATTAAATATGTATTAGTACATGTTAATTTTGATGAAAAAGAGTTATTAGATAAGAACTTAAAAGTATTATATAAGAATAACAACTATATATTATATCAAAGATAAAAAAGGATTAATTCCTTTTTTTTTATTTGAATATATTATATAATGTATATAGGTAAATAATTAAGAAGGCAAGATGAGTATGAAACAAAAGAGTATATGTAATTATTTTTATAATCTTGATAAAACTAAAAAAATAATTATTTCTGTTTTATATTTTATTCTTTCATTTCTTTTTGTCTTTTTAATTAGTAACTATTATAACTTTATAAATAATACATATGATGTTAAATCTGTTTTCAATGAAATAAATCTAATAGAAGAAGATAATAAAAAAGTATATACATATAAAGGTGATATTAATAAGGTTAAAAGCTTATATGTGAATTATTATTCTGATTCTAATACAAGCATGAATGTTTATTATTCATTAACAAATAATGATGAAATAAAGTATGAAAAAAATGTTTCAGATGAATGCTCAAAGATAATTGATTATAATATCTTAAAAGTTAATAAAAGTATTAATAACATTGTGATTACAGTAGATAAAGATGTAGAAGTAAAAGATATTATTATTAATTGTAGTTTAACCTTTAATATATATTTATATGTCTTTTTAATAGTAATATTCTTTATATTAATTGCTTACATATATACAAAGAATAATAAAGATAAAATAACAGTATTATTCTTTACTATCTTTATTTCAATTGGAACTTTAATTATTATATTTACTCCAACTACTTGTTGTTGTTCGTGGGATGATCAAATTCATTTTGGTAATGTTGTTGATATGTTTGCTTCAAGTGATTATAAATACTCGAAAGCTGAACAAGTCACAATTGAAATGGAAGATTCATTTTATTTATATAATAATCAATATGAAAATAAAATACATGATAAGAAAATGAATGAGTTAGATAATGAAACAACTCAATTGTTTAATAGTAATAGAACATTCACTTATTATTCATTCATATACTTTCCAAATTATATAGTTTATAATTTATTAAAACATATTGGATTATCATATTCATTTAGATTTAGACTTATGAAGATTATAAATCTAGTATTATTTGCTTTAATAATTGCATATGCAATTAAAATAATTCCTAAGTTTAAATCTATGATTTATTTAGTCGGATTAATGCCGGTAGCATTGTTCTTATTTTCAAATTATAGTTATGATGGAATTATAATATCATTCAGTATATTAGCTTTTGCTTTATTTGTTAAAATGATTAATGATAATAAAGTACAAAATAAAGATATAAGACTATATTTTATATTAATAACAATTATGTCATTAATAAAATTGATATATGGTCCATTGATGTTATTAGTATTCTTTATTCCAAATGAAAAATTTAAAGATATGAAGACATCAAAGAGAATAAAATGCATTTCATTTATTATGATGTTAGTAAGCATGTCGTTCTTCTTATTACCTTCATTGATAAATAATAATTCAATAAGCGATTCACGAGGTGGTACTAACGTATCAGTAGGTGGACAATTAAAATGGATTATTGGAAATCCTATAACATTTGCTGCTTATTATATTAAAAATGTTATTAAGAGTGGATTCGATTTAATATTCTCACAACATTCATTATTTTGTTGGGCATATTATGGAGAATCAATTGGAATATTACCATACTTATTAATGTATTTTAATATAATAATTGTTTATTTATCTTGTTGTAATGATAAAGTTAACTTGGAATTTAAGAAAAGATTATATATAATATTAATAGTGATACTAATAATACTAATGACATTTATGATTATGTATTTATCATATAATAATGTCGGTAGTTCCATAATTAATGGAGTACAACCTAGATATATTATTCCATTATATTTATTTATGATGTATTCATTAATAAATAAAAATATTAAATATAAAATATCTAATAATAGAGTGATTAGTATTATTACAAAAACATATTTTATTATATACATATATCAATTTGTATTTACATTTTTGAAATATATTTAGGAGGGTGATTAAAATGGTTAAGAAAGATAAAATACTTGTTGTTATTCCAGCTTATAATGAATCTGAAAACATTGAATCAGTTTTAAAAGAAATAAAGAAAGATATTAAATATGCAGATATTTTAGTTATTAATGATTGTTCAAAAGATAACACAGCTGAAATAGTAGAAAAAAATAGAGTTAAATGCATTACTAATGTATTTAATATGAGATATGCATGGGCAGTTCAAGTTGGTATTAAATATGCTCGTGATAATGGATATGACTATGTTATACAAATGGATGCTGATGGACAACATATTGCATCAGAAGCAGAAAAACTATATAAAGAAATAAAAAAGAAGAAGACTGATATAGTAATAGGTTCTAGATATTTAGTTGATACTGGATATCCATGCCCATTCTTTAGAAGAATTGGAACAAAATTTTTCTCATTATTAATTAAATTATTCACAGGAAAGAAAATTGCAGATCCTTTATCAGGATTCCAATGCTTAAATAGAGATGTAATAGAATACTATTCTGGATGTGGAAATTATCCTGAATTTCCAGATGCAAACCTTGTAATAGAAATGTTATTAAAGGGATATACAATTACTGAAACACCAGTTAAGATGAGATTAAGAGAAACTGGTGAATCAATGCATGGTGGTATTTGGAAACCTATTAAATACATGATTAGTCAATTCTTAATATGTATAGTAATAGCAGTTAAATATCTTGGTAGAAGGAGAGCTAAATAATGAAGAATATTTATTTTATTGGAATTGCATTAGTAGTAATAGTATATATAATTCATTCTATTAGAAAAAATAGAATTAGTGTTCAACAATCAATTTTATGGATTATTTATTGTGTTACTTTATTAGTATTATCAATTTTTCCAAAGTCATTAGACTGGTTAGCTCAAGCATTAGGAGTAGCATATCCTCCTGCATTGTTTTTAACAATTGCAGTAGTTATTCTATTTGTAATGAATTTTATTCAATCAAAACAAATTGAAGAGTTACATAAAAAAGTAATTGATTTAGGTCAAGAACTAAGTGTAGTAAAGAGTGAAAAGGAGAAAAAGTAATGTCTACTAATAACGATAGAAAAAATGTTATATGGAATATAATTGGATTATCATGTTATACATTTGCTTCGTTATTTTTATTAATAATAGTTAAAAGAATAAATGGAATGGATATAGCAGGAGTATTTACTTATGCTTTTTCATTATCAACATTATTCTATTATATATCATTATATTATAATAGAGTATACCAAGTTAGTAATTATAATAATAATAAAACATTTAATCAATTTTTATCTTATAGAACAATAACATCTGTAATAGCTATTATTTTAATAATTATATTCTCGTATATTAATAAATTTGATATATATAAATCTATAATTATTATTCTATTAATGTTATACAGAATAATTGATTGTATATCAGATACTTTTTATGGATATCAACAAGAAAATGGAAGATTATATATTTCAGGTATATCATATACAATTAAATCAACCATAGGTGTTATTGCTTTTATTATAATTGATTTTTGTACTAATAATCTTATATATTCGTTAATAGGAATTATACTCATTAATATATTGTTTTTAATAATATATGATTTAAGAAAGTATTTATCTTCTAACAAAGAAATAAAGTTTGATTTTTCAAATTGCAAATTGATATTTAAAGAATCATTTTCAATTTTTATTTTTTCTTTCTTAAGTGTCTATTTAGCTAACGTACAAAAATATATTTTAACTTATTATGTATCAAATGAGTTGCAAACAGTATTTGGAATTATCATTATGCCTGCAACTGCGCTTAGTTTAGTAGGTACTTACTTAATAATGCCTTCAGTTACTGGATTAAAAAATGCAAATAATAAGAAGGATAAGAAAAAGTTCTTAAATATAACATATAAAATTGTCGGTTTATTAATAGCAGCAGGTATCTTATGCGTTGGTGGTGCATATCTACTTGGTATACCAGTATTAAATATTATTTATAATATTGAATTAGAGCAATATAAAATGAGCTTAATAATAATTATAATTGCTTCAGTATTTAATGCATTAGTTATGATCTTATCTAGTATTTTAACTATATTAAATGAGAATAATAAACAATTGATAATATATGCAATAAGTTCTGTTATTACAACTATTGTATGTGTTTATATGGTTAAGACAATTGGCATTAATGGAGCAGTTTATTCATATCTTATTAGTTATTGTTTAACAGCTTTACTATTTATTTTATTATTTATGTATAAAGTCAAAATAAAATTTTCAGGAGGAAAAAATGAAAAAAGATAATAAAGTTAAATTAAGTATAATTGTACCTTGTTATAAGGTTGAAAAATATTTACCAAGATGTTTAGATTCATTAGTTAATCAAACACTTGATGGAGTAGAAGCAATTTGTATTAATGATGGATCCCCAGATAATTGTTTGAAAATCTTGAAAGATTATAAAAAGAAATATGGAGATAAAATAGTTATTATTGATAAGAAAAACGAAGGCGTTTGGAGAGGAAGAATGGATGGAATCAAGAAAGCTCAAGGTGAGTTTATTGGTTTCGTTGATTCAGATGATTATGTAGCTTTAGATTATGCTGAAAAGTTATATAAAGCAGCTAAGAAAGAAAAAGCAGACATCTCTTGCTGTGGTTTTGATAGAATCGATATGGATACTGAAAAACTATATTCTAGAGAAATGACTAAGTTCAGACATAAATCATTTAACATTCAAGAAAATCCAGGTTTATTACTTGAAATAAATACAGCTCCATGGAATAAAATCTATAAAGCTGAATTATTAAAGAAGATGCATGACTTAGAACATGTACCTAGAGTATTAGATGATATGATGTTCTTACAATTAATATTTATTAATTCTAAAAAGATTACATTTATAAATGATTCATTAGTATATTATATGGTTAGAAAAGATTCTATTATTAACACAGTTAAGAAAGAATTAATTCCAGGTGTATATGATGCTATGGAAGAAGTAAGAGGAATCTATGCTAAAGAAAATCCAAAGATGTTAGATTATGTAGATGCAAATGCATTCTTACATTTAGGAATATCTTTCATGTATAGATTATCAGAAGATAAAGAATTAGATTTTAATAAAGCATTAAAAGATAATACTAAATTTATGGATGAAGTATTTACTGGATGGAGAAATAATCCATATATTAAATATTCATATGTAAGAAAGAATAAAGGATCTAATAAAAAAGTGTGGATTGTTAGACAAGTATATAGATTACATATGTTTAAATTATTCTTAGCTACATACAAATTTATGATTAATCATATTGGAGTTGATATTAAATGGTAAAGAATAAAGATGTTGCTGCTATTGTTGTTACATATAATAGAAAAGAATTGTTAAAAGAAAGCATTGAAGCTTTATTAAATCAAACATATAAACATTTGAAAATATTAATTGTAGATAACGCAAGTACAGACAACACATATGACGACATTAAGAAATTAATCGATAATA
>JAEEGL011175193.1_pt1 | contig 10419 bp, 9 predicted proteins | sample 9134231 | NCBI WGS metagenome assembly JAEEGL01 (sample SAMN16246548, study PRJNA631951) | gut metagenome | biome: gut microbiome; feature: rumen; material: fiber-attached | host: Bos | place: Iran: Karaj | collected 2018-10
AAGGAATGGGCTTTTTTTCGAAATGAGTGAAGAGGACAAGACTCTTTTTGCTGATCTTACGGTTTTTGCGGAAAAATTTCTGCCGATGATGGGGCATTTGAATGAAGAGAATCTGTCAGAGGAAGAACAGAAGAAAAGGGAAAATGCGGCAAAAATGTATATGCAGACGTTTTACACTACCGATAAGATAAACTTCAAAGGAATTCCGGGAAAGTGGATCATGCCTTCTCAAAGCGACGGATATATGGCTTTTTATGAAGCAGGAGAAAACATAGAGGAGCTGAAGAATAGGCATTACGATGTGATAGGCAAACTAATGAAATAGTTTGGTGAAGGGTGCAAATGTAATGGAAAAGAGCGGTCAGGGATAACTCCTGCCGCAACAGAGCGAAAAAATGGAAAAGAAGAAAAAAAGCGGTTTATTAGTTAAGATATTGGCCGGGCTTGGCATTTTATTTATTATAATAATGCTCATACCGGATGATGAGGGGGCAGATGAAAACCGTCCCAGGGAAGAGGCAGATGTCTCGGTCCAAGATAATGACGCCGGCGGAACATACGCGGATGCTTCCCAGGTTTCCGTTGGTACTGCTGCAAAGTCCGCCACCATAATGGTCTATGTAAACGGCTCTGACCTCGAAACCAACTCCGGCGAGGCCACGGGGGACATATCGGAAATGATAGCCTCCGGCATAGGCAAAAATGTCAATGTCATAATACAGACCATGGGTACAAAGAAATGGCAGAAATACGGCATTTCTTCAAAAACTGCCCAGACCTATAAGATAGAGGACGGGGATCTGAAGCTTATCAGGGATGACCTGGGGCAGCTTGACTGTACCTCAAAGAAGACACTTTCCGAGTTTATTGGATTTTGCAAGAAAAACTACCCTGCGGAGCGGTATATCTTCCAGTTCTGGGATCATGGCGGAGGCCCGGTGTATGGCTTCGGATATGATGAGTGGCAGTCAGAGGATGCCAGCCTTACCATCTCAGAGATGGCGGCGGCATTTAAGGAGAATGATGACATCCACTTTGATCTTATCGGGATGGACTGTTGCATTATGGCAAGTATGGAAACACTCTACGCCCTGGCTCCATATTGTAAGTATACGCTTTTGTCCGAGGATTTCGAATCCGGTCTGGGATGGAGCTATACGGGGTGGATGAAGCAGCTTGAGGAAAACCCCGGTATGTCAACGCCATTGCTTGGGAAATATATCGTTGATGACATCATAGAGTCCAATGAAAACGAATATGGCGGAGACTCCGCCTGCATGGGGCTTTTTAATGTATCAACGGCAAAGGCCCTTTACGATGCATGGAAGGCTTATGCCTATAAGAACGAGGACGCCCTGCTAAATAAGAATTACAGTAAATCCCATAAGGCTAAGGGCCGGGGATTTTGGGATTTCTGGGGAACTGATGAGAGTAATGTTACACTGTCTGATTACTACATCAGCGACATTCTGGCACTTATGGATGGCGTTGATGACGAAAGCGATGAAGCAAAGAACCTAACCTCGGCGCTTCGGGCATCGGTGGCATACTATGGGCATACATCTGATAAAAATGAGCTTACCGGGCTGGCTGTTTCCCTGCCCTATGGTGATTCCGAGTTTTATGCAAAGCTGTCCAAGGTGTATAAAAAGATCGGGCTGGAAGATGACTATATTGACTGGCTCGGGAAATTTGTTTCCAGTAAGGGCCAAAATAATTACTATAATTATTATGATTTCGAGAACAACTGGGATGGCTGGGGCAGCTGCGACGGAGATTATGGCTGTAGCACAAATGGAAGCTCTTTTGAGGGTGGTTACTATGACGGTTATTATGATGGTGGGTATTATGATGACTGGAACTACTATGACGAAGGAGCCTACTATGATGATGGCTGTTACTATTATGAGGACGATTTCTATGATGACGATTGGGTTTATGACTATGACCAGGATGCCTGGTACTGTTATGACGACTGTTACGGGTACTGGTAGAAAAGCAATATAGAAAGGGAAAAGATGATGAAAAAACACACATGCCGGATAATGCTCTTATCCATGATAATGACATGCTTTCTGTCACAGACAGTATTGGCAGAAGATGCTGCTGCATCGGATCTGCCCGCAGGGGAGTATGGCACCCTTGAAGAGCTTAATACCTCAAGGATCGGAATCCCCACAGGATCTAATTTCGGTGACATGGTGGCCGAAAGGCTGCCTGATGCAGAGGTTTCCTGGTACAACGGACAGACAGATCTATTGATCGCCCTTGAGACCAACAAGATCGATGCCTTCCCGGCGGACGAACCTGTCATGAAGTATATCATGGGAGAGGATGATAAGCTTACCTATATCCCGGAATATCTGGACGCGTTTGATTTTGCATACGGTTTTCCAAAGAATGAAAAGGGAAAGGCATTATGTAATGAGTTTAACGAATATCTGTCCCAAAAGGCTGCTGACGGCACCCTGGAAGATATGGAAGATAAGTGGTTCGGCAGCGATGAGACTGCAAAGGATGTAAAGGATGCTTCATCCCTTCCTGCTACCAATGGAACCCTTGTCATGGCGACTGATGCAACTTACATGCCCTTTGAATATGTCCGGGGTGATGAGATCGTCGGATATGACATAGATCTTGCCATAGGCTTTTGCGAGGAGTACGGATATGGGCTTAAGATAGTTAATATGAGCCTTGATGCGGTGCTTCCCGCCGTACAGTCCGGCAAATGTGATTTCGCCGGTTCCGGGCTTACCATTACCCCGGAGCGGGCTGAGAGCGTGTTGTTTTCCAAACCCAATTATTCCGGTGGTGTGGTTTTGGGAGTTAGAAAGGATGCCGCACTTGTTTCGGGTGGAGCGGGATTTTTTGCCAGTCTGGGATCAAGCTTTGAAAAGACCTTTATAAGGGAGGCCAGGTGGGAGCTTTTTGTATCCGGTGTAATAAACACGATGCTTATTACAGTGCTTACTGTTATTTTCGGAACGGCTCTTGGATTTGTCGTGTTTATGGCCTGCAGGAACGGTCATCCTGCCGCAAATGCAATTACCGGAGCGTGTCTCTGGCTGGTCCAGGGTATGCCCATGGTGGTGCTTCTGATGATCCTGTATTATATCGTTTTTTCCTCATTTGCTATAAGCGGAATAGCAGTTGCTGTTATTGGCTTTACACTTACTTTTGGCGCGGCAGTTTTCGGCATGCTAAAGACAGGTGTTGGTGCAGTCAGCAACGGCCAGTATGAGGCTGCATGGGCTTTAGGCTTTACAGATATCAGCACATTTTTCAAGGTGATACTTCCCCAGGCGCTTCCTCTGGTGATGCCTTCATATAAGGGGGCAGTGGTAGATCTGATCAAATCGACTGCTATCGTCGGGTATATCGCAGTTCAGGATCTGACAAAGATGGGTGATATCGTAAGGAGCCGCACGTATGAAGCTTTCTTCCCCCTTATCGCCGTGACTGTGATCTATTTTGTTCTTGAAGGTTTAATAGGGATACTTATAAGCCGGATAGAGATCCGTATAGATTACAAAAGCCGCAAGCGCGAGAATATTTTAAAAGGAGTAAAGACAAATGATTAAGATAGAGCATTTGAAAAAGGAATATGCCAATATTACTCCGCTTAAGGATGTGAATGTGGAGATAAATGATGGTGATGTGATCTCAATTATCGGACCCTCGGGAACCGGAAAAAGCACTCTTATGAGATGCATAAACCGGCTGGATACCCCCACCTCCGGAAAGATATTGGTTGATGGGGTGGATGTGACCGACCCGAACACGGATCTTAGCAAGGTGCGGGTAAAGATGGGCATGGTGTTCCAGGCTTTTAATCTTTTTGAACATCTTACAGTCATTGAAAATGTTATGTTTGCTCCCGTAGAGCTTCTTGGAAAAAGCAGACAGGAGGCGTACGACAAGGGCATCGAGCTTTTGGATATGGTGGGTCTTAAGGAAAAGGCATTAAACTATCCTGACGAGCTTTCCGGCGGTCAGAAGCAGCGTATAGCCATTGCTCGTATGTTGGCCATGGATCCCGATATAATGCTTTTTGACGAGCCTACCAGCGCACTGGATCCTACCATGGTGGGAGAGGTGCAGGCCGTCATAAAGGATCTTGCCAAGACCGGAAAAACCATGATGATAGTCACACATGAGATGAATTTTGCAAGATCTATCTGCAACCGTGTGTTTTTCATGGATGAGGGCGGAATTTACGAAGACGGTACTCCGGAGCAGATATTTGACAATCCCCAAAAGGAGAATACCAGGAGATTCATACAGAAACTCAAAGTACTGGAATTTACAATAGATACTCCGGAATACAGTTTTTTGGAGGTTATCCAGAAACTGGATGATTATTGCGATAAGAACCAGATCAACTCTAAAACATACAGGAGACTGCGGATGGCTTTTGAGGAGACCATACAGCAGATCATGTATCATGTGACGGATATCCCCAATGCGCCGGATGTAAATGTTGTCGTGGAGTACTCGGCAGTCAACGATAGTGTGGAAATGACCTTCAGTTACAGCGGTGTACAAAGAGATGCCTCGTCTGAAGGTGACAAGCTTTCCATGGATATCATCAAGGCGATGGTAACCAGTTTAGAATACTCTTATTTGCAGGAAGAAACTTTGCCCAACAGATTGGTGATGACCATCAAAAATGAAGCTCAGGAAAAGGGGTGAAACATATGAGAAAAGCATTAATAATTGTGATGATATCGGCTTTATTTATCTGAAGCTGCGAAGTATTTTGAGGAAATAGAAAACTATGACAGTATATGAGATACCAAAGGAATACGCACCGGTTTTTGCGGAGTTTGTTCCAAAATACATTTTGGGGAAGATAGGAATGCCCGGTTACCATACTCTTGGAGAAGTAGTTCTGGCGGCGGGCGAATATTATCCGGCGGGTTTTTTACAGGTCTATGACGGTACCTTAAAGAAAAGCCATGAAGCAACTATTACCTATCTGTATGTCCCGGAAGATGAAAGGGGACAGAATAATGCCTGGTCGCTTCTGATGGAAATGGAACGACGGCTCAGGTCGCTTGGTGTGGAAAAAATCACGGTCAACCTGAATGACGCTTTCATAGATTCCCTTAAACCATATTTTAAAAAAATGGGTTTTTATGAATGTATCAACAAGCCGAAACTTATCATGGCACCATTTGGAAAACTTACCGGAGATAAGCTTTTATCTATGCCTGACAGCAGCAAAGTAAAAGCTTTCTCGGAAGAGCCGAAGTCTGAATTGATAAGGGCAATGCATTTATTAAGTGGTTCCACATTAAGTGGTACAGGCATTGACCCGGATATAAATGCGGATGACTATTCAATGAAGATTTCCCAGGTTTATCAGGACAATGACCACGAGGGGATTCTTTTGGCTAAAAAAAGACCGGAGGGAGGCCTTGCCTTAAAGCTTTGCAGATGCACCGGGAAAGATATTCAAAAAGGGATGGCACTGCTTTTGTCAGCAGCGGCAAAGGCAGCAAAACAGATATGCACGGACGATACACCGATAATCATTCCGTGTTACAATGATAACACTATGTCCGTGATCAAGGCGATAAATTCGGATGTAGAAATGAAGCCGATATGGCAGGGGGAGAAGAATTATGAGTGATGAGCTATTATACAAAAGTGAACTTGAAATCCTTGGTGGACTATTGATAATCCCAGTACTGACAGGAATAGCATGCTGGATCTATTCATCCATAGTGCTGATGAAGTTTTTGAAAAATAATAACTATGCCGCACCCGTCCTTGCATGGGTCCCATTCTTTAATATTTACGCATGGGCAACATGCCTTTACGAAAATAGTGAGAGTGTTGAGATAGAACTGATACACCAGACAGCTCCCAAATGGCTGTTTCAATGGTACTCCGTAGTCGTATTTATTATCAGCATAATACTTGTCAAAACACCCATTGCACCTGTGTCAAGCCTGTTTCTTTTCGCAGCACAAATACTCCTGTTTGGACAGATGCATAAAGACAGTATGAGAGCTAATGGAATCGAAATCAGCACTGCGGAAATAATAGCAGTAGGCCTCATCAACCTTATCTCTTTTATCAGAATACATACAACAATGGTAAATAGAGGAGGGAAATAAGTTATGAGTGAAATGGGAGAAGTAAAAAAGGATGTCCAAGTCCAGGTAAATGATGTACTGCAGCAACAGCAGGAAAATGAAAAGATCGATCTGGACAAATTGTTTGAAGACTTTAATCTTAAGACTAAAAAGACCCAAAAGACCGAAACGCCGGTTTTGGGCTATACCGAGATGATAGAACGCATCAAGGACCAGAAATATGACAGGATGACCCTGCTAAAGTGGAAAAGCGGACAGTCTGAAGAGATGACAGAGGTCATAAAGAGCATTAATGACCTTGCCGGCATGATAGAGAAGGAGGTGGACTTTGAGAGTTTTGATACCGAATATGAGCATATTAAAGGTGTCTACGATGAGGCAATAGAGTCATGCTCAAAATATCTGTCAACAAAACATCCCAAATCCACTGAGGGAAAGGCCAGGTATGATCTGGTAAAACGTATCTCCGACAGGCTTTATGAAGAAAAGCGCATGATGGATTTCAATGTAGATACTGTTTTAAAACAACGGGGTGACGGCAAGATGAAATGGAGTGAGATAGTTGCCGAATCACAGCGTAGGACATATAGATCCGAAGATGAAAATATCAGGATAGAAAGAAACGCAGACCTTAATGCAGGCACGTCCGATCTTGTAATAGTAATGGATGTGGACAAACAATTCTTTTTCAAAAAAGAAGAAAAAGCCATAGCCGCTACTCCGGAGGCTGTGATACATAAACTTGCAGAAAATTATAAAGAGGAGATGGAACAGTTAATGCTTGGTGATAAGGGAACATACAGTTATGTGCCTGAAGAGACACGCCGGCAGCGGCTGAAACTCCTTGTAACTATGGTAAACAGCCTAAAGGCTATGAAACCCGCACTTAAGAAAGTAGAAGTTCATAAATCTCTTTTCGGGTCTCCTGACGTGATGTGGAATAACCATCCTGACCTCACGAAGGGCCTGAGCGAGGAAGACCATGAAGCTTTTATTCAGGTACACAAGGATTTCTCAAAGCTTGGACGAAATGCTGCGATGTGTCAGACTGCTCGTATCGATCCCGGCAGTGAGATCACAAAAAGAGACGAGGCCACATCCATAATGGCTGATCTTTTGGGTATCTCGGATATGGTGATGGTAAGCAAGCGGGCAAATCTTGACATGGACGGTGAAAAGACCACTGGCCTTCGCATGGACACATTCTACGGCAAGAGTGGTTCCGAATCACTAAGCACGCCTAACGCAATAGGAAAGACTACCCATCTGAGTACCAGAGCATTAAAACAGCTTATGACACTGCAGGTTTTTGATATAATATGTGGTCAGGTGGACCGCAACGAGACCAATTATCTGGTAAAAACCGAGTTTGAAGGGGATAAGGCCATCATACAAAACATCTGTGCCATAGACAATGACTTTTCATTTGGGAAACTGACATATAATGATATCCTTACAAAGGCGACTAATGTTGAAGGGGGCCAGAACAGTTCTGAGATAAGAAATATAGAAAAAGGTGATGAGATTCTCCTTAAGGGCCTTGACAAAGATGTGGCGGAAAAGATACTTGCACTTACTCCATCAATGATCGATGTGGCATTAAGCGGGCTTTTGAGCAAGGATGAATTATATGCGTGCAAAGACAGGCTTAAAGGTGTACAGCAGGCAATACTTAAAATGAAAAAAAAGGATGAGGAGCATATAGAGGATTTACTATATGATCCCTACCTTAAAGATTCCGAGACGGACTGGAACATCGCATTACATCAGATGGAACGGGAGGCTACCAGTGATCTTGAAGCGGAGAAGCAGATAACAATGAATTCATACATCAAGCAGTATGTTTTGGCTAAAGAGATGGATGTTTATCCAAATTACGGCAAATGGCTGGAATACACGGCAAAAAGTAAAATAAGATTCTTCGAAAAACTTTCCTCTTTTGATACAATGGCTCCTGAAAAAGACTATTCCGGGATGAAGCTTCTGCTTTCAATCATAAACGGACCCTGGATCTCCATCAGTTCAGATCTCACTAAGCTTGTTCCCAGACTTGTTGCAGCTGTTGATCGGGAGGATGATGAGACCATAGCCGAAACTCTGTATGAACTTAATAAAATTAAGCCAAAGCAAAAATGACGAAAGTTTTGTGGTATAATCTATATCGTAGCTTCAAACCGGCTTTGGATGGAAGGGGAATTAACCATGAGTGATTTCAAGATGGACTACAACACAAAGGCAAGCCTGATAGGAGGACTTGCAAATGCTTTTTCTCAGGAAAGTGAATCGGACATAAAGATTGAGTCCGGCAACTATATCGAAAATACAGGGGCACTTGAGACATTAAAGATTGCCGACATTTCGCTTGGTGACTTAAGAAAGGTGCGCGCAACACTGGAAACGTATCAGAAAAAATTTGAAAACAGCAAAGATACAAATCAGAAACAGCTTGTTGCACATATAAAGATTGCGAACATGTGCGTTTCTGAGATCATAAGCCAAAAGAACAAAGCTGTAAAATAAGGTACACAGGCAAATGATAATTTATTGAAAAGCCGTAGCGGGTGCTACGGCTTAAATTAGAAACGATAGGAACAGCGTAATATTTCGTCCGTTTTTTCGAGCATATCGCTTAATGGCAAATCATCCATCGTAAAAGAGGTAAGAGAATGAGAAAAGCAGCGTCTTAATCATCTTTTTCAATGTGATTTTCTTCGAGATAAGATACTATTGGTTCTATATACTTAATGTCAGCGATGTCATAGGATGAAGCCATTTTCTCGGCCATTACTTTTTCCTTTTCAGAAGCATCCTTTTTATTCTTTAGAGCTGACACAAACATTTTCATTGCAATTTTTGACGGCGTTTTCATCCTCTCATAATTAAAGCCTCCCTGGCAGTAGAACGCCCTAATATATCGTCTCTGTTCATCTGTTAGCATGTTCTGAATAAAAACATCTACATCCGGATTGTCATTGGGACTGCCTCCAACGCAAAAAATTGCAAGGCGCTTATCCCGCCAATTGGCTGATTTACTCAAAAACCACTTGGCCTTGACAACACTACCGGCCATTGCCCATCCTCCGTAGCAGATTGCATCATAATATTCAAAAAAATCATATGGTTTCTTCTGCGCATCCTTTAGATCAAGCAAATCCCCGTCCACTTTGTCCGCGATCCACTCTGCGTATCTTTTTGTAAACCCTGTCTGTGATGTATAAATTATCAATGTTTTCATAATTCACTCAAATTCCTTTCCATTTTCATGATCGTATGTATCGTGGTCTGCAGGCTCTTTTCATCTATTCTTTCAAAGATGCGTCCGATGACGTACCGGCTCTGTTGATCATTGTTATCGTTCTGTTCCAAAAAAGCCCGGCATTTATCTGTGACAAATATGCGTTGTTTTCGTTTGTCTCTTTCATCAGGAACAGTTGAAATATAGCCTTTTTTTTCAAGTTTTAGTAAAATCTGTTTAACATTCTGATGAGAACTGCCAACTACATCTGAAAGCTCATTAAGCGTAGGTGGTTCCTTGCATAGGTTGATACATATTATGACAAAGAACTGCTTCCATGTGATTTCTTTGAAATATGCATCAGCTGCCGCCTGATATCTATTATCAAACGCACTGAGAAGTCCAAGTAAAAAGGGCTGTGGGGGCATATCTCCAAACTTCACTTTGTCCATATTCATTTCTTTATCGTAATCCATATGCGCTCCTCCAAACTGGTAATATATTACCTATATAACAATGTAATATATTACCAATTTGTTGTCAACCCCTTTTTCTAAAATGCTTTGGTATTTAACCAAAGCTTTTCATTAAGAGCCAACCATTCCAATATGAGTGGCTATTATTTTCCTTTTCTTGCCGTCCATATGAATACAATTGTTTGGATTAAAGGTCTGTTATGTGTTAGAATATGAAATATATAAATCGAAATTTGCGGGGTAAGAAAGTGAAGATAGAAAACAATCTGATTCGGATTAGGGATTTCACCGAGGCTGATCTTCCCCTTTTGCTGAAATGGCATGACGATGAAACAATCATAGTTTTTGATGAAATTAGTAATACCTGTTTGTGGAAGGAAGCATGAGAGAAATTGAAGCTAAAGAAGTATATAAACTGAAGAATTGCCTGCAGGAACTTGCAGATCATCACAACAAGGTTTCTGTCAATTTCAAAGGGTGTTATCCGAAACATCCATTTGAAGAAACGCTCAATCACTTCTCATCTGACATTGATGCTGGATATTCATCCATTGCTGTGATTGAAACAGAAGATAGGGTTGTTGGATTCTGTAAGATCGATTAT
>JAEEGL011276866.1_pt1 | contig 10419 bp, 5 predicted proteins | sample 9134231 | NCBI WGS metagenome assembly JAEEGL01 (sample SAMN16246548, study PRJNA631951) | gut metagenome | biome: gut microbiome; feature: rumen; material: fiber-attached | host: Bos | place: Iran: Karaj | collected 2018-10
CAAGCACAAGGCAGACCTATTTGTCACGACCATTTCACAGCCGATTTCGGACGAGAAACTGGCCGATATGATCAAGGACCTCTTCGTAATGTGGAACGACGGTCATTCCGAGTCCAACAACAAGCTGATGCTTCGTTTCGGTTCCAAAGAAGAAAGCGAACTTACACAGTTACTGTACGAGGTCTTCCAGTTGCAGTTTATCAAGGATATTCCGGAGGTAAAGAGCCTTAGCAATGTCCGCTGGGGCATCAACGAGTTCTGCATGCAGAAGTCCCGTTACCCGCTCTGGGTACTCACCTACTGCGACAATATCAATGAAAAGCGTGCAGAGATCATCAAGCTTCTTATCGAAGTGCTGGAGGCAGATCAAAATCCCGATATTGCCAAGATTAAGAATCTCTATCGCCTTGTCAACAGCGAGAAGGTCGACATAGCCCAGTTAGTCTCCAGCCCGAAGAACTACGAAAACGGTTTTATGAACTTCATCAGCTCCATCAAGACCGTGAAGATTCAGCGAGACTGGTGGGACGAGCTGCTTGAAGAGATTTCGCACCTTCAGTCCGAGGTCGCTTTCCGCAAGGAATCCGATGTGCGTGAATGCGTACTCAACTTCTACATTATGAAGCGGGATCAGATGAATCCGACTCCTGCACCGCAGCCGTCTCCATCATCTCCTTCCGGAACTTCGACACAGCCTGCCAACACGCCTGCTTCGCCGTTCTTTACGCCTTCTGCTTCTGCTGCGCCAAAGCCTGTCAGCCCGGATGCAGTTAAGAAGGCCAAGACACTTGTCAAAGAAGCCAATATGCCCGGCGTTCTCTGGCAGAAAGTTGTCCTTGACATCATCGATAATAACCCGGAAGTGGCCGAATTCATTTCCAACTATCTATCGTAAGCTATGGATGCAACAGAGAAAATCATTCAGTTTGAGTCCTATGATGACCTGCTGACGGAGATTAAGCGGGACATGGAGGATGGTGACCCCCTCCGTTGCCGCTACCCCGTCCGCTTCATCATGCTCAACAACTTCAACGTATTCACGCGCTTTGCTCTGGACCTTGGCGTTCTGGGTGTACAAGCATTGAATCTGGAGGATTTGCTGAAGGAAGATGAACCCGATGGTTGGATTACCACGGATGACCTTAAGACAGCCATAAAGGCATGTACAGAAAACACTCTTGTCACGCCGTTTTCTGAATTGGTTCGATTCTATAGCGATACGGATTTTAAGGGTTTCTTCAACGAGATAATGCTCACCGAGGACATTGATCATCCTCACAAGCGCATATATATCCCTTTAATTGGTCTGCAGAACCGCTTCAGCAGCTTTTTGAACGGTTTTGCCCGCATCGAGGAAAGCGCACCCGTTTGGGCATATTTGGAAGAAGAGCACAAGACCGAAGTGTTCCTGACTCAAATTAAGAATGCCACCAACTCCTTCGGACAAAAGAGCAAAATTGTATGTCTGAACACTGTATATGAATGGCTTCGGTTCTGGAAGAATCAAGCCCCGCAGACGCAGATCATTTGTTCATCCGGGCCAATCTATCGCCGTAATAAGTATTCTGTTCCTGACAACATTTTCACCTTCAAATATGTCGAGAACGCGCACGAATACATCGAGTCGTTTTTGGGAATCACCATCCCCTTCCCTTACGAAAAGCATGAGGAGAAGTACTGGTCCCAGCTGCTGAAGGACATTCTCAAGACTGGTCCAGCAGCCTTCGGCTTCAATTCGTTCGTATGCAGCCGTTTTAACTTTGTTTATCTGGAGCCGAGAGACATCTTCATCCAGTGGGTACAGACGGAAACGACCGAGTATGATCGTTGGTTGATGAAGAATTACTTCTTATCCTGCGATGCAGCCGAGAATTACCCTTACCTTAAAGTTTGTTTCAATGAGGTTTCCGAGTATGGAATGCTCCGTGAACTTCCCACGAAGGTCGCCGAACGTATTTTCTACTTCAGCGAGCCTTCGACACAGATGGGTTACGCAGCTGAGCGTGAATACCTCATTAAGAATTCCCTGAATGTCATCTGCGAATTTGTTGCTCCGGAGACAAAGGACTATATTAAGAATCGTATTGCTGAGATTGAGCAAAACAATACCCAGCTTGCTATTGCACTCTGCACGGGAGCCTTTGATTTCGAGAAGGTACTCATCACCGCTTGGTATGCCGACAAAGATCGCACGGGTCTTACGCTGGAGAAGGCGGCCGAGAAATACCCTGCTCTGGGTATGTATCTTGCCGATCCCAACACCACGGTCAAAGCCGAGGACAACTGGCACATCGAGTACTTGAAGGAGTATCGCAATGCAAAGCTCGCCGATGAATACACAGAGGGTATCAAGGCCTTCATTAGCGAAAAGAACCACGACGGAGATTCCTTCTACGGATGGTATCACTCGTTTGAGGAATCGCACAACCGCCTCGCTCAGCATCTGTCTTCCGATGAATACCGACCCGATAAGATCTATTGGATAGACGCCCTGGGGTACGAGTTCCTCCCCTACATCCTTTCATTGATTGAAGATAGTGGTGTTAACTACCGGGTTCTCCATTCGGAGGTTACACGCTGCACGATTCCTTCAGCGACCGCTCAGAACCGCTTTGACGATGTCATCAAATTCGGCGAGTTGGATGCTCTGGCCCACGACAGCGCTGGCTATAAGAAGAATGCAACGCTGGTCAAGGAACTCCAGGTCCTTCAGTCGAAGATAATGGACATTATCACCAGCAATGCTTACGGTGAGCACACCATTGCCATTGTTTCTGACCACGGCCTAAGCTGCCTTTCTCGCAAGCTCGATTCTTTGAAATATGATGCAAAGGTGGAGCACGATGGGCGCTACATCAAAGTCGCAGCAGATGGCAAGTTATACCATGATGCCGATTATGTCGTTCACACTAACGAGAACGATGGAGAACGTTACAAAGTCGCCCTTACTCACGCTTCACTGGGCCGCAAGCCTGTCCACGAGGTACACGGCGGATGTACGCCCGAAGAGGTGCTGGTTCCCTATATCATCATCACAAACAAGAAACAGAATCTTGTCCGCTACAATTACACGCTGCTCACCAAGGAAATCGAAGTATCCAACCCGACCATCACGGTCAATGTGATGCCGCAGCCCTCGACAGTCCGGTTGCACATCAATGGTCAGGACTTCAAGATGATCCGTGCTGGCAGTAAATGGAGTGCTCTTGTCAATGGCCTGGACGAGGGAGAATACAAGGCCGACTTCACCATCCCTGGTGGAACATCATTCAATGCAACAATCAAGGTTATCGGCACCGGTTTCGGTGGAAATGACTTCTTAGACTTTTAGCACATGAGCGAATTAGGACAAAAAATCAGAACAGTATTCGGCTCTGCGGCCATACTGAAGAACCCCCAGAATTACGACGTCTTCCTGGGTCGGAATCTCCCCTCCTTTGTGAAGGACTTCCTGATCTCGCAATACGCCAAGCCAGATGGAACGCTTCGCAAGCAGGACCTTGCCCGTTACCTGGACGAGCATATACCCAGCAACAACAACGCTGTAAAGGCACGTCTGCGTAATGGAGAGACGCTTACATTGCTGACCCGATTCATCGTTACTACGAACCTTATCGCCAATAAGGTACAGTTCCAGATCCCCGACATGGGCATCAAGCAGAACGAGACGCTCATCCCGCCATACCTTGTGGAGAAATATCCTGCCGACCTGATTGATGGCGAGAAATGGGGCCTTCTGAAGGTGGTTTATATGCCGCCGGATGAAGATGGCCCCGGCCACGTAGAACTCGTCGATTTCAAGCCGTTCAAGCCTCTCCAGAAGCTTGATTTGAACCTGTATCGCAAGTTCCGCACGGAGTTCTCGACCGAAGAATGGATTGACGTTATCATTTCGGCGATGGAGTATAATCCTGCCTCATTCGTCAGCATGACGCAAAAGCTTGAGTTTATTTCCCGTCTCCTCCCCTTCATCGAGCCCCGTCTCAATATGGTCGAGCTGGCTCCGAAGGGAACAGGCAAGTCATACGTCTTCGGTAATCTCAGTAAGTACTCATGGCTGGTCAGCGGTGGTGCCGTCTCTCGCGCAAAACTCTTCTTCGACAAATCACGACGCACTCCTGGTATTATGCACGACCACGACCTGGTGTCCTTCGATGAGATTCAGAGTATCACCTTTACCGATCCGCTGGAAATGCGGGCCATCCTGAAGGGCTACCTCGAGTACGGAAAGGCCACCGTGGACAACTATGAGTTTATGTCCGAGTGCGGTCTTATGCTCCTGGGTAACATCGAGCTGACCTCCGAGGGCTTCCCTCGCAGTGACCGCTACTTTGATGAACTCCCTGGCGTCTTCCACGAATCTGCCCTCCTCGACCGTTTCCACGGCTTCATCGAGGGCTGGCTCCTCCCGCGTATGAACAACGATATGATTCTGCGCGACTGGACCATCAACGTGGAATTCTTCTCCGAGGTGATGCACAAACTCCGTGTTGCCCCGGAATACGCAGAGCTGGTAAACAATGCCATCCAGGTGCCTGCGAAGGCCGATACGCGGCATTTGAACGCTGTCAAGCGTATTGCTACCGCATACTGCAAACTCCTTTTCCCGCATCTGACCAGCGCAGACCAAATCGACAAGGCAGAGTTCGATAGGTTCTGCCTACAGCCAGCAATCCATCGTCGTGACCAGGTCCGTCAGCAGTGCGCAAACATCGATAACGAGAGTTCCTTCTCGAAGCCTATGCCCGACATTCGCGTAAAGTTATAGAGTTATGGAAAGAGCCGAGGAATACAGTTTTCGTAACGACGTATACACGACCCTGATCAGGTTTTCGAATTACAAGGCCTCCGGTTTTCTCGCCGGAGAACGTAAGTCATGCCCGAACGACAGTGTATTCTTCTCTATGCTCTTAACATCCAGTGATGAGCTGCTGGGCAAGGCATACCGCAAAGGAAAGATGATAGCGCTCTATACGGAGCCGTTCCTGAATGCATACAAAAAGGTTGTCAACGACGAACTCGCCTATTATGTATACCTGCACCAGGACGAGTTGTCTACTCTTACAGATTCCCTCTTTAAGGATATGGGGTCTGTTGACACTCGCTTTACCAACGTCTTCAATAAGTATTGGCGGGATAAGTGCTCACGCTCAGTGAGAGTCCTTTATTATCGGACACTGATCACAGACTCCTCTGCACCAAAATTCGACGGAATTGGATTGGAACCCTCTCGCCTGATGTACGAGAAGATACTATCCTTCAAGGCCTCGGTTGACGACTATCTCAAGCAGTACACAGAGGGAAACGTTTCTGAGACGGTGGTCGTAGAAGCAGAACCAGAAATAGTTTCTCCGGAGCCCATTGTCGAACCGGTTATTACCCAAGAGCCGGAGTCTGCAGCAGAAATGCCGAACCAGAAGGAAAAGTCATCTGAACCCGAAGGATTTGATACCACTCAACCTGGAAACGTCCCCTTCTTGAACTATATATACGACAATATCGTAACGAAGGAGTATCCAGCCTCGGCCATCCTCCTCAGCGTTCTTCGTAGCAGAACGGAATACGCGAGCATCTTCTACGAGAAGGTGCTGGATATGGACCAGCCCAAGGCCCGGAAGGAACTGGGGATAGGCGAAGTATCCGCCAAGGAAGTGAAGAAATTGTGCGATATGATGCGCACCATCGTTCAGCATCCCGGCTCAAAGAATGTCTTTGAAGAAAGTGAGAAGGCGGCCCTCTTCGCTCCACGCATTGAGAAGCTGATGGCCACGGAACATATCCGGACATACCATTCCTACAAAAAGTTTATGGAGTCCTGCAATAACTCGGTCCTAGACTTCTACTTGAAGGTCGTTGGTATGCCTCATACAGCCGTCAAATTCCCCGGGTTGAACCCTTCTAAGTCGCAGGCTCTTCTCAATGTATTCTTAAACGTCCTTCCTCAGATCGACGCCTTCCTCGCTGGAGCAAAGACTGCCCCGGCGGTGATGTACAACAGTCAGCTCCACAAACTCAATCTGACGGATGTGCAGCGTGACGACATTGTAAACCGCACAGAGCGATGCGGCCACTTCCCGCTGTTCACTGCCATATATTATTTGATGTCTCAGATGGACGAGCGGAAGCTGAAGATTGCAAGAAAGGGACTCAATACTGTTTACGGACAATCCGTCCAGGACCTCAACGAATTAGCCCAATCATTGGGAATCTCACGCGAAAGAGTTCGGCAACTGCGCGATGACTGCCTGGACGACCTTCTTTCTTATCCGAGGAAGATATTCCGTGCCGGTCTCCTGGATGAGTATATGTATGCCGTCCAGTCAGAATACGATTTCAAGCATATTCGCACCGAGGAGGGCGTCGAATTCAGCAACGAATACATCACCGTTTGTATTGCCATTTCCAATCCGGATCTGCACATAATTGGGGACTACAGGAAGTCGCTTCTTAAGACATCTGGAGCGGTACGCCGTCTATACCTTGTACCATCCAAGCTTCACAACATATTTGATTTCAATAAGTTTATCGTCTCGGTAGAAGACATGCTGAACGAAAAGCGGTTCTATCCATACCGTGACGATCTTGAGACCTTCGTCCGTGGCCAGATCAAGAAGTCTATCACGGAGGAAGATTTCTACGACATCATCAAAGAGTGTAGGCAGATTCTCCAGAAAGGCTATCCCGACAACATCATCAACAGCCAGATATGCTTCCCGGCTAACGCTCGAAAGACAATCCCCAATCTCATTGAAGACATCCTTCGAGAGTTCAATCGTCCGATGACCGCTGAAGAAATCTGCGCGCAGTTGAATGAGCGCTATCCCGACCTCGAGCAGATACCTTCCAAGATTGGCCCCAACGCACTTCGCAACAGCAACATCGTTGCCGTTAGCCGAAGCAGCACGTATGCCCTGGCGGAATGGAATTTCACCGAGAAACGTGGTGGCACCATCCGTGACATCGTGGAAGAATACCTCAATAGCCTGATTGAACCAATCGCCACCCTCTCCGATATTTGCGAACACGTCGCAAAGTTCCGTGACAATGTTAAGGAGAGCAGCATCAAATCCAATCTCCTTGCAGAGTCATCCAACAAGTTCAGCCTATACTATAAGAACGGAGAGATGTACATCGGCTACTCCGATTACACCTTCGATGAATCATTTGAGGTACAGGAAAAACGTCAGGGTCGCCGCAGCTTCAAAGATAGCGTTGCCCTCCTGGAGAAGTTCATTCAGGAGAACCAACGCTTCCCCTACACTTCCGGAGTTACCCCGGAGGAAATACGCCTGAGCCGATTCCTGGCCGTTTGCAAGTCCAACATCCGCAAAGGCCTGCTCGAGCCAGATGAACAAGCCGCCATAGAACGAATCGAAACAGAATACGAGCAATACAAGGGCAAGAAAGAACGTGTTGCAAAGGAAGACGCTGTCCCGTGGATGGAACGCCTGGAAAGTTTCGCAACCTACATCACCATCAATGAGACTCTCCCTCCGGACACTTCCGAAGAAGCCCTCTGGTACAAAGAGAACAAGGCCCTGTACGACAGTGGCCAGCTACCCACCGACAAGCGTATCGCCCTTACGACCCTTGTAAAGATCGTGAGCCGAATGAACAAATAACGCGGAGTCATAATAGATGAGCACAGTTTACGAGGATTATCTATTCGCTTGTGCGAGAGTAACTCCAAATCGCCGATATTACGAAGCCTTCTCTTTTGTAAGACAAAAGATAAGGTTAGGGACACCAGACGAGGTTATCATTCAGGAGTTTCGTGTGTTACACAACACGTTGCCGACGGTTTACTCTATTGCAAAGGGAAAAACACTCACGCAGGAGGTCCTGGACAAATTTAAGCGCGGGCTGATTGAGATGGATCGACGTCAAGAACAGAGACGGATTCTGAATCAAAAAAAAACTGATGAAAGGGCTATTCGTGATCGTTTCATTAGAAGATGGTGGGAGGCTTTGGCCAGCAAAGGGAATATTACTCCGCAGGAGTTCATCAACGACCTAATTAAAGGTGAAGAGTACACCTATTCTGAAATAGAAGGAATGTCTGTCAAAGATGTGGATTTTGAGATTGAGCGGTTGTTATTCCGAGCTTCGTTATACAAGGGAGATATCCCGGATGCCGATGTCGGGATATATTATTATGCACTCGAGAACTATCTTCATCAGTTGAAGCGAAAAAAAGATGCCTCTCCCGCAACGCTCTTAATGAGAAAACACCGGAATTATGCCGGTTTTAAGAAATGGCTAGAAGAATGCGACATCACGACAAAGGACCTTCAACTAATCGCCAAGAGCAAGGATTATAAGGTAGTTAAGCCTTCTTCAACTCAAAGAGTTGAGATAAAACCTACACCAATGCCTACTCCATCTAGGGCTTATACAGAGAGGGTCTTCGTCCCCAGGGGTTTTTATAAGGTCCCAGGTATGGAGCGTGTTCTGGAATGGGCTCGGTTACAAACATGGTGGGAACCTTGGAAAGCAAACTATAAGGCGAATTCACAAACTTCGCTGCACGAATATGTTGATAGTCTCAGAAGCCCACTTAATCTGATCGGGAGTGCCTTCCAATGGGGAATTACGGAAGAAGGTAGCCAATACTGGAACAAGGTCGACGAAGCACTTAGAGAGCATGTTATAACCGAAGTCCGGTCGTTCTTGATGGCGTTGAAGAATCGTGTGTCCATAGATGGCCCATACACAACAGGCAAAGAATCTTTCTACGACTTAACTGGGTATGGAGCCAATATCTACGGAGATGAAATCTCCCTTGAATGCCTCTGTGCTGAAGTTGGCCTTCAGCTTACTGAAGCCCCCAATGATTGTTATACGTTCAGCTTAACAACTATAACAAAGTAGTATTTGACGGGTAGTCATTATACCTTACGAAGCAACTGGTACTTCTCGATGGCCTCGCCTGCAGGAATCACTACGCTGTCGCCTTCTTCGTTAATAAACGCATTGGCATTCGTGGCAATTATCAAACGTTGACAAACTCTCATGTAATCAGACTCCGATACGACGTGCCCAGTATACTGTCGTGGTTCATTGTCTTTTGCTGGATCATAACGCGGATCGTCAGTAAAGATGGGGGGATAAACAACATCATCCGGCAAGACATCTTCATTGTAGTAGGATTGTAATCGAATAATCACATCTTTTTCGCGATCCTTACCGAGAACATCACAAACCTGATCATAAAAAGCACCAAGTCCAGAGGAAATCTCATCGTCGATACAGACGTCCATTGAGAACGGCGCGAAGCACCAGCTGGGGAAGCCATCATTTCTTTCACGGGTTCCCATATAACGAGCATTTGCGGCGGCCCACTTAAGCCAATTAATGAAACTCTCGGAAAATGATGTTCTCTCCTGTGCATTTACCGATTCCCATGACAGATCCATAAACGAACGCTGGTAACGATGCCTAACGAAGCGCCTAAGTTGATTGCAAATACGATATAGAGAATGGATCAGTTTATCACATGTCTCAGGATCGTTCACTATTGCATCGGCATCCACGTCCCGACTGTTATTCGCATAGATGAACGTCGATTGATCGATGTACTCGACAATTTTATGAGGGCGGCTTTTAAGATACTTGTCAACGATGAAGGCAACGGGGATTCGTTTCAGGGAAAGCATTAAGTTTCCAATTTCTCCGACATCTTCGGCATTCATATGGAGACGAAAACAAGTATCAATAACCCCTTTTGAGGTATAATCAAAACGATATAGTTCCCGCATCGTGGATAATACCATTTGATATGCCTTAATGTAGAATGACAGCAGTTCTTCCTCCCTTAATACGTTACAAGCATGAACAATCTTATTGAATACCGGGGCAGAAAATACGCACGATACAGGATCCTCGGTGTCGAAGTAATCAAACAGGTAGTTGATGAAATCAGTACAATACTGTGATTCGGCATTAGCTGCCTTTACAATATCAGTTTTTTTTGATTCGCTCTCTTCCGTGAAATACATCCGATCTCGACCAAAAATGTAGGTGTTGGAGAATCCGAAAGGGTTTGATGAAAAGTCAATCATATGAAACGTATACAAAGGGGAGACACGATTGCGAAGGTAAAGTTTTTTTTTGAATGGTGAATTACATTGAAGGAAATAGAACAATCTCTCTTGGAAGAGGTGAAATCCCTATAACCCCGGTCACTCCATCCTGCGCCGAAAGGTGCTACCCTGCGAGTAACTTTTTATTGGGCCATTTTCGCGTTTTTGGGATATTTTTTGGGATACTTTTTACTAAAAATGCCTTGCAGAACGTTCTGCAAGGCATTTCAGCGGAGAGGACGAGATTCGAACTCGTGGTACAGAATTACCCGTACGTCGGTTTAGCAAACCGGTGGTTTCAGCCACTCACCCACCTCTCCAGTTCCACGCGGCGGAG
>JAEEGL011915402.1_pt1 | contig 10419 bp, 9 predicted proteins | sample 9134231 | NCBI WGS metagenome assembly JAEEGL01 (sample SAMN16246548, study PRJNA631951) | gut metagenome | biome: gut microbiome; feature: rumen; material: fiber-attached | host: Bos | place: Iran: Karaj | collected 2018-10
CTGCCATGGGAGTGTGTAGCTGTGTGTTAGTTTATTAATTGGAATTGTTGACGATATGCCGCAAAAATACAAAGAAAAATTCATTTGTCAAGGGTTTGAACCGATTTTGTTGTTTTTGATATCACACTGTCGTAAGTTTTTCTTAAAAACCCTTGGCTGTTGTCTGTTAATGTGAATTATTTGTCCAATGCATTGGAGAATTATATTTGATTTCTAGGTATAAATAATTAGATGCAATTTGCTTTTCCATGGCTTTTTTGCTATAATTTTGTTTTGCATCAAATCTTAACAGCTATGAAACATACGTTTATCCTTGTTGCAATGGGGTTGTTATTAATGGGGGCAGCCCCCATGCTCCAAGCACAATCTGACAGTACTTTTATTGTTAACGGTGTTTCCTTTACGATGAAAATAGTTTCTGGAGGGGAGATGCTTTTAGGTTCTCAAAGGGGCAATCCTGACTTGCCCAACTGCCGTTGTAGCCTCCCTCGGGCATTCTGTGCTTCTTGTTCAGAAATAAAGACACAATAAATAAAAATGTTATCTTAATTGTTTTATTATGAAAAAAATTGTTTTATCAGTATTGGTGTTTTTGTTTGCGGCATGCTCGTTGACAGCTCAAGAGAAGTTGCCTCAAGGTGTAATCAACGGAAAATTCTCTATAAGTGCCGACAAACAGGTTTATTTCTCACATGGAAATCTTCAGTATCAGGCGACAACCGATAGTTGGCGTTTCGCCAATAACCAGTGGGATATGATAGGCAAAGACAATGCAAATATGTCGCCCGACTATAGCGGCTGGACCGACCTATTTGCATGGGGAACAGGCGATTATCCGACTCAAATCACCTCCTGTTATTGCGGAAGTTTTTCGATTGTCGACTGGGGAAAGAACGATATTTCTAATACCGAAGTTGTCAATTGGTACACCCTTTCAAAGGACGAGTGGAAGTATCTGTTCAGAACTAGAAACACCACTTCCGGCATAAGATTTGCGAAGGCGACGGTAGGCGATACTCCTGGTTTGATACTGCTTCCCGATGACTGGGATCCGGAGGTCGCCGCACTGCAAGGGGTCAACAACGATGGCGCGAATTTTATGACAAATCAGATCTCGCATCTGAGTTGGAAAAAGGATTTTGAACCTAATGGTGTTGTGTTTTTCCCAGTCGGCGGCAGTATGGGACCGATGGGTGTTCGTAACGTGGGAAATGAAGGCTGGTATTGGTCTCTAACGAAAGACAAGTACGACAACACTTGCGCATATGATGTGTATTTTTCCAATACTAGATTATCTCCAGATGGCTCTTCCGGTAAAAGTACAGGTATGTCGGTGCGACTTGTGTGCCCGGCCGACGACATTCATATTAAGGAAGAAAAAACCGCTGACGCGAATGTGGAACCGAAACCTACAGTCTATAGAAAGTTCTCGGTTGCCGACGACAAGCAGGTGTGTTTCTCAAAAGGTAACCTGCAATACCAACCTTCAACAGGAATTTGGCGTTTTGCAAAAAAACAATGGTATTATGTAGATAGACTTACCGGCAAAGAACCTGCAGAATGCGTATGGACTGATAAGTTTGGCTGGGGCACAGGCGCCAATCCTACATTGCAATCACAAAATGCAGCTGATTATCCTGTATTCTTCGATTGGGGCAGGGTAGATATCTCAAACGGCGAGAATAAAGAATGGTTTACCCTTTCCGACGAAGAGTGGAACTATCTGCTGAATATCAGAAATACGGCCTCCGGAATAAGATATGCGAAGGCATTGGTAAACTGTGTGAGTGGCTTGATTATACTTCCTGACGATTGGAATCCGAGTGTTTTTGAATTGGCTGAACCAAATAGACCTGATGAATATCATAGCAACATATCTGTTGATGTATGGGAAACGGTTTTAGAGCCAAATGGTGCTATATTCCTGCCAGCGGCCGGTTACCGAAAACAGGCGACAATCCTTACAGGACAATCCGCCGGTTATTATTGGTCGTCGACAAAATCTGATGATGCCAATGCCAACAGTCTGTTGATTGCTCCAGGGAATGTCCTGACATCGCAGATTAATGGCCGCAACCTCGGTTACACGGTACGACTTGTTTTTGTTCCTGAAGAAGAGTAATAGAATGTTGAAAACAAAAAAGTAGAGGATGACTTAGTCATCCTCTACTTGTTAGTATTCTACAGAGTCTTCACCTTTGGCAGCGTTGGGATATGGAGGTCTTTATGGTTTTTTATATCACATTGCTGTAAGCCTTTTCTTAAATTATCCTTGGCTGTTGTCTGTTAATGTGTATTAATCGTCCAATGCATCGGATAATTATATTTGATTTCTAGGTATAAATAGTTAGGTGTGATATGGTTTTCTCTCTTTTTTTTGCTATATTTTTGTTTTCCTTTAAAAATAAAAGCTATGAAAAACACATTTATTCTTATTGCAATGGGATTGTTTTTAATGGGAGTCGCTACTGGGCTCCATGCACAATCCGACAGTACTTTTATTGTTAACGGTGTTTCCTTTACGATGAAAATCGTTCCGGGAGGCGAGATTTTTTTAGGGTCGCAAAGAAGCAATCCTGACTTGCCAAATTATGATAAAGATTGTTTTGAAGGTTCAGAAGTGCCAGTGCTTAGTACCAAGATTAATACTTTTTATATAGGAGAGACTGAAGTGACCCGTGCTTTATGGAGTGCTGTTATGGGTCAAAGGGCCGAATGGAAAGGAAAACGGAGCGATTTCCCCGCTACTAGTATTACCTGGGCGGATTGCCAGGCGTTTATCACTAAATTGAATGAGATTACTGGACTTCAGTTCCGGCTTCCTACAGAAGCTGAATGGGAATATGCTGCTAGGGGAGGTGAACTTAGTCAAGGCTATGTTTATGCCGGCGGTAATGATCTTGAGGAGTTGGGGTGGTTTATGAATTCCAAAAAGAGTCAGAAAGAACAGAAGATTTGTGATCAGGACATTTATGGCAATTCTACTTATATGATGCCGGTAAAAATGAAAAAACCGAATGAGATTGGACTGTATGACATGTGTGGAAATGTTTTTGAATGGTGTAACGATGGCATGCGTAACTATAAAGATAAGCAGACCGATAATCCGGTAGGCCCCGATGACATTTTCAAGGTCATTAGAGGAGGAAGTGCGTATTCTTATGCAAGTCAATGCCGTGTTTCAACTCGGGAGATTTTGGTGAAAAACGAAAACCTCCCAAGCAGGAATTATCAGGGTTTCCGCTTGGCGGTAACAACCATCCATCCAGAATAAAGAATGTTAATACCAATACGTTTGGGTGATATACAATCACAGAAGTTGCGCCCGACACGGATTCAGGGCCCTACACATGAATAGAAAAAAGTATTATCCCATTGCCGTCGCTGTTATGTTAATGGCATTCGTGGGTTGCTTCGCACCAAAAGGCGAAGTGAAAAGTGATGGTAAAGGAGCGGATAACGCAGAAGAGATTCGTTCCGATGAACAGATAGGAGTGAATAACGTCCTATTCATAATGAAATATGTCCAGGGAGGTAAGTGCAAGATAGGAGGCCCTTCCAATGCACAAAGTACTACGGTTAACTCTTTTTACATGGGTGAAACTGAGGTGACACAGCAGTTGTGGATAGCGGTAATGGGTAAAAACCCCAGTTGGTTCAAGGATGGTCAACTTGATTTTCATTGGGGAAAAGAAGATAACATGTTTCGACCGGTAGAGAAGGTCAGCTGGGAAGATTGTCAGGAGTTTATTAAGAAATTGAATGAGCTTACAGGTAAGAATTTCCGGTTGCCCACCTATGCTGAATGGGAGTATGCGGCCAAAGGGGGTAGAAAAGGTAAGAATACCCGATATGCAGGAAGCGACGATATCAATGCTGTGGCTTGGTATGATCGGAATAGTGGATGGTCGGAGATAACAGAGAAAACGACGATTTCATTGAGGACGCAAGAAGTCGCACAAAAGGAACCCAATGAGTTGGGGTTGTATGATATGACGGGCAATGTTCGCGAGTGGGTTCAAGAACGTCAAGACAACATGGCTGTAACCCGTGGTGGTGGATTCCATTCCTCACCAGCTGACTGCGAAGTGTGGAAGAACCAGGTGAGCAGGACCTACGGTGATAGCGATATCGGATTCCGGCTTGTAATGACAGAATAATATGCCATAATTTAGCATTACAACGAAAGGGCGACTTAAAGGTCGCTCTTTTTTTGTTGGATATCGGAATACGTTCCGTTTCTCTGTGATTCGAAGAGGGGATTGTAATGTGAATTGATTGGTCTATTTATTGGATTATAATGATCAATTGATAGGTATTCTTCGTTACGCAGTCTTTGTTTTCCGAAAGGTTTTTTCCTATAATTTTGTTTGCATCACTAAAAACCGAGAGGCCAGATGGTATATAATATGGCTTTAGTGCTACCAACAATCAAGATATGTGCATTGGCATCGAAGGAGGCCATTATTGGAATCCACGCGACGGCAAGCTCGACGATATCAGAATTTACAACCGGGCTCTGGATCCTTTTGAGATCAAGGCTTTAAGTAGAGAAAAAAAGAAATGAAATTAGAATCATTATGAAAAAAGCATTACTATTATTATTGGTTTGCTTTCTTTGGTGTGTCAGTCTGACAGCGGCATCACTGAAAGAGATGGCCGGTTTTTTAGATCAACCGTCGAAACCCGTTGCCGCCCTGACGCTGTCAGAGGACAACGCTGGACCTGTTATTCCGGAAATGAAGGGAGGAGACCCTCTTAAACCGCGTCGTTTTCGCGGTTATACGCTGAAGGAGATGCACCGTCAAGGCAGGATAAACCTGGGTATGCTCAGTCTGTATGGAGGGATTCATTCAGGTCAGTTCCTCAATCCTTCATTCGGCATGCTTCAGGAAAGCGGTCACTTGATTCCCAAATTGGGCGGTTTTGGCGGTGTCATGGCAAGTCAGTATTACCCGATTCTGCTGAATTTTGAGTATGCCATCCATTCCGATTCGTTGGAGTCGCGTTCGGTTTTGCATTTGGAATTCTCTGGATTTGCGTCACTAGCCGTGTTTCCTTGGTTTTACAGCGAATATTTCAGTGTGGTTCCTGTAATTGGAGTCGGACTCCAGCATGGTATGTTCGAGCCGAGTTGGCGCCTGTCACCATTGGAGCCTGAGAAGCCTAAGGATGTTGTCGTTCAGCCTTTATATAGGGTGGGCATGATTATCAATTTTGTGATTGATACCTATAGGATACAAATCATCGGCAATTACTACCGATCCATGTTTATTAAAAACCAACCCCATGCGCTGAATGGCTATACGTTAGGCATTGGCTTCGGGGGCATGTAAAGATGGGAGGAAATGAGTATGAAACAAGCAAAACATATTTATTCTGCTATTTGCATCGCAATTGCGATCGTTATTGGCATGAACGGCTGTGTTGTCAGAAAGCCCAACCTAAGTGGGGTTTCGGAAAAAGATTATAACGGTCGGCGTAAGGTGACTGGAGCCCATTATACCAAGCGTCCCAGTGTTCCTGGCATCATCTTAACGGCTGCAGCGCCCGTGGCGGGTGCGATTGCGGGTTATCATATCCCCATCGTAACGATGCAAAAGGGAACGGAAATGCAACCCGTTAAACCTGCCAATGCCGCAATTGGAGCCGTGGCGGGTTACTCCTTGGCCAATTTCATCAATTATTGTGTAGGACTCAATAAGAACACACCTGCTTACGATCCCGTCAAATGGACTCGATCGATCAGTAGCCAATACGCATATGTGCCGAACTCCAAGGACCAGAACGGCAATTTCTATGTCATTGACAAGTCTTTTGAAAAAAACTATAAAGTCCGCGATATTAATGACGCGAAGCAGTTTTATGCCCTGTTTCCTAACAGCCAATATCGGAATACGGTGTTCCAACAAGCTGTCAACGCATGCAACCGCTCGCAAATGCTGGACCTGCTGGCCTTGGACAAGAACAATTCATACGCCAACGATGCGAAGAAAAAGTACATCAACCAGAGCAGCACGTATGAGGAATTGGAGATGGCCACGAACAAATTCCCGGAAATCCAAATGGAGTATGAGGATCGTTTCGCAGGTCTTGTTCGCAATCCCCAGCAAGCCATGGACTTCCATAGGCGATATCCAAACAGTGCCAAGACTAAGAATGTGATTTGGAGCGCTTTCAATTCGTCAGATGCGAAAAGCAGCGATATCAGTTCCATGAAGCGCGCTTTTGGAGGGGCATTTGACATGACCAAGGCGGATCTGAAATACAATCCGAACGACGTCCAAAAGAAAAACTATGCCAGGGCCCTGTTTGAAGCCTCAAATATCAAGAACGAGACCGATCTGGAGCTGTTTTACAGGAAGTACGAATGGCTGGCGTATAATGGCAAACCCGACGATATTGTATCGAACGTCTACAAGATCGCCTACAAGACATTCAATAACGGAAACTATCTGCTCTACTATTTAAGGCAGCTGCCCAAAGACGACCTGTATAAAAAATGGGGTGTGACCTCTTCCATCGTGAATAATTGCATCACTCAATTCATGAAAGAAGAGGAGGGGAAGGTGAAAATTGCTTCGAACAATGTGATCAGTTCGGATCGGTCCGATTGGGAGAGCTGGCTGAACAACATGACCTACACGGCTGGAATTGTCGCTGAAACCGGTGAGGTGAAGTATTTGGTCTATGGCGTTATCGAAAACAACAGTAAATTCGACTTGCCGGTCACGGTTACGGCCACTGCCGATTTGATGATGCAGCCGAACTTGAAAGGACATGGCGTCATCAGTGGGATATTGGGCATGTTTGGAATCTCGATTAGTCCCGGGGAAAAGACGAAACAAAAAGTCGCCACTAGAACGAAAGAGTTCAAGATTCCGTCGCTTCCTGCGAAATCGAAGAGCAGTTATGCCGTTATGTTGAATTTTGGCAATAAAGGCAACGAAGGCGTCAATGTGGCCGACTGGTTCAAGATCATCAAGGAAGTGTATTTGGATCATCTTCAAGTGAAATATACGGTTGGTGATGTCAATGTGTCCAATAAAGTGCTTGAGGAACAGGAGACCTGGTTGGCCATGGCCAAGAATGGCATGCCTACGGTTCCGCTTACCGATTTGAAGAGAAACGAACGCGTTGACCAATCGGTTTGGGCCGAGCGGTGGGAAGAGGAACGAGTGCGGAGGGCTGAAGCCTGGGCACAAGTGGAAGCGGATCGGGCTAAACAAAAGTCAGCAGAGGAGGCGGAAAAAGCAGTCCAAAAAGAGTTGGAGAACCGAAAATATGATAAGAAATACAAGACCGATTACGATGTAAGTGTGCCTTCGGGTCATGTGACGGAGTATTATATCAAATTCGGAGATGGCAGGACCGGCCTGATTGCGTACATGGATTGGAACCGGAAATGGTATTGCATCGCAAAAACGGATCCGTGGACCAACCCCAATTCAGCCCTTAGCGGATGGACCGAGTGCGGTACTGAATCAGAGGCGATCAATCGGCTATATGAACAATTGCATCAATAAACAATCAGATCACTAACAAAGCTTAATCATACAATGAAAAAAACAAATAAAATTATCTTACCGGCATTGCTGTTTATTCTATTGCTCTTTGGAGGTTGCAAGGACGAACTGCAGGATACTTCCTTTGACCACGTCATGTTTGAACTATATGATGGCCGGGATATTCATTTTGTGAATCTATGGTTTGAGAATTATCAAAGCGACTATGCCGTGCATTGTGCCATGATCAATTATGGCCCTGAGTGGCCTCGCGGGACTTTTCAACTCCGATACGGCCTCGATCATGTTTTTGATGCCGATACGATGTTGTATATTGATAACCCGATCGAACCAGATGCGGAGGCGCTCACAAGGTTGAATTTTAAGGTCCAAAGGACCGAGGTTTTCAATCCTTACCACAAACTTTATGTCAAGCCCTTCTATGTCACTTCCGATGAGGTGTATGAAGGAGAAGAGACTGAGTTTACCCTGTTGAGAAACTGAGTTGGAAAGACTTTAATACATTAGCTTATGAAAAAAACAATATGCTTTGTTTTGGGAGTATTGTTGGTGTTGGCGTTTGCCCAATGTCACAAGGACGAAGTCAAGGAAGTGCCGTTCGAGACCTTTGAGGCCATCGTGAACGACAGTGTTTCGCAAATTCTTCAGGAGGTAGTCGTGGACGACAACGTTTACGATGCGCTGCCTGCCCTAGCCAATCGTTTGATGCAGATGGAAGCAGTGGAGACCGCGGAGGTGAGGAACCATGATGTTTTTATCACCTTTACTGATGGAATGCAACACATCATCCTATTCCGTGTCGAACAGGATCAGGAATGGCCGGCAGACCCGCCGTTCGCTAATTTGAGGAAGCAAGCCGAAACGAGCGAAGTAGGCAAAGGCAACATGGTCGGAGACAAGAAAGTCATTGTTTGGGAGCCGTTCAATCTGGAAGCCGGTGACAATGCGTTTCTGTCGCTGATGCCTCACCTGCACGAAGCGGAAGGAATTGATGCCAAGTATGTCAGTTTTCAGCAATGCGACATAGCCTCGCTCGATAGCCTGGTCGGCAATGATTACGTCATCATCCACACCCATGGCGCAGAGGGGGGAGACTGGATGGCTACCCGTGAGTTCGTCACGCTTGAGAAGAACAGGCTGTATCACAGGATGCTCAGAGACGGTTTGTTGCGTACCGTGACCATCGAACGTGTTACTACGCCGTTGCAAACCAACCGCCCCGCCAATGTATACGCGGTGTCGGGAGACTACATCAGGAGTCTGCAAGGTAGATTCGATAACAGCATCATCTATGGAGGCTTCTGTCACAGCATGGAGGAGAGCGGCGGATTGAGAAACGCCTTTTTGGAAAAAGGAACCGGTGCGGCTTTCGTGGGATTCAACGGCTCGGTGTGGAATTTTTATAATGTCTTTGTCTGCACATATTTCTCCGAGTATTTGATTGCAGATAGAATGAGTGCCGGCGAGGCGTATGACGCCACCCATGGATATGTCCCTGACTATCCTCTTTTTGATGATGACGGGAACGTCGAGGCTCCCAATGAATTCAGATGGGCGGATGCGGGCAATCGTGATGCCCGGTTGTTCGCGCTTCCTGACATCCCCACCAACAACCTAGTTGCCTATTACCCCTTCAGCGGCAACGCCGACGACGCCAGCGGCCATGGCAATAATGGTTTGCTGAGCGGTCAGAACGTGCCTGTGCTGACTGTCGATCGCAAGGGTCGAATTGACAATGCCTACGAATTCGGAGGATATTACAACCCGAATTGGATTCGCGTGCCGAACAGCGAATCCTTACAGTTTGACAAGGAGCTGACCATCTCTTTGTGGCTCCAGCATTCCGAATTCGCCGGTATGGACGGATGGGGCAGCTTCTCCACCACGGGACCGGGTTTTGCGGCGCTTTGCAAGGCGGGTGATGGCAATGCCTGTTTCCCCGGACTTTATATCACCACGGGCATCGGGGCAGATGGAGAGGGTCTTCATATCAGCACCAACAACAGCAACGGCAATGCGCATAATCACGATAACTGGAACCACGACATCAATTATGATTTTGCCACCTATCAATTGGGTGATTGGGTGCATATCGCGCTGGTTGTCAACGATATCGATAAAGTCATGTACGTAAACGGGAGGGAAGTGGCCCAAGACGAGGTGGACAAGGAAGCCGATTTTTCCTCCATGAACCAGCAAGACCTCTATATCGGTGTCATGGCAGGTCGAAATCCCAACTTTGGTTGGGGTGGCGGATTCTGGTATCCCTTCAATGGTAAGATCGATGATATCAGGATCTACAACCGCGCCTTGAGTGCATACGAGGTCAAGGCGTTGGCGAGGGAATGATGCATTAGACGCTTATTTTGGCGTTTTTCTATGGATTTCCTCCTTGCTTAGTCCCGTGGCCCTGCAGATGGTCTCTGGGTCGATGCCCATGTCCAGCATCTTGCGGGCGGTTTCCAGTTTGGCTTTCATTACGCCTTCATCCAGGCCGAGTTCTTTTCCTTCGACCAGTCCCAGTTCTTTTCCCTCGGCCAGTCCGAGTTTTTTCCCTTCGGCCAGGCCCAACGCTTTCCCTTCGACCAGGCCGTCCTCGCGTCCGAGGATGCGTGCGCCTTTGATCTGGTTGACCGTGTCCAGATAGACTTTCATGCTCCGTTCGTAGTCCAGGTCCTGGTCGGGCGTCAGCTGCGCCAGCTCCGCCTGACGGAACAGCTTGTCGAACACGGGTTCGTTCAGGTTCTGGGGTTTCATGTCGTAATAATACAGGTTGTTCAGCGCATGGAACCAGCGGCCCAGGGGCGTGTCCAGGTCGAGCTTCACGTGGTCGATCTTGGGCAGTTCCACATAGTATAGCGTCAGCTTGTCGTAGAACACGTGGAAGTCCACC
>JAEEGL012335575.1_pt1 | contig 10419 bp, 8 predicted proteins | sample 9134231 | NCBI WGS metagenome assembly JAEEGL01 (sample SAMN16246548, study PRJNA631951) | gut metagenome | biome: gut microbiome; feature: rumen; material: fiber-attached | host: Bos | place: Iran: Karaj | collected 2018-10
ATATTTTTGCATTGCTAATCCGTTGACATAATCAGCAATTGATGATAAAGACTCAACTCTCCACCCCATTGGAATCATTCCGAGTTCAGACTCTTCAAAGGGCTGGTCTTTGAACGGTTCGAAGTCCACAAACCACGACTTAAACAAAGCTTGTGCCTGCTGCTCTAAATTGTCATTGATACGACGGTTAATCTCGATTTTGTCATCAAGGGATTTGAGGATGGAAGCAATTTGGATTTGTTTTTCTTTTAATGGAAGTTTCACTTTCCATTGCATAATATGATGCTTGTCTCCTCTTGGCATTTTAGTTCCTTTTGACCCTTGCATTACATAATTAAAGAACAAGTCTTGGCTCAACAAATAATAGAGGTAAAGTGGTATAACTTTATCTGTTGCTCTCAGGCATAACACATCTCCAGAACAACCACCCGATTTATTTGCTCTCCATATCTTTTTAAAATATGGACGAATATTGGAAATAAGTACATCTTCATCCATATACTTTATAACATTCCCAATAGGTGTTACTGATGATTTAGTAATTCCAGCCTTATTTGGAAGCATATTTTCAGTAGATATATAAGATTGCTCATCAAGAATAGATGAGTCTATCCTATCCTTGACAAAATAAGCAATACCTTCTAATTTATATTCTTTCCACTCCTCCATCTTTACAGCGATTTCTTTAATTGTTCTATTTCTGCTTGAAGTGCGGCAATATTCATTCTTATAGTTCCTGCCTCAGAAGACGAAACTCCACCATATTGAGTACTTTGTTCCATCGCCTTTAGCTGAGCCTCCTTGCTGGCAATGAGGTCGTTTTTGTTTTGCTTATTGCTCTTACGGGCAAATCTGTATGCCAGTATTGACACAATAAGTGTAGCCACCGCAACAAGCAGCGTCAACACATCAAACGGTATATATTCTTTCCACTCTCTCATTCTTCCCCCTCCTTTCTGATTATTTCCCAATGTCCTGTCTTATCTGAGCCGATGCGGCTTATGAACTCACGGCTTTGGAGGGTTTTGATTGTACGAGCAATTGTAGGACGTGAGAGCTTGCAGTATGAAGCCAACTTCTCGTAAGAATAATCGGGATGTAAACTGATGGCTTGTAATATGGTTTGTTCAGTCTTTGAGAGTCCAGCCACATCAACTTTTACAGTATCATTTACAGTATCATTTACAGTATCATTCTCTTCCCGCATCTGCCTGAGCAGGTCGAGCTGGGTAGCAATAACGCGATCGGCGATGAAGTCAACGAACACCTCAGGACGAGTGTGAGCTGTTTCGAGCGAATAGATATATTCATGGCGCAGAATGGCAGGGATGATGGCGATGGTATAGCCGTTGCGCAGCAAAGCGAAATTCATCAACAAACGTGCTACACGTCCGTTGCCATCTATAAAAGGATGGATAAACACGAATCGTTGATGCAGCGTAGCGGCCAGTTCTATGGGGTGAAGATTTTTCTCGCTCTCGTTGTACCATTTGATGAGTTTTCGCATCTCGGCAGGAATCTTAGATGCTGCCGCCACCGCATAACGGCTACCGCTGATATATACCCTCACTTGACGATACTGACCTGCGTGGTCAGCATCTATCTGCTGGTAGAACAAACGATGAAGGGTCAGAATGTCCTCTTCTGCCATACATTCCTTTTCCGTCACTTGATACAGGTAGTCGTAGGCTTTGGCATGCCCGACCGCCTCAAAATGGTCGCGCAGGGGTTTGCCCTCTATCGTCAAACCGTCTTCAATCACCACTTTGGTCTCAGACTCTGTCAGACTGTTACCTTCCAGGGCGTTACTCGTATAGGTTAGCCCCACACGATAGTATTCGCGCAATGATTTCAGCGTTTCGGGTGGCAGGGGTCTGTAAGCTGACAGTTGACGATTATTCTCGTCCGCCTTCTTTAACTTGTCTATGATTCTGCTCATGCTCAATCCTCCTTCACCTTAAATCCTATTCCAGCGAGTTTCTCACGGATATCAGCCTCCAGTCGGTGGCTTTCAGCAAACAAGTCGCCGAGTTCATCGGTGAGGACTTTCATCTTTTCCTCAAACGGTATGCCGTCGTCTTCCTGCTCGGCGATGCCCACATAGCGGCCGGGCGTGAGGATATAATCTTGCTTGGCAATTTCTTCGATGGTCTTGACGGCGCAAAAGCCTTTCTCGTCTTCCAACATGTCGTTCTCGAAGGCTCGGAAGGTGGCGGCTATCTTTTGCACATCACACTCCTCGGCCGGGAGGTCTGCCCATGGCTTATCTTCTTTCTTGATATAGTCGTACCGGGAGAGGTCGTCGGACAACTCACGGTGGGTGCGGTCCACCATCATGCCCATGTTGCGGGCGTCGATGAAGAGCACCTTGCCGGGGTTTTTCTTCTGGCGGTTGATAAACCACAAGCAAACGGGGATGGACACGTTGTAGAACAACTGGTTGGGCATGGCGATGATGCCCTCAACAAGGTCGGCCTCGATGATTCGTTGGCGGATTTCGCCTTCGCCACCCGTCTGCGAACTCAAAGAACCGTTGGCGAGAACAAGTCCGATGCGCCCCTTCGGCGAGAGGTGGTGTATCATGTGCTGCATCCAAGCGAAGTTGGCGTTGTTCTCCGGTGGCAAACCATATTTCCAACGGACATCATCAGCCAAACGCGAAGCACCCCATTCTTTCATGTTGAAAGGAGGATTGGCCATGATGAAGTCGAACTTCTCCAACTTGTGCTTGTCATCGCCAAAAGAGTCGCCCCAAGAGTCGCCGAGGTTGGCATCGAGGCCGCGGATGGCGAGGTTCATCTGCGCCATCTTCCATGTATTGGCGTTGAATTCCTGCCCGTAGATGGTCACATTGCGCAGGTTGCCTTGGTGCTGCTGCACGAACTTCGCGCTCTGCACAAACATACCACCCGAACCGCAGGCGGGGTCATAGACACGGCCTTGGAAGGGTTGCAACACCTCGACGATGGTGCGGACCAAACAGGAGGGGGTATAGAACTCGCCGCCCGACTGTTGCGTCTCGGTCGAGAACTTCAACAGGCAGTATTCATAAACGCGGCCGAAGAGGTCGATGCCTTCGCCTTGTGCCGTCATATCCACATTGTCGAAAATCTCAACTACCTCGCCCAAACGTATCTTGTCAATCTCCGGACGGGCATAGTTGCGGGGCAGCACATTCTTCAAACGGGGGTTCTCACGCTCTATCAGTTCGAGCGCATGGTCGATGACCAGACCAATCTTCGGGTCATGGGCGTTTTGCGAGATGATGCTCCACCGTGCCTCCTGCGGCACCCAGAACACATGCTCGGCCGTGTATTCGTCGCGGTCTTCCTCGAAGCCGTCGCCCTCATCCACGAGTTCTTGATAACGCTTGTCAAAACAGTCGGAGATATATTTCAGGAATATCAGCCCCAACACCACGTTTTGGTATTCCGATGCGGTCAGGTTGCCACGCAGTTTATTGGCAGAATCCCATATTTTGTCCTCAATAGACTTCTCTTTGATTACCTTAGCTTTCTTAGCCATATTTATTCTTGCTGCTCGTTTTTAGTTATTAGCGACAAAATTACAAATAAAAAGTGATAAACCAACAAGTTCGTAAGAAAAATAGTGTCTTTTTCCTCTTTTTACTTTTTCCCCTTTTAACTTTACTCATGTTTCGCATGTTCGCATGTTCTCATATTCTCATATTCTTGGATCAGCAATCCTTTGACTAATGTCCTTTAACTTCTTTAACTTCCGAAATTTGCCTTGACTAATGTCCTTTAACTTCTTTAACTTCCTTAACTTCTTTAACTTCCGAAATATGACTTTTTTACTTTTCCTTTTTTTACTTTTTTACTTTTTTACTTTTTTACTTTTAACTTTATGATTACTTTTGCATGCGAAAGACCGTTTTTAGTCTTCCGCTGACAAAAAAACACTTGTCGTATGGATTGGTTCAATAAAATCATCTCCTTTTTCCAAAAGGACATATGGCGCATCAAGGCCGAACAACTGCCTTGGTGGAAACGGGCCTTGGTGAATATGGTCAAGGTGGCCATCCTCACGGTCAAGGCTTTTTTCACAAACAGACTCTTCCGTATGGCGGCGGCACTGACCTATTCCACGCTGCTGGCCATCGTTCCCATTGCTGCGGTCGTCTTCGCGGTGGCACGGGGATTTAACATCTCCATCTATATCGAAGACTGGTTCCGCGACTCGCTGGAGTCGCAACCACAAGTGGCCGAGTCCATCATCGGCTTTGTCAACTCTTATCTCGTACATGCACAAAGCGGTGTCATCCTCGGTGTGGGCTTGGTGTTCATGCTCGTGACGGTCATCTTGCTGACCACCACCATCGAAGAGAGTTTCAACGACATCTGGCTGGTGGATAAGCCGAGGACTTGGGGACGGTCTATCATCAACTACACGGCGGTGTTCTTCCTCTTGCCCGTTGTCATCATCGTCACTTCGGGCATTTCGGTGGTCTTCGCCACCATCTCCGACGGATTGAAAGAAATCATCTTCGTGGCGCCTGTCATCAAGGGCATCGTGGGGTCGGCACCGTATGTCATCTGGTCATTGGCGTTTATCCTGCTCTATGTCTATATGCCCAACACGAAGGTGAAATGGAAATACGCCATCATACCCGGCATCATCGCGGGTGTGGCCATGCAGATACTCCAACTCTTCTATATCCATTCGCAGATGTGGGTGTCCAGCTATAACGCCATCTACGGGTCGTTCGTCGCGCTGCCGCTCTTCATGCTGTGGTTGCAGATATCATGGACCATCTGTCTCATCGGGGCGCAGATGTGCTACGTCAGACAGCACCTGAAGGATATGGCGTTTGAGCATGATGTGAAGGAAATCAGCCATCACCACCAGATGATTATGTCGGCGCTGCTGCTCAGCATCATCTGCAAACGGCACTATAACGGTGAGCCGGCTTGCAACGTCAGACAACTGAAGGAGTCGTCGGGACTGCCCATGAGGGTGACGACCGAACTGTTGAAACAGTTGAAGGAGGCGGGGCTTATCAGTGTCAGCGGGTCGTATCGAGAAGAGGAGACCATTTATCAACCGTCTATCGGCACCAACAACATCACTCTCGGCATGATGATTGACAGGCTGGAGTGTCAGGGGAAATGGAAACCCCGGGTGCTGGTGTCGCAACTGGACGGCAACCTGTGGCGAAAGGTTCACCAAATCAGAAATAATTATTGCGATGAACTGAAATCGGTGCTGGTCAGGGATTTGTAAACGAAGATGTCAGAATGAACGAGGTCATTACTCAAGTCAACGATGCCATTTGGGGATATTTCCTGATGGGCGTGTTAGTGCTCTGCGGCCTATGGTTCACGTGGAAGACAAGGGGCGTTCAGTTCCGCATGGTCGGCGAGATGTTCCGACTGCTCACGGATTCCGCCGTGTCGGGCACCAGCCAACTCGATGATACCCATCAGAACCACCGCCATATCTCTTCCTTTCAGGCTTTTGCCGTTTCCGTGGCTACACGTGTGGGTACGGGCAACTTGGCGGGCGTGGCCACTGCCATCGCCATCGGAGGCCCGGGTGCCGTGTTCTGGATGTGGGTCATTGCGCTCATCGGTTCGGCCACCGCTTTTGTCGAGTCAACCCTCGGCCAGTTGTTCAAACAGAGACAAAAAGACTCTTTTATAGGCGGACCGGCTTATTATATCCTCCACGGACTGCACTGCCGTTGGCTGGCTGTCGTCTTCGCTGTCCTGATGACGCTTACCTTCGGATTGTCGTACAACTCCATCCAGAGCAACACCATCTGCGGTGCCATGAACCATGCTTTCGGATGGGATCCCGCCATGGTGGGCATTGTCCTTTCTGTGATTGCGCTCTTCATCGTGTTTGGAGGCATCCACCGCATCGCGAAGGTCAGCTCGGTCATCGTTCCGCTGATGGCCATCGGCTATTTCATCTTAGCACTTGTCATCGTCGTGATGAACATCGAGCACATCCCCCATGTGTTGAGTGTGATTGTCAGCAGTGCGTTCGGCGTAGAGCAGGGGGTGGGCGGAGCCCTTGGCGCGACCATCATGCACGGTGTGAAACGTGGTTTGTTCAGCAACGAGGCGGGCGAGGGTAGTGCACCCAATGTTGCGGCCACCGCCACGGTGTCGCATCCCGTGAAACAAGGGCTGATTCAGGCGTTGGGCGTGTTCACCGACACGTTGCTGGTCTGTTCATGCACGGCCTTCGTCATCCTCATCAGCGGTCTGTATGATGTGCCGGAACTGAGCGGCATCGCCATCACACAGGCGGCGCTCAACTCAGAGATTGGCTCCTTCGGAACGGTCTTCATCGCCATCGCCATTCTGTTGTTCGCTTTTTCCAGCATCATCGGCAACTACTATTACGGTGAGGCTAACATCCGGTTTATGACGTCCAATCCGACGGTGTTGACGGTGTTCCGTATCTTCTCCGGCGGTGTGTTGGTCATGTTTGGCGCGTTGGCCAGTTTGGAGCTCGTTTGGAGTCTTGGTGATTTGTGCATGGCGCTCCTGACGATGTGCAACCTGATTGCCATCGTCAGCTTAGGGAAATACGTCTTCCGATTGCTTGAAGACTACCGCAGGCAGAAGCGCGAAGGTATCAAAGAGCCGGTTTTCTATCGCAGCCAATTGCCTGAGATAGAAAAAGACATCGCCTGCTGGGAATAAATGTCACAGATGAATTATTTCTCAAGGGCGTCAGCCAGCTCCCCTCCCATGTATATTTTTGCCTACGGCGTAACACGAATGCCCAGGAATGAACATGAATGAGTCAAAAATATTATTTATGAAATAATTCATGGACAATTCGTGCATATTCATGTAGCGTCGCAGACATCCAGTCGCAGACAAGCAGCATGCTTCACGGCTTTGGCACACGCACATTATATTTGAATAATTTGAATCAAATTTGTAAAATTTCCACGCGAAAGCGTGCATCTATATGATAAAGCTTTCACGCCAGCGTGAAAGGATTTGACACGCTCTGCGTGGAAATTAATCAAATTTTGTTCAAATTATTCAAAATCACAGGATGCTGCGGCCTACGGCGTAACACGAATGCTCAGGAATGAACATGAATGAGCCAAAAATATTATTTATGAAATAATTCATGGACAATTCATGCATATTCATGTAGCGTCGCAGACATCCACCATTCACTCCCCTCCCTCGGGAGGGGCCTGGGGTGGGGCTCTGCTGCGGCTCTGCTATTTTTTGATACCGGCTTTCCGCTGTTCCCGTTCCACATAGAGCGGGTCATTGTAAGTGCGGTCCCAGTTCTCCAAGAGTTCTTGGTTCTTCTTGCGGGCACGGCGGTTCAGGGGCTTCTTCTTGAACATATTGAAGAAATCAAACGTGGCAAGACCGCCTGGAGGGGCATAGAGAGGGGCATCGCGCGTGGCACTGCTCACCATCGATTTGATGCCCTTGCGGGCCTCTCCCCAAACCACCACCTCGTTGAGCGTGTTGGCTTTGGGCAGCAGAAAAAGAGTGTCAACCAACTCATGACGTAAGACGGTGGTGCTGAGGTATTTGGGATGGGTGACCGTGGCACCGCTGAACGGACGGTCGATATGCGCCATGCCGCGGTAGTCGGTCATCACCACACTGCCTGAGTCGGTGTATATCTTCACGTCGCGAACGGGCACACCCGACTCGATGTCGGCCACCACCACATCCATCTGAGCCCTGGCATGAAACGGGCAGAGACACCATAATGTCAACAATATGTATGAAATATAACGCATCTTCATGACAAAAATACGGGAACAATTCGGTTGTGTCCCCTCTTTGACAGAGATTAACACAAAATTTCAGTTTTTTTGTCAGCGGATGACAGGAATTAACCTAAAAAGCGTAAAAAGGGGGCGATATATTTTGCTTTTTCATGGAAAACTCCTATTTTTGCAGCATAATAATAACGACCAATAATCACTGATTATGAAATTGATTTTGTTTTTACGTAGTGCCGTGGCCTGCATGGCCATGCTGTCGCTGTTGTGTGTCAGCTCGTGCAAGAGCCGTCAATATGTGGGACCTGTGAACGGTAAAATATTGACATCCGAGGATCTGATGAAGGATGATGACAAGAAGAGCGATGAGAAACCTATCCAACAGGTGAGCAGTTTGGACGAGGGACAACAGAGTGAGAAAAAATAACAAGAAAAAGAGGACAAGGCGTCGATGCCTTGTCCTCTTTTGATAGATGAAGCCAGAGAATTCTGCAAAAAAACTAATCTCTTACCTCTTACCCCTTACCTCTAAATCACACCGCTGCGAAAATCCAGTTATAGACACAACTGAAGATGCCGAAGGCGATGATGCCGAAGGTGCAGATGGCAAGGGCATCGCGTGTGGCGCCGTCGCTCTTGATGCGCGGCAGCGGGTTCTCGCTGTCCTTGATGTACATCGCCTTGACGATGAGCAGATAGTAGTACAAACTGACCACTGTGTTAATCAAAGCGATGAAAACGATGAGGTAGGGGAGGAAGTTGCCCGACTCACGTGCCTCTAAGGCTGCCATGAACACGAAGAACTTCGAGAACATACCTGCGAAGGGCGGAATGCCGGCGAGCGAGAAGAGTGCTAACGTCATGAGCAACGAGAGCTTCGGATTGGTCTTGTAGAAACCATTGTAAGCACTCATATCCGTCACACCGCCATTGTTCTGCTCCACCACACTGATGACTGAGAAGACGGCCAGGTTGGCTACCACATAAACGAGCACGTAGTAGGACAGACCGGCCACTCCTAAGGTGTTGTCGCCGATGACCGCCAGCATGATGTAACCCGCCTGAGAGATAGAGCTGAACGCCATGAAACGCTTCAACTCCGTCTGACGGATGGCAAACAAGTTGGCGATGGTGATGCTCAGCACCACAACGATATAAAGCAGATACTGCCAATATTCCACTAAGGGAGCAAACACCTTCATGAGGATGGTCATCAGGGCGAAAGCTGCAGCACCTTTTGACACCACACTCAGATAACCTGTCACCACGGTGGGCGCACCCTGATAGGTGTCGGCCGTCCAGAAGTGGAAGGGTACAAGGGAAATCTTAAAGCCTAAACCGCTGAAGAAGAACACCATTCCCATGATGGTCATCGGGGTGGCTCTCAGTAAATGGCTCATACCTACCAGTTCGCCTGACGTCCCTCCGTAGAAGGAGAGTGTGCCCGTAGCACCATAGAGGAAGGAGAGACCGAAGAGCATCACACCGGATGAGAACACCGCGGTGAGGATGTACTTGGCTGCAGCCTCGGCTGAGTTGTTGCGGAACGTATCGAGTGCCACCAGACAGGCCATCGGCACGGATGCCATTTCCAAACCCAGGTAGAACATCACGAAATGACCGGCCGAAATCATCATATACATACCGAGCAGGGTGGAGAACACAAGCATATAGAACTCGCCCTCGCTCGACTTTGACACCAACGTATGACTGTTGGCTTCCTTGCCATAGAGCCAGGTGCGGCTCATGATAACGACGATGGCGGTACCAAGCGCGAGGATGGTTTTCATCACGTTCACGGAGGCTGTCTCGATATACATCCCTCCGAAAGCGGTCACCGTAGCATCCGAGACGAAGGAATGGGCCAGACAGAGACCAAGCAAACACCCGGAAAAGAAGACGGCAAGCGGACAGAACCATTTCCGTTCGAGCTTCTTAGATGTGGCAAAATCAGCTATAAATACAATAATCAGGATAGCAACGAGGGCAACCTCGGGTATCATTTTGAAAAATTCACTATAATTCATATTACCTCCTCCTTCTTACTTCACTTGTGTTACTACATTCAATATCGGCTCCACGGCGTCGCCAATCACATCACTGGCCCAGAAAGGAGCCAGACCCAAACCGGCCACACAGAAGATGAGGCAGCACACGGCGATGCGCTCGTCCCAAGTGGCATCGGTCAGCTCGAGGAAGTGTTTGTTCTCGACTTTGCCATAGAGAATCTTGCCCACCACGCGGAGAATATAGACCGCGGTGATGACGATGGAAGCACAGGCGATGATGGTGGCCACACGGCGCATGGTGCTCACTCCAGCTACCATCGTGCCGTCGAAACCGGGCAGGTTGTCGGCGCCGAACGAACCTACGAAGATGGACATCTCGGCCACGAAGCCTGAGAAGCCCGGCAGTCCGAGGTTGGCCAGACCGGCGATGACGTAACCCACAGAGAGGAAGGGCATAATCTTCATCAGACCGCTCAACTCGCGGATGTCACGTGTGTGCGTACGACCATAAATCATACCGATGAGGGCAAAGAAGAGGGCTGTCATCAGACCGTGAGAAAGCATCTGCAGGATAGCACCCGTGCAGGCTGTCTTGGTCATCATCAGAATGGCGAAGAGAACCAGTCCGCAGTGCGACACCGACGAGTAGGCGTTGATGTACTTCAGGTC
>JAEEGL012495200.1_pt1 | contig 10419 bp, 4 predicted proteins | sample 9134231 | NCBI WGS metagenome assembly JAEEGL01 (sample SAMN16246548, study PRJNA631951) | gut metagenome | biome: gut microbiome; feature: rumen; material: fiber-attached | host: Bos | place: Iran: Karaj | collected 2018-10
AAAGAAATTTTTGATATAAAAGATGTTTCAATATCAATTTGTGAAAAAGAAAAAAAAATAGGAAGAATTAATATTACTAGTAATTTAAAAGAGTTTATTTTTCATTTTGGAGAAAATAGTGAAAATACAGTTGAAAGTTTTAAAAAAAAAGTAGAAGAAAAAGCTCAATTTATTAACAAATTTTATTATAATATTATTAAAGTATATTTTGATAATATAATTGAATTAAATAAAAATGATATATAAAAAATTTAATAAAACTTATGTTTTTATTAATTAATTTAATTTATAATTTTTGTTTTATTATATAATATATTATTTTTTATTTACTTAGATCATAATCTTCACTTGAAAATATATTTGAATGTTTTGTTCCTTCGTTTTGTAAATGTAAATTTTGTTTATTATTATTATTTACATTAATTGAATTATTATTTGAAAATTTAAATTCATTTTCATTTTGAAATAGATTATTATTTTTATTATTATTCATATTAGAAGAAATTAATTCATTATTTTTATTATATGAAGAAGAATTTAATTTTGATAATTTTTTGGTTAAATTATTTATTTTATCTTCAAATGAAATTATTGGTGCATCATTTAAACAATATCTTTCTTTTTTATTATTTTCATTATTATTTATATTATTATTTTTTTCTTCAATAGTTTTTAAAATATATAAAGCATTTGAAAGATTATTTTCTATATTAATTGGACTATTTTCTGATAATTTTAATTTATTATAATTAAAGTTACAATTATTATTTTCATCTAAGATTTTTTTGAATTTATTTTCTTCTTCAATTGTTAATATCATATTTGTATTAGTATTTATTACTTTTGGAGTTTCATTTTGATTTGAATTATTTATTTCACTATTTATTTTATTATATTGTAAATTATTATCTTTTTTTTTTTTTATTTCAGCATATTTTTTTTCCCTATCTAATTCAATTAAAGCTTTTAATTTATTTTCACCTTTTAAATTTTTTATTTTTTCATTCTCTATATTATTAATTTCTTTATTTATTTCTTTTTTTACTTCTGGAGAATCTTTTAATAAATTTTCAGTTGTTTTAATATTTAAATCAATATATTTTTGACTCATTATTTTTTTATTAATTGGCTTATAATTATTATTTTTTATATTATTCATATTATATTTTTTTTCATTTTCAATTTCTAATAAATTTGAATGAGTATTATTTAAAGTTTTATTATTACTTATTTTGTTATTTAAATTAATTAATGTCTGAATATTTTTTTTTGAATTACAATTACTATTATTTTTATTTTTAATTAAAGTTTTTTTTGTTATTTTATTTTTAAATTCTTCTGTTTTATATTTATTTGGAGTATTATTTCTTGAACTTTGAAAATTTTTATTATTTAAACTTTTATTTTTTGATAAAATATTTTTCTCACTTGAATTATTTTTCTTATTAAATCCAAAACTTTTATTTTCATTTTTAGAAATTGATTTTGACTTTGATTTATTATGAGAAATCTTTTTTGTTCTATTTATATTATTATAATTCATTTTTGGTTTTTTTTCATAAATATTTTCATCAATTTTAAAATTTTCTATAATTTTATATATATCTTCAGGATTTAATGAAGCAATTGTATATTTTTTTTTAAATAATATTATTCCATATTCACAAATATGAGAAATTAAAGGAATCCAAAATTTTTCATTATATAATGAAAGAAAATCTCTTATCACTTTTTTTTTATATAAAATTTCCATCATTGATATTTTATTGTTTTATTTTAATCGTTTAAATTATTTATTATTTTTTATAAATAATTATTTTAAAATATTTTTAATTATTAACTTAAATTTTTAACATAATTTAATTATTTTTTAAATTTAAAAAATGGAAAATTCGCTTGAAGAAATAACAATAGACATACAAAATCCAAATTTTATTTCTAACAAAATATCATCTAAGGAAGAAATAATTCCTCAATTAAAAGTAAAAAAATAATAACATATAACTATTAAATAATAAAAAAAATAGAAATTATCTACTTATTTATGTAAAACAAATATAATTCAAAATGAAGATTTAAAAAAAAACATAATATCAATTTTTAAGACAATAGCAAAATCAAAAACTTTTCAAATTAAAAATCTAAAGTTTGATGAAGTCTCTTCTTTAATAATGTGTTGTTTTGTTGATATAATGAAAATAACAGCTCCAGAAATTCCTTTTGATAATGGATTAATTAATTTTTATTTTGAATATTTATTTACTTGGTTAAATAATTATCCTTTAGATAATACAATAGATAAGAATTTAAATTTTAGATTTGAATATATAATAAATAGATTTGCAAAATTAAATTTATTATCTTTATTAGTTAATTCAAAATTCAAAAATAAAATTGAACAAATTATAGAAAATTTGATGAAAATAGTAGAAAATGGATTTTATGAAATTGATAAAATTATATTTTCAAATATTCAAATTACAATAAGTAATTTAATTGGTGAATATACAGAATTTCCAAAAGAAGTTTTAAAGATTTTAATATTAAATTTAAATAAAAAAGAAAATAAATTTAGATTTGAAATATCAAAATTTGTAATAGAAAAAAATAAAAATATGCTATTTACTCCAATAAGTAATTTAATAATGGATAAGAATTTTGATAATGATAATTTTTCAGGGAATTATTTTTATAGAGTGATTAAAGAATTAAGTAAAATTGGAGGAGAATTTTTAATTGCCTTTTTTATGGGAGTTAAAATAGAAAATGGGAAAATAATTGGTAAAATACATAATGTTAAATTTTTAAAAGTCATTTTAAAAATATTTTCTCAAGAAAATTCAGTTAAATTTGCAAATTATACAAAAATTTTTGAAGTTTTACTTAATAATTTAAGTGAAAAAAGTAAATTCGATAATAAAGAAGTCTTGAAATGTTTATGTAAATTTTTATCAAGAAATGATAAAGAAGTATTAAAAAAACTTTCTTTGGATACTTTAATTAAAGAAAAAATTGATTTTTATTTATCAGGGATTCAAGACATTAAATTAATTGATTATTGTTTAAATATATGTTTAAAAATTGAAAATAAAAAAATTATTAAAATTATTTGTCAAGCTTTTATTAATTCAAAAAATAAGAATGTAAATAAAAAAGTAATTCAATTTATCTTTTATTTTATTTCTGAAAAAATCATTAAAAATATGAAGAATTTATACGATTTTGAATCAAATGAAAAAATAAAATTTATAAATTCATTTTCTTCAATTTTTAATTTAATAATAAAAAAATTAGATTCATTTCAAACTTTCTTTGAAGAAGGAATAAATAAATTATTAGATTTAAATAAAGAAAATAAATATTCAATGAGTATAATATTAATGATTATTTTTTTCTTTTCAATGAAAAGTATATTTTGTTTTAATGAACTAAATGAATATTTGTATAATAATTATAGAAAAGAAATAAAAGATTCAAAAGATGAAAAGATAATAAAAAAACAATTTATTAATTTTGACTATATTGATAATATAAAATCAATGCTTGACTTTATATCACAATATATAATTTTTGTTGATGATGAATCAAATCCAAATAGTATAAAAGTTTTAAATTCAATGATTTATGTAATTATTTATTTTATTCGATATTTACTATTTGATTTGGAAATTTTAATTATTGATAAATATAAAGAAATTATTTTTCAAATTTTTGATTCTATTAAAATTATTATTTCAAATGAAATTGATAATATTTTTATTATTAATGGTATTATTGTTTTAATTAAAGAATTAATTCCTTTTGATGATGATGATATTCAAAATAAAATTTATGAATTAATTTCTAGTGATTTACCTAATTTTATTTTTAAAAAAGGAAAAAATATTAAAAATTTATCTTATTTAATTGATAAATATAATGAAGATAATAAAAATAAAGATATTGTAATACCAAAAGATTTATTTAGTTTAATTAAAAATAATTTAACTTATTCAAATCCCATATTCTTAATTAATGATTTATTGGATATTGATAAAAATCAAAAGTATGATTCTATTTTTTTCACTGATGATTTAATAAATTATATTTTGAATGATTTTAGAAATGAAATTAATGAAAAAATTTCTGAAAAAAAAGAAATAATTAAAAATGATATTACTGATAAAGAATCTTTTGATGAATTAGATAATTATGTTAAATTATATCATGAAATTTTAAAGTTTCAAAGTTTTTGTTTAATTAAGTTAGATAATAATAATAATGAAAATGAAAAAAAAGATAAAGAAATAAATACATTTATTAAATTTATATTAAATGAAATTTATGAAATTTTTATTCAAAATGAAGAAGAAGTAGAAATAGAAAAGAAAAAAGAAAATGAAAAAAAAGAAGAAAAAGAAGAAAAAGATCAAAAATATGAAATAAATTACTACAAAAAATTCCAATATTTATGTATAGAAAAATATATAAGTTTAATATTTTATTTAATAGAAAAGGGAATTAAATTTAAATCTTCATATCAAATTAAAATAATGAATTTATTATTATCTAAAAATAAAGCAATAAGAAATTATTTTCTAGAAAAAATAAATTCAAGAATAGAGAAAAAAAATTCATTAGATTATTTTTTTAATATTATTCCAATGGTTACAATAAGTTTTGCAGATCCTTATAAAATTTTAGCCATAAAAGCAAAGAGAATTTTTACTATTTTTATTAATAAAATTTATCAAAGAATTAAAGATAGAAATTTAAATGATATTTCTAGTTATAAATATATTCCTGAAGTTTATATTTCTAATATTATTGTTTATTGTGTTTTTAATAATAATTTAAATGTTTATTTCAAATATAATAATAAAAAAAGTTATTTTAAAACAATATTTACTGAGTATTTTAAAATAATAAAAAAAAATAATGTTGATTCTGATTTTATTTTAAGAAATTTAGATTTAATGAAAAAATATGATTTATCAAAACATAAAATAATAAAAAAAATATTTACAAAAAATTTAATATTTGATGTTGAATATGAATTAAATGATATTAATTATGAAAATACAAAAAATAAAATAATAGACTTTTTGTTTCAATTAATTTATAGTAATTATATTACTGATTTTTCATATGGCAATTTAAAACCAAGATTACCTTCAATATTTATAAATAAAAATGATAGTCCAATAAGCAAAATTAAAAATTATGAAAATGAAGTAAATAATAGTAAAAGTTTTATTTTAGAGATTAATCAAATAAATAACAATATTACTATTTTACAAAGTAAAAGTAATAGTAAAAGTGATATAAAAGATAATTCACAAATTTTGAAAGAAGTTGATAAAAATATTATGATTGATAGTTTTGAAAAAAAATAAGATTTACAAATTTATATATATATTTTTATTTTTTTTTCAATAAATCAAAAACAATTATTGAATAGATTTAATATAATATTATTATTTATAATTAAAAAATTTAATGAAAAAATTTTTAATTTTTTATTAATTCTATAAAAAAATATTTTTGAATATAAAAAATTTATACTTTAAATAATTGGGAATTTAAAATATTTTAAAGAATTTAATTTATTTAAATAATAAAAAATATATTAATATAATTATTATTCAAAATAATAATATAAAAAAATAAATTGAAAAAATATATTTAAATTATAAATATAAAATAAATAATCTCAAAAATAAGATAAATTATCAATAAAAATCATGACATTAATTTTAACAAAATCAAAAATTTATATAAATTATATATATAAAAATTAAGCAAGTTGAAAAACAAAAGCCATATCTCCATCATAATCATCTTTTTGTAAAACATGAAAAACTTTTTTTTGATTTTTTCCAATTCTAAAACTAACAAAATTATCATAAGGATGATTTTCTTCATATAAACCTTCAAGTTTAAGTATCATTGAATAAATATTATTATTTAAATTTTCAATTCCAATATAATAACTTTCTTCTCCTTCATAAATATATTGATTTAATTTTCCTTTTTTATCTAAACTTTCTGGTTTTTGAGAAAAAATTTCATCAAATGGAATTTTTGTATTTTTATTATTATTGTTTTCATTATTTCCAATATAATTTCTTCCTGCAGAAAATGCTCTATTTAATATTAATTCTTCTTCATCTTCATTTTTTTTATTTTCATAATTTAAATTATGATTATTATAATTATTATTATTATTATAATTGAAATAATTATTTTTATTGTTATTATTAAATCTGTCTCTTCTTTTTCTTTCTCTTATTTCTGGTTTTTTTTCTTCAGTTTCTAATTTTTCTTTTGATATATTTTGATTATTTCTATTTTGACTTATTTGATTATTTCTTCTTCTTCTTGAATTATTCATTATATTGTTGTCTTTATATATTTCTGATGTTGAATTATTTTTTGGCTGAGGATATATTTGATTTGATAATGTTGATATAAAGTTTGATTTTGGAATTTCACTTTGGTATTTTTGATTGTGATATTTTCTTTTTCTTTCATTTGTATCTTCAAAATTATTACTATTATTATTATCATAATTATTAAAATCATCATAATTTTCATAATTTAAATTTTGATTATTAATAATTGGTTTATAATTAATTTTATTTCTATTATTTCTATTATTAAAATTATTATAATTATCATTACCAAAATTATAATTATTATTATTATTTTCATTATTAAAATTATTATTATAATTTTCATTATTATTATAATTATCATTATTTTCATTATTAAAATTATTATTATTATAATTATTATTAATTATATTATTTTCATTAATTTTAACATTTTTTTTTCTTTTAAAAGGAGAAGATATAGTTTCAATAGAATACTGAAAAGCACAATTACATTCCCAAGGCATATGTGCAACAAAGTCTATTTCACCTACAGAAATAATTTTTTTAAGAGGTAAATTTCTATTAACATTATTTCCTTGCATATAAAAATCACATTTTAAATTTCCAAAACAACTTTTTAACTTATCAATAAAAGTAACATCAAAACTTCCTTTACTATTATCAAAAAGGAAAAAATTAAAAGGAAAATCTTTATTATTATCATCACTACTTTTATATAAAATTCCTTTAGAAAAATTTTGAGGTTTAATTTTTTTTTTTGAATAATCAAATAACATATTTTTAAAAATATAATAAATATCATAATTAAATTCTTCATAAATATTAACTTGATATGAAGCATAAGTTCCAATAGTATAACCAAAAGGAATAATTCCTTTAATATATCGATAATTAATATCAGAAATAATATAATAAATTCCTTTATTTAAAATAAAATTAACAGCAGTAAAATTATCTTCTGCATAATTACTACAAATATAATTATATTTATCATCAATTAAAATTAAATAAGCAATAACAGAATTTTGATAAGTTCCATCATTTAAAGGACTTCTATTATTTCTTTGATGTAATTGAATATAACAATTAGTATTATTTTCTTTTATTTCAATTTTACTTAAAATTGGACCATTAAAAACTTTATTTTTATCATATTGTATACTAAAAGAAATGTAATTAGAATAAATTTCACATATACTAATAGTTTCAAAATATATTAAAAAATCTTCATAACTCATATAAAAACTACCATCATCTTTTATTTCTACATTACATTGTCTTCTAAGTGAATCAGTCCATTTATTACTTTTATCACTCCAATCTCTACTCCATTCTGTATTACCCCATGGATTTCTTAAAAAAAGTAAATTAACAATTCCATCATTTTTAGTATAAATTTCTCTTATATTTAATAAAGAATATGCATGACTTGAAATTAAACCAACTTCTTCTAATGATAAATTATTATTATCATATGTTCCTGCAGTCATAATAAAACCTTTTTGTTTAAAATTTTTAATTTTATTCAACAACTTTTCTTTTTCAAATTTATCATTTTTTATATTTTTTAAATTTATTTGATAAGAATATGCATCTGTTAAAATATCAAGAGCTTCAATTGGTTGTCCACTTATAATTCTTGAATAATTTCCATTTACTTTTGCCCAAGCTTTCTCTAATAACATAATCCAAATTTCATTTGAATTTGTTGAAGAAAAAACAATATTAAAACTTTTATTATTATATGATGGATATACTGGAAAAAAATCATCTACTAATATTAATTGCCAAATACCATTTATTCTCAAAAAAATACCATAACAATTTTCTTCACTTTTTTCTTTAAAATAAAATAATCTTGATATTAATTTTGGAAATTCTGTTAATGCTGAAATTGATGATAAAAAATAACAATCTCCTAATTTTCCTTGTTTAATATTATTTGATGAAATTCCATTATAAAATACTTGAAAATTTTTAGTATTTAATGCAATTTCTGCACGAACAAATTTTATTTTTTCCCATCCTTCAATATCATTTTTATCTATTTTATTATTTAATATCCATTCACCTTTTTTATTTATTGAACATAAATTTTCTCTTATTGGTTTAAATAAATCATCTTTAAACATTTCTCCTTTTTTACATATTTTTTGATTTTTAAATACTTTTATTTCATCTAAATTCATATTTTCTACTGATACTATTTGAGTATTTTCTCTTTTTTTTTCTTCTTCTAAAATATTTTTTTTTATTATTTTTTCATCTTCTATTTCCATTAATTTTAATCTTTCTTCTTCTATTTCTTTTATATCTTTTTTTGGATCGTATCCTATTTTTTTTGATAATTCTTCACTTTTTTTTTTTTGAATTATTTCATTTAATATTTCTTGTTGTTTTAATAAATCATTATAATAATTATTAAAATTTTCTATTTTTTCTTTTGGTATTGTTTTTTTTAATTTTTCACATTTTTTTATTTTTTCATTTAAAATTGCTAAGTCAATTGGATTTGCATTTTCTATTTTTTTCATTAGAATTTTTTTTAATTTATCTAATTCTTCTTGTTTTAATTTTCTTTTTTCTTTTCTTTCTTTTCTTTCTTTCTCTTCTTTTTTTTCTTCTTCTTCTTTTATATTATTTCTTTCATTTTTTATATTTTCTAATTTTTTATTTAAATCATTTAATTTTTTATTATCTTCTTCTTTTTTTCTTAAATCTTCATTTTTTAATTTATCAAATTTTTCTTCTAAATTTTTTTTAAGTGAAAAATTCCTTTCTTTATTTATTTTATTTTGATATTCATTTAACATTTTTTCTCTTTTTTCTCTTTCATTTTTTATATTATTTAATTCATTATTAATTTTAATTTCATTTTCTTTTCTTTTCATTTCTTCTTTTTTTTTTTCATTTTCTATTTTTTCTATTTTTTTATCTTCAATATGTTTTAAAGTTAATTCTTCATCTAATTTAATTAAATCTTCAATTTCTTTTTTTCTTCTTAAACTTTCAGTATGTGCTTTAGATAACATTAAAATAATTTTTTTATTCTCTTTTAAAATATTTAATAATTTAATAGTTTCTTCATTTGAAATTCCTAATTTTTTTTTTCCTTCTTCTTCATATTTTAATAAATGTAATCCTTTAATTACTGCACCAATTGTTTGTAATAAATATAATCCATTTATTTTTCTTAATTTATTTGAAAATTCTTTCCATTTAATTTCAATAATATTTTCTTTATTTATTTCTTCATCTAAACTTGATTTTCTATAATTTCTTATTTTATTATCTTCTGTTTTATTTCTGTATTTTTTATTTTTTAAATTATTAAATGATGTATTCTCTTTTGATATTAATTGTTTTTCTGCAAATTCTTTTGCTATTTTTTTAAAGAAATTTGTATAATCATTTGTATCTTTTTTTTTTAATGGATGTTTTTTTTCAGTTTGAGATTTATTAATTTCATTATTTTCAATATTTGAAGTATTGATTGTATTAATATTAAAATCATTATTATAATCTATTTTTTCTGTTTTAATTTCTTTTTCTTCTTCTTCTTCTTCATTTTCACTTAAACTTTCATTTTTATTATTTTTAATATTATTTTTTTCTTCTTCATCTTCTTCATTAATAATATTAATTAAATTGTTATTAGTTTTACTTTTTCCAATATCTTTAACAACTTTTTTTCTTAATAAACCAACTAAATTTTCAAAATTTTCAGCATTAGTTAAATAATCTTTAATTTTTAATAATTTATTTTTTTTATCATTAACATTAATTTCAATTTTATTAACAACTGGTTTTAAATTTTTAAAACTTAAATTATTTAAATTTAATAAATCAACATTTTTTTTTAATTCTCCATTAACAAGAATATAATTTTTCACTTCATCTTCAATATTAATTTTTTCTATTTTTTTTTTTGCATTATCAATATCTTCTTTTGTTAAATTATCACTTTTTAAATTACATATTTCATAAATAAAAGTTCCTTTTATATCACCTTTATCAAAACTTTTTTTAAAATTTTAATCAT
>JAEEGL013611975.1_pt1 | contig 10419 bp, 12 predicted proteins | sample 9134231 | NCBI WGS metagenome assembly JAEEGL01 (sample SAMN16246548, study PRJNA631951) | gut metagenome | biome: gut microbiome; feature: rumen; material: fiber-attached | host: Bos | place: Iran: Karaj | collected 2018-10
GGGGAACAGTCTTTACGGCACGGATATATCCGTGCCCTACACTCGTGGATCAATCAGTCCGGATATGCAACCCACACAATTCCGTGAGGAACCTGATTTTTGTTTGTCAGGAAAAGATCAGATGAAAAAACGCTTGCAGATAGCCGGCCGCTCCGCCGACCGCGGTCATCAGCTTTTCCCCCAGCCAATGCAGCGCGACGAACGGCGCGGCGACCGGCGTCAATGCCATCGTGCCGAAAATAATTGCAAATGCGGTACCCATATAACGTCCTCCTCTTGTTTCGGATACGTCCATTATACGGAACGATCCTTTAAGAAACAAGCAGGAAAACGTTTAAGATTTGATTAAGAAAGCCGATCACCCCAGCGCCGCCTCGAGCGTTTCGAGGTTCTGCGTCATCACGGAAAGGTACGACGCGCCGGCCTGCGCATCCTGCGTCGTCACGGACTGCAGGGAATTCATCGTCAGGATCTGCTGATCCTTCGTTTTCGTGTTGTCGCGCACCGTGCGCGCGATGGAGCCGTCCGCGCTCTCGATCTGCAGGATGCTGTGAAGCCCCAGCTCGTCCGCCTTGCCCGCTAAAAACAGAATCGTTTTAAAGCTCGCTTCCGTCTCCGCCGAGCAGCCGGAAAACGCCGCGTAGTACGTCAGGCCGTAGTCGTCCGCCATATAGCGGAACGGGAAACGGTCGGCGAACAGCAGCGTCTTGTTTTCACTGCCTTCGACCGCCGTTTTGTACCGGGCGTCCAGCGCGTCCAGCTTCGCGGTATACGCCTGCACGTTCTGCGCGTACAGCGCGGCGTTGGACGGGTCGATCCCACCGAGCTTCTCCGCCAGAACCCGGCACAGCGCGGACGCGTTGCGCAGCGACAGCCAGACGTGCTCGTCGTACTCCGCTTCTTCTTCGTTCTCTTCCTCTTCCGCTTCCATACCCTCGACGATCTCCTCTTCCTTGACCGCATCGCCGAGCGCGTCCAGCAGCCGGACGACCTCTCTGTCGGGATTTCCCGTATTTGCAAGCGCGTCGACTACCCAGTCGTCCGATGCGCCGCCGACGTACACGAACAGATCACACGCGGCTACCTGCACCAGATCTCCGGCGCCCGGCTGATAGGTGTGCAGATCGACGCCGCTGCCCAGCAGCAGCGTCACTTCCACGCCCTCCGCGCCGCCGACGATCTCCCGCACCCAGTCGTACAGCGGAAAAATCGTCGTGACGACGCTGATTTTTGTATCCTCCGCCGGCATATGCGCCGCGCAGGAAGAAAAAAGTCCCGCCGTCAGGCAAAACAATAACAGAAGCGCGATCCGTTTTCTCATTTCTTCTCTCCGAATTTGCGAATGATTTGCAAATCAGTATACCACGGACGGCTGCCGTTGTCAATATAAAAAAACGCCGTCGCCGGAAACCCGACGACGGCAGATGGATTCTGCTGAATAAAACGGATCACTTCTTGTGGAACAACTGGGCGAAGAACGCCGCCACGGCAAGCACAGACGCAGTAATCACGCCCCAGAGCGTGCGCAAATCACTGAAGATGGCAGTACGAACCCCCGGAAGACTCGGCGCGGTCGGTACGCCCGGCATCGCCATATCGGCGTTCACCGCAAAGCAGACCAGGAAGCAAATCACGATGATACAGCACAAGATGCAGAGTTTACGTGTCATGGCAATTCCTCCTTTTTTCTTATTATACAACAGAAAAATGAAAATGTCCAGTCCTTTTTTCATTCAATAGAGAAAATGACTCAGCACAATGCCGCACAGAAAACTGAAACCGTTGAGTAAAGCGGACAGAAGAAACGGATTCCGCCGGCAGGGCGGGTTTCTGCGGTAGACGAGCGCCTCCGCGAGGAACGCCGCAGCTTCGAGAACGACGAGGCTGCCGTAGCTGCCTGCCTGACCGAAGCGCAGCGTCATCAGAATGTTCAGCGACACGACCAGCGGATTCGTCATAATGTTCGCAAGCAGCACCGTCGTCTGCCCGTGCAGCGTGCGCACGCCCAGCAGGAAAGCGGCGGCGCCTTCGAGGACGATCGTCAGTACCAGACAGACCGCCATCGTCAGAAAAACATTACCCGTCAGCATGGCATCATCTCCTCCCGCGAAGCCGTCCGCGCAAGCGTACAGATCAGAAAATATCTTTCGTCACAAACGTGACGATCAGCTTCGGCAGCATGCACAGAAAACGCGGAAGCCAGTTGCCGAACGTGAAAGCCGCAAGACACAGCGCAGAGGGGATCAGGCCAGCCGCATACTGCGCGGCGGTCGTTTTGTTCGCACCGGTGTAGGTGATCTCGTTTTTGCCCGTCTCCTTCGTCAGCTCGAACGAATCGATCTCGGTGATGACGTCCTCGCTCTCGCCCTCCTCCTGATCCTTGATGACGTAGGATTTGAGCGTCAGCCTGCCGCCCTCGATCGTGATGTTGTTGAACACGCCGCCGATGCGGTTGGGATCATAGTGGTCGAGCGTGCCGTCCTCCAGATAGCACTGGTGCGGAACGCCAAGATCATTCTCTCCGTCCTTCTGCACCGTCAGCGCAGCGAGCTTGTCAAGCGTCAGGAAATGGCCGAGCATGAAGTCGCGTACTTCATACCGCTTGCTGCCTGCCGTGCCGGACAGCACGTACGTCACGCCTTCTCCGTCCGGAACCACGCGGTTGTTTTTCAGGCTCTTGGTGCGCAGATACTGGTGGTCGTGACCCGACATCACGAGATCGACGCCGGTCAGCTCGCACACGCGCGTGAGCGTTTCCTTGAGATACAGCGCATCCGGCCACTTGCCGTCCTTGCCGAGCGTGTAGGGAGACTTGTGCATGAACACGATCTTCCAATCCTTGTCCGTGGCGCGCATGTCGTTATACAGCCAGCGCAGCTGCGAGAGCGAAACGGACAGCGCATCGTTCGTGTTGAGCACCGCGAAATGCGCGTTGCCGTAATCGAACGAATAGTTGACGCCGTTGAGGTTCTGCACGCTGCCGGACTTGTCGAGGCAGAACATGTTTTCAAACCAGTGCCACACGCCCAGACCGTCGTGGTTGCCGCTGATCGGCGCAAGCGTTACACGGCTGTCGAAGCCGTCGAACGCTTCGGCATAGTAGTTCCACTCCTCGTTGGTGCTGTCGTTGGTGAAGTCGCCGAGATTGGCGACGAAATCCGCTTCGGGATCCGCCTGCAGACCGGCCTCGGCGGTGCGCACGCCCTTGAGAAAGTTCTCGAGGCTGCTTGCCTGCACGTCGGCAATGGCGAGAAAGCTGATCTTGTCGTCGCCGTCGTCCGTGCGGAAGGCGCCCGTCACGGTTTCACCGTCGTCGCCTGTGATCTCATACGTATAGTCTTTGCCTGCCGTCAGTCCCTTGACGACCGCCTGATGCATGTAGTAGCCGTCCCACGGCGCGGCGGTCACGTCCGCCAGCGTGAGCGTGTCGGTCACGTCCGTGCGGCCGTCAAAAATACGCAGAGCCGTCGGCACGTCCGTCCGGGTGTACCAGCAGAAGCCGCGTTCGGTCATCGTATCGCCGTTTACGGTACAACTGACGCGGAACGCCGCGCTGTCCTCTACGTAGGAAGCATTTGCCGTCAGCATACCGCCGCACAGCAGCGCCGCGGCCAGCAGGATGCTCAGCATGCGCTTCATCGTCTTATTCATGATTCGTCCCCCGTTTCCGTCTGAAATAGAACAAACATATAATAGCACAATCCGGCACGGATTGTCAATTGCATCCGGCTCGATCGAAGCGCACGTCGGCGTAGATCGGGAAGTGATCCGACACGAACCTGCCGTTGACGCCGACGGTCACCGTGCGGTAGGCCGCCGCCTCGGCGTCCGGCTTTGTGAGGACGTAGTCGATGTAGTAGTCCGCCATCGTCTCGGGATGCGTGCCGTGGAACGTGCCGTATTCCTGCTTATCCGCCGCGCACAGACGGGCGTCCGCAAGCGTTTCGGTCATGATGCGGTAGGACGCGCTGTCGGGCTTGGCGTTGAGATCCGCCGTGAACACGACCGGCAGATCGCTGAAATTCTCCCCGATGAACGCGGTCACCATCTTCGCCTCCTCCACGACGGCGACCTTGCCCCTGTGGTCGAAGTGGGAATTGACGTGCACGTACGTCTCGCCGGTCAGACGGTTCCGGAGCTTCGCCCACGTGCAGACGCGCTTGCAGTCGGCGTCCCAGCCGAATGAGGGCGTCTGCGGCGTTTCCGACAGCCAGAACGTGCCGGAATCGAGGCACTTCCATTTCAGACTGTTGTACAGGATATAGCATCCTTCTCCGTATCCGCCCTCCCGGCCTTCGCCGACCATGGCGGTTCCCGGGATCTTTTTGAGGTCCTTGACCCAGTCGTCCGTGACCTCCTGCAGGCCGGCGGAATCCGGCACGAGGTCGCAGATCGTTTTCCGCACGACGTCCGCGCGCTGCTTCTGCGGAACGCCGTTCACGTCTGTGCAGCGGACGTTGAAGGATACGATCCGCACGGAACCCGGCGTTTTGCAGGATTGACGGATGATCGGGAACGTGTCCGGCGCATACGTGTCGGCGGGAATCTTGCCGTTTACCTGCGCGCTGAGCGCGGCGAAACAGAGAATCACACTTAAAACGATCCGGTAAAAGAACATGGCACGCCCTCCTTTTTTACTACAGTACCACAACCGTTTTGAAAAATCAAGGCACTTGCAAAGCACAGCGCAACATGGTAGAATGATCGTGTAAAGGAGGCAATTTCATGCAGAGCGATTTTTTTGCGCTGATGGCGCGGATGAAATACATCAACCGCTGGGCGCTCATGCGCAGCGCCCCCGAGGAAGACCTGTCCGAGCACTGTCTCGACGTGGCGATCACGGCGCACGCGCTGGTGCTGCTGCACAATCAGACGGCCGCACAGCCGCTGTCCGCAGAGCGTGCGGCGGTGCTCGCGCTGTTTCACGACGCGCCGGAGATCCTGACGGGCGACCTGCCCACGCCGGTCAAATACCACAACGAACAGGTGCGCGACGCGTACCGCGCCGTCGAGGAGAGCGCGTGCGGGACGATCCTCGACCTGCTGCCGGAATCGCTGCGCGCGCAATACCTTCCCCTGTTCGTGCCGCAGGAGGCGGACGCGCCGCTGTGGCGGTTTGTCAAGGCGGCGGACAAGATCTGCGCGCTGACCAAATGCATCGCCGAGCGGCAGGCCGGCAACCTCGAGTTTGAGCAGGCAGCCGCTTCCACGCGCGAAGCGATCCGCAAAATGAACTGCCCGGAGGCGGACACGTACCTCGAATCGTTCCTGCCGGGCTTCTCGAAAACGCTGGATGAACTGAAAAACTGAAGAAACGACACGAAAAAGACCGCCGCAAGCATAATGCGGCGGTCTTGTCTTTCCGATGCGGATGCTTCAGGCTTCTTCCCGCAGACTGCGCGTCGTTTCCTCTGCGGGCGGCAGAGCGGCGGTCGTCGGCACGAGATGCGTCGCCTCGCCCGCGTCCACGGTATCGAGGAAAGCCTTGGCGCGTTCGGGCCCCACGTAATAGATCACGGTCGAATCCGTCAGGCGGCACTGCAGATACCCCGTTTCGCTCACGCCGAACACGCTGCCTCTGACGCCGAGGATCGGCACTGTACAGTCGATCGTCATATCCTGTGGGCAGTCGTATTCGCCCACGTTCGCCAACGGCGCGCCGCGATCGAACAGCCTTTGCAGCGTCTGTGTCTGCGGCGCGGGATAGATTGTCGCCTGATACTTCCGGCTGCAGCCGCTGACGCGCGTGAACGCCGCGTTGTCCCAAAATGAAAACGCATCCAGATACGCGCCGAGCGTCGCGGGCGCGAACGACGCGCAGATATACGTGTAGTACCGGTCGCTGTCCGCGAACTGCACGGCGAGCGCCGCCGCCTGCGAAACGCCGCCGACGGAATAGACCTGCACTTTCGTCCGGTGTTTTCCGTCGAAGCCCGTCAGCTCTGCCGTCCCGAGGGCGGTTTTCTGTACCTTATCGGACGGGTCGGAGTTGCCGCGGGACGTGTACGTCCTGCCCTGCCACGCCAGCGACGGATATTTCGTGGTGATCGGCGCTTTGCGGAAAAGCGCATCCGTTTCCTGCGCGGGCGCTTCGTCCGGGTCGGCCGCGTCCCCGCCCGACCTGCCGTCGATCTGACCTTCGTAGAGGTTCGCTTCGCCGTTGCGCGCCGAAGTCGCTGCCGCCGTTTCCGGCGGTTTTTCCGCCGACGCCGAGGGCGGTGCAATCTGCGAGTCCGGCGGGAAGATTACGGAAACGTCCGTCTCGTCCTCCGCCTGCGTCTGCGTAACCGCCGCCGTCTCCCCTGCCTGCGTCTGCGATACGCCCGGTTCGGGCCTTACGGGGATGCGCGCGTGATACAGCGCCGCCGCACCGCCCGCCAGGAGCGCCAGCGCAAAGCATGCGGCGGCGGCAAGCGTCTTCCACGTCGTCCGCCTTGGCGTGCGGTAGTTCTCGCACAGCTCCAGCAGCGTATCGTCCATGCTGCCGAGCGCAATCAGAATCTGTTCGCCTGTCATATCGAAAAGTCCTCCTGTTCCAGTGTTTGTCGCAGTTTTTTTCGGATGCGGTGCAGCGCGACGCGGGCGGCGTTCTCGCGCATCCCGCAGCGCTCGGCGCAATCCTGCACGCTGTACAGATAGAAGTAACGCAGCGTAAACAGGACGGCGTCACGCTGCGGCAGCGTCGCCGCAAACGCATTCAGCGCCTTGCCGAGCTCCGCGTTCTCCACGGTTTGCTCCACGTCCCGCAGATCCGGCACGCACTCCGATAATTCCTCCAGCGCCAGCGTCAGCTCCCCGCCGCCGCGCTTTTGCGCGTGCAGACGGCGCGCCCTGTCGAGCGACAGATTGCGCACGATGCGCCCGAGGTACGTGCGCAGGAACGCGGGACACTGCGGCGGGATCGTGTTCCAGAGCCGCAGATATGCGTCGTTGACGCACTCCTCCGCGTCCTCCCGGATATGCACGATGCGCACGCTGACCGCGCGGCAGTACGCCCCGTACGTCTCGTCCGTCGCCCCGATCGCACGCTCGTCCATGTCCCAATACAGTTTGACGATCTCCCGATCCTCCAATACGCTCTCCCCTTTCAAAAGGCCTTTCACCCGTAAGGACGCAAGGGATCAAAAAAAGTTACAGCCGCATATAGCGGCTGTATAATCCGGTTGCTGTTCTTATTCAAACGGCTCGACCCGTTCGATCCTCCAGTACCGAAGACCGTCCGCATCGACGACGGATGCGTCGACGAACGCCGAGCGCGAATGTGCGTACTGCTCTTCGTTGTCGGCGATCAGCAGCTCAAGCGTCAGCCGGTAACGGCCCTCGGAGAGCGTCTGACAGGCGCGCACGTGCGTCTCGAAGCCTTCGATGCCGGTCGGCAGGCTCGTAAAGTATCCGTATCCGTCGTCAAAATAGTATCCGTCGGTCGACACCGTCCAGTCCGGACGCGCGCCGAACACGTCGGAGAACAGGAAGAACAGCACGCTCTCGTCGACCTTGTAATATTCGTCGGGGAACAGCGCCTGCGGGTCGGGCTCGTCCGCGACGGACAGCTTTTCGTATGCGCCGTGCGTGTGCGCGGGATCGAACGTATCATACAAGTACAGCAGTCCCCACGGCACCGCGCCGTTCGTCAGGTAGGGCAGCACGCCCTGCGCCGTCGCGACAGGCGTGTGCTCGAGCGGCGTGTAGAAAAACGCCATCCAGAACGCCTTTTCCGCCTGCTCGATATCCGCAGCCGTCACGCCGTCCGGCAGCGTGATCGAGGCGCCGTCGTTTTCCAGCGCCGCGAGCGTTTCCATCTCCTGCTGCTTCGTCCATTCCTCCGTCGTCTCGGCGGCAGTCGTCGCGCCGGTGGGCGCCGCCCACGGCTTCGGCCCGTCGTCGACGCGCTTCTCCTCTTTCGCGCAGCCCGCCGGCAGAACGCAAAGCAGACAAACCAGGAATAGGATAAACCGTTTCTTCATCGCGCATCCCCCTCTTTGACGTCAGCGTACCATACCCGCGGTTTTTTGTCAAGTTCTTGCAGCGGGCGGGGCGGGTATGGTATACTGTTTGCAAATCATTGAAAGGGCGGACGACTGTGTTTTTTTCGGAACGTACGTACGACGTCGACGAGCTGGTGCGGTGCAACGTGCACACACATTCGGTCTTTTCCAGATGCGCGAAGCCGGAGATGACGCTCGAGGCCATGATCCGCGCGGCGGAAGGATACGGCCTGCGCACGCTTGCTGTGACCGACCATTCCGACCCGGGCGACGACATCGACACCTACGGCAATTTTCTCGTGCTGAAAGAAAAGCTCTCGCAGATCGACACGCCGGTACGCGTGCTGCTCGGCGCGGAGCTGTCCGCCTACGGCATCGGAAAGTATGCCGAGCCGTACGCGGTGGACAAGGCGCTCGACTTTGCGAGTTATTCCCATATCCACTACCATCTCTCCACGTGGGAGCAGCCCGAGGACAGAAGTCCGCGCGGATACGCCCGGCACAATCTCGCCGTGCTGCGCGCGCTGTTTGAAACCGACCGCGCCGACCATATCGCGCACCCGTTCTCCCCGTGCAAAATGCCGTTTTTCGACGAAGCGCAGAAAGCGCAGACGCTGTCCGCCCTGACGGACAACGAGCTGGGCGACGTCCTCGAAAAGGGCGAGCGCGCCTGCGTCAGCTGGGAGATCCATACGCCCACGTTTTTCCGCTTCCCGACGTTCTCACGGCGGTTCTTTTTTCTCGGGAAAGAGATCGGTGTGCACTTCGCCGTCGGTACCGACGCGCATACGCTTGCCGCGCTGTCGACGCAGGGGCTTGCTGAACGGATTAAATCCGTTTTATCCCAAATGAACGTTTGACACGCCCGAACGCTTGTGGTATGCTGAAGAGGTTAAGGAGATGAGAAGATGAAGCGTGTACGTATTCCCGCCGAGGTCGTCTATTTTGCCGCGATCCTGCTGCTGTCCTTTTCCGTGGCAATGGCGGCGTGCACCGATTTCGGCATCTCCATGATCGCCGCGCCCGCCTTCATCCTGTCGGAAAAGCTGCCGCTGACGTTCGGCCAGTGCGAGTATATCGTGCAGGGGCTGCTGTTCGCCGTGTTCTGCATCCTGATGAAAAAGGTGCGCCTGGTCTATTTCAGCTCGTTCCTGACCGGTCTGATCTACGGCGCCGTGCTCGATCTGTGGCGCATCCTGATCCCGCACTTCAACCCCGCCGTGACCGCGCCGGGCGCGCTGCCGATGTGGCTGCGGATCGTCTATTTCGTTTTGAGCATGGTCATCTGCTCGTTTTCCATCGCGCTGTTTTTCCATACGTATCTCTACCCGCAGGTCTATGACTTTTTTGTCAAGGGCATTTCGGCGCATTTCCGCCTCAACCGCACCCGCTTCAAGCAGTGTTTTGACGCATCCTGCCTGCTCGTTTCGTGCGTGCTGACGCTCGCGCTGTTCCGCAGATTCGTCGGCATCGGCGTCGGGACGCTCGTCATCACGCTGTGCAACGGCTTCCTGATCGGCAAATTCAGCGACCTGTTCGACAAGACGCTGTCGGTCGAGCCGATGTTCCCGCGCTTCGCGGCGCATTTTGATTTGGAGAGGTAAACGGTTTGAAACGCGTATTTTGGATCGTGGCGGACAGTCTCGGCGTCGGCGCGCTGCCGGACGCCGCGGACTTCGGAGATGCGGGCGCAAACACGTTCGCAAGCCTGCGGAGAAGTCTGCGTCTCTCCATCCCCTGCCTGACGCGTTTGGGGCTGCCGCGCATCGCGGACGGCACAGGTACGTTCTCCTGCGTTTGCGGCAAGGCCGCCGAAGCCTCCTGCGGCAAGGACACCGTGACCGGCCACTGGGAGATGTGCGGCATCATTTCCGCGCGTCCGTTTCCCGTATACCCGCACGGCTTCCCGCCGGAGGTTCTCGAGCCGTTCTCCCGCGCGACGGGACGCGGCGTGCTGTGCAACCTCCCCTACTCCGGCACCGAGGTCATCCGCGACTACGGCGAGGCGCATCTGCGCACCGGCGACCTCATCGTCTACACCTCGGCGGACAGCGTGTTCCAGATCGCGGCGCATACGGACGTCGTGCCGGAGGAAACGCTCTATACGTACTGTAAAATCGCGCGTCGGATCCTGCAGGGCGAGCACGCCGTCGGGCGCGTCATCGCCCGGCCGTTCAGCGGCGCGTGGCCGTTTACCCGCACGGCAGGACGGCACGATTTCCCGCTGCCGCCGCCGAAAGAGACCGTCCTCGACCGCATCTGCGCAGCAGGGCTGGACGTGCTTGCCGTGGGCAAGATCGGCGACATCTTTTCCATGCGCGGCATCACCGCGCACTACCCCACCAAAAACAACCTCGACGGGATGCAGACGACGGAGCGTCTGTTCGCGCGGGATTTCCGCGGTCTGTGCTACGTCAATCTCGTCGATTTCGAC
>JAEEGL013931121.1_pt1 | contig 10419 bp, 3 predicted proteins | sample 9134231 | NCBI WGS metagenome assembly JAEEGL01 (sample SAMN16246548, study PRJNA631951) | gut metagenome | biome: gut microbiome; feature: rumen; material: fiber-attached | host: Bos | place: Iran: Karaj | collected 2018-10
ATAGTCATAAGACGGCATGAGCCTTACCGAAAAATCTGCTGCAAGTACCGAGCCACAAACAAAAGCACTAATCAGCAGGGAGCAGAAAAGCTTTTTCATAACTGCTCCCCCTTAGTCTTCAAGCACAGAACGGACATTTTCAAGTCCTTTCGATGCAGCCTTGTTTTTAGGGTCAATTGCAAGAATCTGTTCGTATTGCTTTTTGGCAGCAGTATAATCTTTTTCAAGCATGTAAACGTTACCAAGATTATTCATTGCCGAAACACTACCCTTTGCAGCTTCTTTAGAGAATTCTGCCTTTGCATTTGCATACTGACCAGCTCTTACATAAGCAAGACCAAGCTTGTTAGAATCACCGGAACTGCGGGCACGTTCAATTACAACAGACAAATCAGCTTTGATGTATTCTTCTACTGCAGCCTTGAAAATTGCTTCAACAGTAGTCTGACTCGGACGTTCAAGAACATCGCCATATCCGGTGTAAATAGCAGGAGGATAATTTTCCCACGCAATATGAGTTTCTATAAAGTCGTAGTATCCATCTTCGTCGTTGTTGATTTGTTCAATAAGCTCGGCACCTCGTTCACGACTCTTTGCAAAGCCCTGTTCAAACGATGCCATAGAAAGTGCAAAGTAAATTGTATCTTCTGTAATAACAAGATTATCTGTATTTGCAAAATGATTTGCTGCAGAAGTTGGTTTAAGCTGAGTATCTACAAGAACAACAAAATCATCTTGCATAGGAATAAAGGCAGTACCAATACCTACAGATTCAAGACATGAAGCATAAAGGATTCCAAGTTCATCATAGTCACCAGAGCTAAAATCCATTGTCTGCAAAGGATACTGAATATAATCTGGCTCAGTACCTAGATGATATTCTGAATAAGGAGTTGTCTTGTCTCCAGAATAAACAATGCCCGAAGCCTTGAGCGCATCAAACATTGTTGCCGCAAACTGAATGTTACGGTTCATACCCGAATAAAGCTTATTACGTGCAATTCCTGCAACATATTTTGCATATTCCAAAATCTCAGGAGTGTCAGGAGAAATATAAGCTGCTAAAGATTCATTGTCTCCCCACATATAAGAGTTACGGTTACTAACCTTAAGAGAGATACCCTGAATAGAAGTTTTCTTTTTACCAAGCAGCTCGTATTCAATAACAAGATTTCCAGAAATCATTCCGTCTTCGGCGAACGAAAGCAGTTCCGAAGAAAAGTCTACAGGAAGATCTACCGAAACACTGCGCATCTTTTTAATAACCGCAATTGGTTCAGACTGAAGCGCACTTGAAGTATACTTTCCTGCAGTAAAGCTTACTGTAACATTTTTGATTTCTGCAGACTCACCGTTTGTAAGAATAACAGTTGCTACAGGATCATTTTTGTAAAGCTGCATAAACAGCGGATAAATATCTGCATCTTGCCTAATGTTTGCATAGCACGCGTTTTTAGAAGAATTCTTTGAAGATAAAACAAACTTGAGAGAAAGGCCTGCAACAGGTCCAGCCATCAAAGTTTTTGCCCCTCCGCTAAACAAAGAATCAAAGCCCTCGGTTGTAAGGAATGAATTATAACCACCGTTCAAAGAAAGTGTCATTGTCGGATTAAAGCGGAAGCCAAACTCACCATAACCACGCCAGTACAAGTCAGAAGCCGATTGCTTTTCATTGCCCGCATTAAAAGAATAATTATATAAACCAGCAGCTCCGCCTACACCAAAATAAAGACGTGAAAAAATATTATGATAAACTCCAAGCCCAAGTCCGCCATAAAGAAAGTTTACAGAAGAGCTTGCCCCTTCCGGAGTTTCATAAAGAATGTTTCCTTCGCCACCAAGAGTTACCCAGTCAAACAACTGGATATCGCCCTGGACACCAACATTCAATGCCGGCTTGTAATGCTTCTTTAGAGGAATTGCAAGGCCAGGGTTGATGCGTACGGAGAAGTCTACCGCAAAGAGGGAACTGGCCGTAACACAACTAATTAATAGTATTGAAAGAAGTGATTTTTTCATAATTTTGATACTCTCCTTTATCTCTTCTGTTTAATATCTGTCATAGCTACTGAACCATCGGCAAAGTGGAAAATTGTAGTGTAATAGAAGCCTTTAGGAACAGATTTTAAGTTTTCATTACCATAAGTTTCGCTTCCAACAACGTGCCAGTCTTCTGGGACAGGATTTTTTTCAGGGTCGCCTGAAGGGTTCACTGGGTCGTAGTTAGGATCGTCAGGGTTTAACCAATTGTTAGTTTCAGTAGGATCGGTAGGCTCAGTAGATTCCTCTCCGTTGTTATCAGGATCATTACTTACAAAATAATAAAAATGTCTACTATGATAATTATCTTCATTAATTGTTCTATTAACAACTCGGGCTCCTGTCTCAACACCCTTGTTTTCCCAGATACGAACGGCATTGTCGTCATATTTTGATTCTGTAAGAGGTTCATCAGAATACATTGTGTGGGCAAAAACAGGGCGATCGCTAAGAACCTGAATACCGTTTAAACCTTCTATACAGTTTTTACTGTAACAGATTGCATCATTTGTTCCGCAGTAAAAGTAATTATAATCATAATAACCTTTATTACTCCAATTAGTATCTGTTTCATTTGGACCGTCATTTGAAAAATGAAGATATGAACATAAACGAATCCAAGGACCAAACTCATTCTCATTTGGGCCAATAGATTCTTTTGTTGAGGTAATCGTACAATATGCATTATTCTCTGCCATTACCAAACAGTCTGATGGCATCGAATCCCCCAGAATAGATATGTTATAGTTCCATGGTGTTGAATACGAGTCTGGATCTTTTCTTAAGTAATCAATATATGTAACAGCAGAAGATTTTGTTAAAGTGTTTTCAAACGCTTCCTCACCCTCGCCTACAGTTTCTGTTGTTGATGTAACTACTAGTTCTGGATTGTTTTTTGTATTAAGAATGAATTTCCATTCATAGTTATATAACGTCTTAATTGTATTTCCAATAGTTGTATTTTCAGCATCAGTAGCAACATTAACTCTTTCGCATTTCCATGGTAATTCACCCTTATTCAAAACAAGCGCTGGGGTCGAGTAGGTCCCTGTGTTTCCCTCTTTGTCGGCAGCAACAACAACAACAGTATAATAACCGTCTTCTATATTTCCAAAAGGAATACCTATAGTTCTTTCTGCATCGGTCATATATTCATCACTATCTCCGTAGACAACCGGTCTGTAATACATTGTTTTTTTGTATGCAGAATAATAGTTTTCCAGTTCTTCAAGATTATAAACTCTTGTTCCTGATGAAACCTTTGTATCTGGATTAGGAATTATGTAATATGAAAGTTCACTCTGTTTATCAAGATTTCCATGCCTGTCTTCAATACCTCCATAAATATACAGTCCCCCGTTCATAAACCATCCATTATAGCTATATTCAGGACTATTAGTTCCGGTGCCTTCCGGATTAATTACAGGTTCCTGGAAATCATAATTCAATTCATAAAGCTCACAAAGGAAAGCATTTGTTATTATTTCTTCAGTTAATGTACTTATAAGCATTCCCGTTTCTGACTGTTCCTCTTGTTTTTCCACGAATGCTTTTGGTCTATACCATTTTTTATCTTTAATGGAATAAGCTTCTATTTGAATTCCAAAGCCTTTGCTATACTCAGGTTGAGAAGAAGCCTGTGTATAAAAAGTTGGTGTGGTATAAACAACAGGATATTCTACAGCGTATCCAATTTCAGAATTGTATGTAACTTCTGACTGATAAAACTTAAAAATATAATCTTCTGCGTTATAACCTGGTCTGATATAGTTAGAAACTTCTATTTTACAGAGTTTTGTTTTTTGTATAGGAGTTACATTTACAGTAATATGTTCGCTTATAGGACCATATTGAGTTAAAGCATTATCTGAAGAAGGTAAAGCATCGCTTAATTGTGATTTTCCATAAGGAGTAAAAGTTTGCTGTGCTTCAATCTCACCCAGGGTAACAGGGACAAATGCTTCCGCTCCATCTCCAGGGTCGCTATCCCACGCCTGTATTGTCAATTCAAGATAATTAGAACTTACCGGAGCAGTTACGTCACCAAATTTTGGTAAAGCGTATACTTTTATAGTACCTGTTGGACTCTGAGCTATATCTTCAATTGCAGGTAAAACACCCTGGAAATCTGTAAGTATCTTTGAATAATTTCTTCTGGTACCATTATAAGTCAGATCGTACTGAGCAAAACAAGCAAGCCATGCCCCTGCTGCACCACCAGGAACAGCATCATACTCTGAACCGTCTGTTCCACACATTGATGGTAATGAATCACTGTTTTCAAAATTTAATTCGTGTGGACTAAAATTACTTATCTTAACTCTTGGGGCTATAGTTTTTACTATTTCTTTAGTATTTCCAACACCATCAGAAACAACAAGCTTAACATAAACAACCTGGTCTACATCTCTTGTAAATGTATATACTCCATTTTCTTTAACTATAGGACCGGTAGTAATTTCTTCTGGTGAATAGCTCCAGTACAAAGTAACATCATAAGAACTATGAGGAAATTTTAATAATTGCTCAATATCAGAATTAGCAGTAAGTTGTGAATCATCATAATAATAGAAATCATAAGAATTCTCTTCTATAGCCAAAGATACTGTCTGCTGATTGCCGGTTACAGAATTATTCAAGGCTGTAATATACGCTAATCTATCAGCGGAACTTACAAGATAAGAGCCCTCTTGTATAGGAACGAACAAATCTGAAGTATTATTTTCAAAGGTAATTGAACTATTTTTAATATTTGTATCTTTAAGTACATAGTATGTAATGGAATTGTTACTTATATTTCCGGAATTATCACAGGCAAGGAATTCCAGTTTGATAATACCGTCGGCAGAAGTTCCTATAGTATAAGTTGCACCAAGCTTTCCTGTTTCTTCGTTTTTTGAAGCCGGCTGAGGTCTTGATGTTGAAGTAATACTACTGACTGCAACTCCCTGTTCAGTTTTAATCAAAGTTTCTTTGCCAATAAAGCTGCTTACACCAGAACCAACATCTTCTGCATCAAACTCTACATAAACAGAACTACCTACATGGTTTTTATTATATTCACCAAAATCTGCTGAATCATACTTCCAGGTTGAATAAGCTGTATTTACCAATTCTTTATAATATGGTTTTGTTGTATCGTCAGTAGAATAAAGATTTACTGCTTTCATAACAGGCTTTATATTATCTTTTGATTTATTTACTCGATATTTATGCTGAATTGTACCTGAACCAAAATTTCCTTCTTCATCTTTAAGTGTAGACATATCAATTGAAACTATTACATCTCTTGTTTCTGCTTTGTCGTCTTCAGTCAGAAGTTGTTTTCCATTAGCTACAGGAATATACAACACTTTTGAATCAGCCGAAAGATATGGTTCACCAAAATAAGAAGAAAGACTTTCACCGGAACCATCTGTAATAGTTGGAACAAAGAATTGTGTAGTTATTACAGGTTTATTAAATTCAATAGAAATTACACTATCCTGTTCCCATGCATTCGGATAATTATCTGGCTTACATTTGTCTGTAAGAACAGCTGGAATAAGTGTACAATCCGGCTCAATCAAAATATCATCAGATTCTTTTAAAAGCTTAATGGAGGTTTTATAAACACCGCGGGCATCGTCCTTGTCTATTACATCAAACTGAACATAGGATTCCATGGTTTTGGTTTTATCTTTGCTTACTGCTTTAAGGCCTTTATAGATATAAACATCTTTTTTCACATTGAACTGAACTTCGATTGAGTAGCCCAATTGGCAGGTTTTATCGCCAGAAGAAAGAAAAGAACCCATTGTTGTGTCATTTGAAACAACAATCGTACAGTTTTTTGCGTTAGCTTTGTCAATCAGCTGTTCAAGTTGATCTTGAACCCTGCTTCCGTTCATAAAGTTATCGCAGGAAACTAAAACCAGGCTAATAGCCAAAAGTAAAAGTGTAAGTAATTTTTTCATTAGAACATCTCCATATTTTACTATTTGTATATATTATATATCCTTTTTAGCACTAAATCAGCACAACAAAGGATGAAAAATCAGCACAGAATCAGTACAAATATAACTATTGCCTGGCCTCCTTAATTACTTTTGCTTAATGTTAGTCATTACACTTCCACCGTCGGCAAAATGGAAAATAGTAGTGTAGTAAGCGTCTTCTGGAATAGAATCATAATTACTATATTTGTAGGTGCCGGCACCAAGAAGAGGCTCTTCTTCTAAGTTATTTGAAGATGGATGCATGTCAATAAAAGCAAGTCCAGTTTCTACACCTTTGCTTTCCCATATTCCACGGGCATTTTCAACTTCTGTTGTTTCTGTAAGCTTATCCATTGAATACATTGTATGTGCAAGAACAGGATAATTATCGAAAACCTGAATACCAGTAATTCCTTCCATACAATCATGGTTGTTATTCAACGGGTTATATCGGGATCCAAGCCCAGGACCAATATAAAAATATTCCGGATAATAAAAACCTTTGCCATCCATTGATGAATCATTATCTGAGAAACCTACATAGGATTTTACTCTTATCCATGAATAGTTTTTATCCAGATTTCGTGCCGGGAAATTGGTTCTCAATACTATCCCCACATTTTCTCCAAAATTATTGTTTTGATATTCAAAAAAATCAGGATAATCATTGTAATAATTATAATAACTATTCAAAGAACCCCAGCCGTTATAACTATCAAACACTTCTGGAACTATTCTTAATGCCGTAACCTGCTGTGAATTTTCCGTAATCATGTGAGTAAGTTCAGAAAACGATATATTGGTATAGTAATAATCTTTGTTATTATATTGATCCGAAGTTGGTTGTTGTTGTTTAAATTGATAAACGTTAAAGTCCATTTTTCCTAAAATAGTATTAATAAATGGTACAGTTTTTACCATTGTATTACCCTTGCTGTCTTCTGCTACTATAGAAAGTGTATATAAACCCTCTTTTATATTTCCTGGTGGAAGTGTGACTTTCCATGTCATTTCAGAATATTTTATATTCTGGGCGTATCTGAAATAAACTGTTTTAAGTTCTTCCAGAGAATATGAAGGTATAAGATTTATATCATTGCTGGAACAAGGAATATAATAATATGTCAAAGAAGTGAAATTGTCATCATCCAAAAGCAGTTTATAATCACGTGGAGCATTTATTTTATAAGAACCAAATAAAGCAAATGGGTCATCACTTATATCAAGTTCTGGAGGCTCTAAGTCTGCAGTACAATCTTCAATAATCGGATCACCATTTAAATCTTTAAAAGTTCTTGGGTTAGCTATTTGTAGACTATCTATACCAGCAATTATTTGTTTTATGTGTGATTCGGTAACATTTTTTTCCTTAAATAGAGCACAAAGCTGCTGATCTGTCAGAGTCTTTAACTCATCATATGTCTTTCCAAGCAAAGGAACAAAATAGTTATCCATTCCTGCTAAAAGCCCACCACTTTCTGTAGTAAAATCTAATAAGGGAGGTAGAACAGGCATATAAAGTTTATTTGTGTTTGGATCATAGGCCTGAATACGTATCAAAAATATATATTGTTCTTCACCTGCCTGTCCCGGTATCATCATTTCTGAAATAGCAGATTCAACTTCTTGATTAACTTTATAGAAATAGCTTTCTGATTCCAAATCAGATGGGTCTATATCCCTTCTTGCTTGAGTGTAATAGAATTTATAAACAATATTATCTGTATTTACCCCAAGCTTTTTATAATTGTCTATTTGAACTTTATAAACGCCTGAATTTTTTAAAGGAGTTTTTGTAATTTTTATCTTATCATTTATCGGGCCATATTCATATTCTATTGTTGGGGGAGTTGCATTACTATTACTGTTTGAGTCTTTGAGAACTAAACTTTCACCAAATATATTAAGATTATGGTTATAATTATCATCGATAGACAAAGTACATATATAATCTTCATATTGAGAAGGTTCTTTTGTCTGATCATTTCTAAAACCCTGCCCAGTTGATTCATCAATATATACATGCTGTTCTAAATCCATATCCCATGTATGGCTGATTACTTTATATTCATCTATTCTGACTTCAAAAAAGTTATCACTAAGAAAAGATGGAAAATCTCCAAAAGAAGCAATTGCATGCAGAACATAAGTTCCAATACCTAGACTGTTTTGTGTTGGATCAGAATAATCTTCAGAAGTATTAAACTGGGCTATCAAACTTGTATAAACATTTTCATTATCTATATTTCCAGTTGCATCAATAATTCTCTTAATTGAAGAGGTAGATCCCCGTGGTGTATACTCAAGAAGAAATTTAATGTTTTTTTGATACTTTTCCCGTTCACTGGAACTTTGATGAGCCATGGCAACATAAGAGTCATAACCTGCGATTGAGAGTATGAAGTCCTCTGGCATATACATTATCTGTTTAGCACATGCTGGCTTAGGAGGCATGTATTTTACAATTGTTTTACTGTTTCCTACCGCATCCTGAACTATTAATTTTATATATACAAAACGATTTATATCACGTGTAAATGAATAAGTGCCGTCTGCGCTTCTTGTTAGAGGAGAATAGGACTCTTCATCATAACCCCAGAAAACTTCAATATTATAATCAGAAGATAACTCGTCAAAGAATGTATCTTTTAGAGTCTGATAGAATTCCAGTTTTACCTTCTGGGTGTTTCCCTGAACTTGATTTTCAAGATTTTTAATTGCCTGAAGCCATCCGTCAACTGTATTATTAAAAGTTCCAAACTCATTTTTAAATTTGATTGAACCGGCTTCAATAACAGTATCCTTTATTACATAAAAGGTTTTTGAAGCTTCGCTGCGGTTATCTGCAAAATCTTCTACAAAGAAATCAAGCTTTATAATTCCGTCATTAGATGTACTCAGAACATAATCACAATAATATTTGCCGGTATCTTCATTCTTTTTAATTGCCACAGGATATTCACCGGTAACAGTATTAAGTTCATCACCTGCTGAGTTGGCAACGAGAGTTTCTTTTACAACAACTTTTGCTATACCAGATTCGTTATCATAACCGTCAATTTCTGCATAAACAGAAGCATTTATATGATTTGTGCCATAATCGCCATTGTTGTCACCGGTTGACACCCAGGCAGTTGGATAAACCTTGTTTGTAAGCTCCTTTGTTTTATTTGAAGCAGTATAAAGATTTGCTTCTTTGATTACCGGGCGTACATTATCACGCTCTTTATTAACGCGATACTTAAACTGGAAGGTGCTGTTTCCTGCGTGACCATCCTCGTCCTTTATTTCTGTTAAGTCAATTTTTACTACAATATCTTTATTTGGTATGTCACCATCAGGGTCAAGAAGATTGCGTGTTTTGTCTGTTGGAATATAAAGTGTCTTACTGTCTGCAGAGAGGTATGGTGTTTCAAAATAATCTGTAAGACTTTGTCCAGATGCATCTGTAATTACTGGTGCAAAGAATTCTGAAAGAACAACCGGTTTATTAAACACAATGGCTATTGTAGAATCCTGTTCAACACCTTCTCCGATGTTTTCTGGTTTGCATTCATCTTTTAGCACATTAGGAACAAGGTCGCAATCTGGAATAATCAGAATATCATCAGATGCCTGTAAAAGCTTAATAGATGTTTTGTAAACACCGCGGGCATCGTCACTGTCTATTTCGGTAAACTGGACGAAATTTGCGAGACTCTTTGTATCGTCTGATTTGCTTACGGCTTTGAGGCCCTTATAAATGTAAAGATCTTTTTTTACATTAAACTGAACGTCGATAGAATATCCTACCTGACACGATTTATCACCTGAAGAAAGGAAAGAACCCATTGTTGTGTCGTTGGAAATTACGATTGTGTAACTCTTGGCGGTTGCCTTATCAATCATCTCTTCCAGTTGATCTTGAACGGCACTTCCGTTCATGAAGTTGTCACAAGAAAGTAAAACAAGGCTAGCTGCAAAAAATAAAAAGAAAAGAAGCTTTTTCATTTTATTATCTCCCAAATTTTACTATTTACACAAATTCTAGCATTGGCATAGCACAAAATCAGCACAAATACCCCAAAAAACTAGCACAGAATCAGTACAAACAGAGTTTTGTTTCGGGAAAAAGTATGGTATAATTATATAATTCGAGTAAAAAAATGATTTTTGATAAAATTAAACAAGGCTACAAACAAAGATACACAATTTCCTATGATGATTTAAGAGATTCAAATGAGTCTAACAGAATTACGGTACTGGTTATAAGTTCTATCCTTTTGCTTGCTGATATAATCAATTTTTTTGTTATTCTTATTTTTCATCATGCTCACCTTAATGAACAGATGCATTCTCTTATTTACCTGGCAATTTATACACCATTAAATCTTTATACATTCCTTCATGCAAGACATTCAAA
>JAEEGL014427481.1_pt1 | contig 10419 bp, 19 predicted proteins | sample 9134231 | NCBI WGS metagenome assembly JAEEGL01 (sample SAMN16246548, study PRJNA631951) | gut metagenome | biome: gut microbiome; feature: rumen; material: fiber-attached | host: Bos | place: Iran: Karaj | collected 2018-10
ATTAAAAGCATAAGTTGACATAGGAGTGATTTTAGAATGAAATGTTGGAGTCACAACAAAAATAATCCTGCAAATAAAGGAAAATTTGAATTAGATGATTTTGGGAATTATGGTGATGTTTCAAACGTTGTTGCTATGCTCACCACAATGCAATCAATCAAAAAAAGCAAGAACAAAAGAGAAAGAATGAAGCACGAAATGGAGAAAGATAATGAAACCAATGAATTATAAAGAATTAGTTTTAAGACCATGCGTGGTAAAGAACCTTGGGAAAGCATTATTTCATCTTTGGGAACAATACAGTAAGCCTATCCCGTCAGGAGCGACTATCGGCAGCTATCCCGCAGGAATTGTAAGTTATACCGTTGGAATCGTTGAAGATAGCAATGGACAAATTCATAGAGTACCGCCAGAAGAAATCAAGTTTTTAGGCGATATAATGAGGGAATACGACTTTGGCGAAGAAAATAGTGATTTAGTTTATCCGTTTATGGCAGATGGAAGTTATTATTTTGTTTATAGCCCACAGGCGTTTACTAAATTTGCTATATCCATAGATTATGGAACGATAAATCCATGCTCCGCAGGACTTTGGGGATTGAACGGTGCTTGTTGGTATAGAATAAAAGAATATTATTTTGATTCACGGATAGAAGGTTATCAGAGAACAGATGAAGAACATTTAGATGAAATTCTCAAATCATTAGTTGGTGGAAAACATATTGTCGGCACGGCTTATGTTGTAGACCCATCTGCGGCAAGTTTTGCTGAAATACTCAAAAGGCATGGATTTAATGTTGTGTTTGCCGAAAACAATTTATTAAAAGGAATTAAACAAGTTAAATCTGCCCTAAAAGATAGTTGTACGATTGCGATTTGCAAAAACTGCGAAAACGCCATTAGAGAATTTCAAGAGTATAAGATTGATTCTTATACTCATAAGCCAATCAGAGAAAACGACCACGCAATGGACGATATTAGATACTTTGTGTCGGTAATGGAAAAACTGAAATAAACATGGAGGATAAAAATGGGAACACTAATTTTTTGTATTGTCGCGGCGATTATAACACTTTGCATTATTTTCGGAAAAGATGATACACTTGACGCAGGTGGATTCTGCGCCGCAGTTATACTTGGATTGATGATGGGCGGCATGGTAGGTTTGTTTGGTGGTTGTATTCCGTCAATGATAGTTAATAATAACTTGGATTATTATTCGTTGGAATCCAGAAGTAACTATGAACTTATCCAACAAACAGTTGACGATAAAACTTACTATGTTAAAGAAACAACAAGGCATAAAATTTGCTATAAATTTGAATATGCAATATCCGATAATACCAAGATTGTTAAGACTTATGATGATGTTTTAATTGAATACGGTAGAGCGGAAAAGCCGAGAGTGACCGTTGAACATTATGAACCTAATATCTGGCTTAGACTATTTACTTTTTGTCTGGCAGAGGATTATTATTACATCACATTGCCCGATCAAAATTACTTATCAATGAGTATTGATTAACTAAAACGGAGGTATAAAATGCTTATTTTATTAACGGCTATTTTTGTCACCATAAGCGTTGTTTTATTGATCTTCTTTCATAGAAACGATGGTGCTTTCTTGTTAGGCATTTTTAGTATTATAGTAAGTATTATTTGCATTATAGCAATGTTGGTAGTTGGTGTAAACTTAGTTTCCAGTCAGACAATACAAGACAAAATATCCTTATATGAAGCGGAAAATGCCGAGATTGATTCACAGATTTGTGAAATTGTTGAAGGCTATAAGTCATACGAAAAGGAAACTTTTGAAAAAATTTCAAATAAAAGTGCAAATGTTCTGGTAGAACTTTATCCCGATTTGAAATCTAATGAAATTGTTACAAAGCAAATGGAAATTTACATGAGTAATAAGAAAAAGGTTATGTCATTGCAGGAAGATTTAATTAACCAAAAGCCTTTGAGATGGTGGTTATATTTTGGAGGATAATATGGATAAATCTATTTACGAATACGACCCGACAAAAGCCGAGCGGAAAGCTCTCGGATATGACTTGACGGAAAAAGTAAAACGGCAGCTTGACCGCGATAAAATTATCAGAGAATTAAGTGTTGGAACAGTTGTGTTCTTTGTTGACTATATGATGTATAGGAATGGAATTAGGAAATATGTTAATTTTGGAACAATAGATTTTCATTATCCCGGCGCAGTGAAACTTAATCTTTATAGCCCACCAATTAGGAAAGCAATAGACGGCGTTCCTGTTGAAGAAATCTATTTCCCGACTCCATTTAAGAAGTTACCCAAAAAATGGTCGTATGATACAGAGTTATATAAAGTAACAGACATTCCTCTCCCTCCTGCGGTTGTGGAAGAATCCAAACATTTATCAATGAAGAAAGTTGAGGATATTAAACGAGCCATTGAAATTGGTTGTCTTGTTGACCGCAAAGAAATTGACTATGGAAGAATTGAAACAAATATTTCAAATGGTGATGGTTGGCAAATCGTAAAAAGATACAATGCTTTTACTGAACCGTTGCGGAATATCTCAAAACAGACTTGGGAAGTATATCAAACATACGAAGAAGCAGAAGAAGCAATCGCAGAAGAAACACGCCAATTACAAATTGAAGCTGATATGTCAGATGAAGAATGGTCTATCTATCAGATTGACAGAACTTTATCTAAGATTTCTATGCCGGAAACTGACAGAGAAAAATATCGTTCATTCCTCTTATCTTTGGACAAAATCGAAGATGTAGTTATTAGATTGAGCGGTGGAGCAATTCAATGGCAGTATGATGGAAACAAAAGATGGAATAATATTGTAGTATAAATTAAAATAAACCACAAAAAACTTTTGTATTTCCATTGACTTTTACAAGTAACAGTGATATAATTATAATTGCCATTAAGAGTGCGTAAGGGAACAAGCCCAATGATCGTACACCAACCTACCGAGCGGCAAGGTGGTAATGCTTGTCTATGCTTTAGAAGTATAGAACCAATGGGAAATCTTTTACAACTCTAATGAATAAAATTAGAGAGGATTTGAAAGAATGACAAACACAAGAACAATCACAGAATTGAGCAAGAAGAATGGCAGGGTATATGTATATCTTGCAAACGTAACTATCGGTGAGAAGTTTCTCCAACAAGCCGAAAATGAGGGATTTACGTTTGGCGACGGAGTGAAGCCCACAGAGCGTTGCTATTCCGAGGTTATGGCGGTCAATCACGATTCGACTATCAATTTTGTTGGAACAAACGGAAGAATCGCGTTTGGCGGCGGTGCAAAGACGGTTGGCGGAGAACAGTTAATTCGCGTAGATTTTGAAAAGTATGCTGCCGGAGCGGAAAATTATGAATACAAGCGGTAATATCGAGATCAAGCAATGCCGAAGATTCAGCGTAGAGGAATAATATTCTTTATCGAGAAAAATATCCGAGGTGCTTGGGTTATTTATGGATTGGAAGGAATTAAACAATACTATGGATATACCAAAGAACAGGCACGGCAAAAATATCTTGATGAAGCACGAACAATAATAAATGAGAAATGAGGTTATTATGGCAAAACTGAGAGTGTGGTGGATTCCGCAGGTTGGCATTGAAAAGGCTTTTTATATTCCCGTTGAATCACCCGAAGAAGGTCAAAAGGTAATGAATATTCTGGCTGCTTATGATTGTTTCCAATATAACCATAATGTAAAGCCGGATTATGCTAATGCTGGCGGTTTGCAATACTTCAATGAAGAATATAATGAGTGGGAAGATTGGTATTTTGAGGATGACAATTCCTACTATGACGATCTTGACGAATATGTTGAGGAAAAGTCTGACCGCGCGGAAGAAATCGAAGCACAAAATAAAGCTCTGCTTGAACAGGTGAATTTTGACTGATTACAAATTTGCGGTGACGGAATAGGTAGACGTTAGGATATAGAGATAGATGGTTATAATCCAGTGCAGACGGCTTTGGAATTGATCGCCCAAATGACGTGCAAGGAATCATCATGTGAGGTGCAAATCCTCACCCGCAATATTTGAGGTATGTTATGATTGATTATCAAAAAACTAAAGATGTTTTGGAATATATTCATCAAGAACATATTAAACAATTTGGTACAGAAGAATTGATTTTACCTTTTGAACCGAGATTTTTACCTAACATCACATCTTCTAAAAAAGATTTTCTTAAATCAACAAAAAAAAGAATAAAACATTTTTCAAGAGATGATAATAATGACAAACTATGAAAGTATTAAGAATATGACACTTGAACAAATGGCAAATAAACTAATTGACATTATCAGAAATTGTGAAATAGATTGTTGTAATTGTTTAGAACATGGCTGTGATAATTGCATGAAGGAATATCTTAATAGCGAGGAAATTAAAAGCGAAACATAATAAATAATAAGAGATATATTATGATTGATATTGAAAGAACAACAGAAAAGAAATATCAGAACTGTAACAGTTGCGGTGCAGTAAATTACGAATCAGAATTAAACACAAATAGAGTAAAATATTTGACATATATTTCTGTTGGATATGATATTTGTAACACTGCTTACCTTAGATTGTGTGATGAATGCCTCAAGGTATTGTGTCAACAAATAAAAGTAGTAGTGGATAATATAGAATCTGATAAGTAATATGGTTATTATTTGAATAATTAAAATATATAGCAATAAAGTTACTATTCGTAAATTAGGGGCGAGAGATATGGCAAAATATATAGCGGCAAACGAAAAGGAAAAAGAATTTCTTGATATTTTCAATTCCATGTGCGAAACGCGGAACGGTTGGCAAGTATGGACGGATTTAATCACAGCAATGGCGATCGCGCTTTCAAATGTTGTTGAACAGAATCCCATCCGAAAAGAGGAAAGAGAAAAAGAATTTTTATCTTGTATTGAACGTCTTGGCGGGATGGGCAAGCCGAGCAAACTCTTGGGAATTATGATCTTGGCACTTGAAGAAAACCCGAAGCAGGATTTCCTCGGTGGTTTATTTATGAAACTTGAACTTGGAAACCATTGGCGCGGTCAATTTTTCACGCCTTACGATGTTTGTGAACTTATGTCAAGAATCAACCTTGAACATTTAGAAGAAACTGTAAAGCAAAACGGATATGTTACCGTGAACGATTGTGCTTGCGGCGCAGGGGCAACACTTATTGCTGCTGCAAATGTGATAAAAGAAAACAAAATCAATTATCAGAACCACGCCCTATTCGTAGCACAGGACGTTGACAGAATCGCCGGATTGATGTGCTACATTCAACTCTCCTTGCTTGGATGTGCTGGCTATGTGGTTATTGCAAACTCACTGACAAGCCCAACGGTTGGATTAGATGTGCTTCTTCCGCGTGAACGAAAAGAACAAGAGTTTTGGTACACGCCAATGTATTATCACAAGATTTGGCATTATCGTCGAGTTTACAAAAGTATTGAAAAATGTTTTGAAAATAAATAGCACAAAAGTTATTGACAGATAACTATATTTGTGATATAATTAATTATAGAAAACATTAAGGAGCGATAGTTATGTTAAACTCTAATACTCTTACAATTACATCTCCGCTGTTTCCCGGACAAACATTTTATATGGATGCGCCTGTTGAGCAGGAGAAGCAGCCTAAACTCAAAAAAGATGGAACACCCAAGAAAACACGGTGCAACAAGAAAAAGGGAGTTAAGTCTGAGGTTTATACTATCTCTCCGAGCGATATGCGGAAAATCGTCCAATACTTTGCAGATAATGAAAAATGGTTGTATTATCTTATTTTTATTATTTCCTGCAATATGGCGCGTAGAATCGGTGACACGATTGGTTCAAAAGATCATAAGTATCTTCCGCAGGGTTTACTTTGGAGCCATCTGTACAATCCGGCAACAGGAGAATTTCGCAATAATCTTTATGAAATTACCGAACAGAAAACCGATAAGTTGGCTAATCCCCATATTAATTCAACGGTAAAAGCTGCCGTCAATAAATATATTGAAAAGATGGGGATAAATCCTGCCGATAACAATTACGGAAATCCTGTGTTTCTTCAAACAACTGGTAATTATAAAGGTAGAGTTGTTTCTTATAATGCTTATCGTCTTGCTTTGAAAGGCGCGGCTGAGAAAATTGGTATTTCTGAAAATATTTGCGCACATAGTCCGAGAAAAACCTTCGGAATGATTAGCAAAGCTATTCATCCCGGCGACATGAACTGCATGGAATTACTGCAAACTATTTTCAATCATAGTTCGACCAAAATCACGAAAAGATATATCGGATTAACAAAAAGAGATATGGATAATTATTTTGATGATTTTGGTAAGTTTTTTGATGATTATGTTTTGGGAGAAAAGACATTTTCTGAATCTGACAATGTTCCGATCGTGAGCATGGACGTAAACGATTTGCGCGATGTAATTAAGATGGCATATAAAGCTGGCGCAGATAATGCCGGAGCAACAGACCCGACCGTTCACCTTGAGGCTATGAATAATATTCTTGCTATGATTGATGGATTAAAGAAATGAGGTGTATAAAGTGGTTAGTTATGCGAAAATGTATCATCCAATGATGTATGTTTGTAAATATCGTTGGAGTGACGAACACATTGCAATAAAAGCGAAAATAACGCGCAATGAACAGACTCTTTTTCTGGATTTTCTTTTGAGCGGAACGGATTATGATAAATTTGTTTGTATGGTCGGTGCATTCAGAGGATTTGATAGCAACGGAAAAGAAACCATTATTAAATTACTTGATACTGATATAATTACTATTATTAAAAGCGATTATTCGGTGGTCAAGAATGATTATGATAAAAAATGTGCCGATGATTATAAACTATATTTGGAACAAGAAAAAGCCCGCCGTGAGGAACATGAACGAAATAGAGCCGAAAAAGAAAAGACAAAAGAACCTGAAAAGGAAAAGGTAAAAGAACCTGAGACGGAAATGAGCAGTCGGCGCGGATTTTGGTATCACTTATTTCATAGGAATAAGTAATGAGTAAACGAGTTAAAATACAAGGTATTCCGGTAACAGAAACAATCTGGGTTCAGACAAAAACTACGGACGGAACAATTTATTATACGACAGCAAAAACCAACAACAGGGAATATTACTTCTTATATAAAATGGTTGATGGAAAAGCTGTTAAACTTGGTAAGGCAAGAAACCCGAAAGACCTTGAAGAAAAATTTTTGAAATAAATACCACAAAAATTATTGACAAACCTGTTACTTTGTGTTACAATAATGATACAAGATAACCCATTGGATGGAAGGAGTGTTAATACTTTTTGCTGACAATTAAATAATTCACATAGTAGCACAAAATCCAGCCTACACGGGTTACATATTCTTACACAAAGTAGGTGCGGATTTATGCTAAAAACAAATGAAAAAATTCGCCCTCGATTTGGTGAAGTGTGGATGTGCCATCTCACAGATAGGGGCGGAAGTGTACAAAGTGGTTATAGACCTGTGTTCATTCTGTCTAACAATCAGAACAATACATATAGCTCTACGCTGAATGTTATTCCGATTACTTCTAAGATGAACAAAAGAAAGCTGCCGGTTCACGTTGAACTTTGGAATTATGCGATATTCGGATTAAAAACTCCAAGCACAATGATGGTTGAGCAGACGACGACGGTTTCTATTGAAAATCTTGAAAGAAAAATCGGAGCAATTAGCGACCACGCGATCTTGGCGAGTATTGGTAGGGCAATTATTGTTCAGTTCCCGATTTTCGCGGGTTGTTAAAAACAATAGCAAAAAAGATTGACATTTATAATTGGCTTTGCTATAATGTTATGTGTAATAATCTGATTGAGGTGTGAATTATGGGTAAAGTATCAACAAATGAATTGTTGGATAACTTTTTTGAAAGTCCAGAAGGTTCAAAATACGCTAAAAACAGAAAAATAATCAAAGAAGATCAATTATATGAGTACGAAATGCAAATTGGCAAAGAACTCATTGATATGGACGTTGAAGAATTAATTGATTTCCTCTCCAACATAAAAATTCGCAAGAATAAAGTCGTAAGCAATGTAGTAATGAATAGTCATTCATTAGATCAGATATTGGTTATATACCGTAAAATTTTTGATTACTATATTGAAGAATATGAAGTTATCAAAAATCCATTTCGTAATCCCAAAATGCGCGGAGCGCAGTTGTATAATCGGCTATATGAAAATAAAAGGCGATTTAATTGGGAAATGGTTGATGATATTATACACAAACTTCATCAGGGTGATAATCAGTTACGCGCGGATTATATCGAATTAATTATCTTGCTATATTATAATGGATTTGAAAACGCCTCAGAGATTGTAAACTTGCAAGAGCGAGATATAAACCATAATACTAAAACGGCTTTATTGCCGGGAAGAATGGTTCATTTATCTGATAGATGTTATGGCTTGCTCACAAAGTTTAATTCAATGACTGAATTGACCGGCTGGCGCAATTTTGCGTTAGTTAGTTGGCATAATAGTTATTTTAAGTTTATTGTAAGAGAAAGCAAGGTTAATGAAATTGACGATAAACCATTAAAGGCTATGCGTGAGAGTATTAATGTTTATTTATGTAAATATGTAAACAATGAATATAATACTCAAATCAATTACAGCAATTTATATCTGCTTGGTTTTTATGATTTCTTGACGAATAAATTTGGCGAGGAAAAAGTTAATGAAATACTTTCGTCTAATTATGATAGTGACGCTGTTCAGCAATTACAGCAAGCTGCGCGAGAATATGGGTTTAGGTTTGAAAACGTATCGCACTTAAAAAGACGAATGAGAATGTTTGTAAAGCCGGAAGAATTAATAGAATCAGAAGAATAAACATAGGCTGTCGAAAGGCAGCCTAACATAAGCCAACTAAAGTAAATAGCATTAAACATTTAGAGGTGATAAAATTGGGGTTTTATGTACTATCTAATGGTGAAGGAAGTTACATAACACAAAATTGTGGTAAGTACGTTCAAATTCGCAGCTTTGACAAGGCAAAGAAATTCCCAGATTTGAAACGAGCCGAGAATATTCTGCGTAGTTCTATATCGAAATCCATCAGAAGTAATTATACTCCTGAATTTCACGAAAACTTAGAGCAGGTTAATAAATCCAGTGTAGTCAAGCAAAATGAAATTTGTTTTCGAGCTATAGAGGATAATAATATTTCTGATTGGCAAGAAAAAGTCAAGGAATTATTAAAAATGTTCGAGAATACAGAAGAACGGTTAGCTGAATTAAGTTCTAAACTAAGTGATGTGGATAAGGAAATTACAGATATTCAACATTACATAGAATTTGGTAAGTTTAATTGCTATCAAGGTTGGCTTTGTTTCAAAATGTTGCAAACGCTTCTTAAACAGCGGCGAAAATACAAAGATGAAATCCAAGTAATTCAGCGGATTAGAGAGTGTAAAATTTCAAAAGATTCTATTGACGTGCTTTCAACTACAATCTCTGATATTAAGAATAAACTATATACTCCGCGCAAATTTCCGGAATTATTTCAAAGAATATCAAATGATTAAGAAATTCAAACTTTGGTTATATTACAATAGACCGCGAGTTAGGGTTTGTTCTTATGCGTATTACATAAGGTGGCGGGATTATGAATGGATTATCAATAAAACTAAGGAGATAAAATGAAGAAATTACTTGTTGTTGTAGATTTTCAGAATGATTTCATTTCCGGCGCACTTGGAACCTCAGAAGCCGTTGAAATTGTTCCAAATGTGATAAACAAGATCACCGATTGGAAAGGCGATATTGCTTTTACTGCTGATACCCATTATAGAAATTATCTTGAAACCAACGAGGGAAAGCATTTGCCTATCGTGCATTGTGTGCGAGATACTGACGGCTGGGAATTACACCCAAAGGTGGCAAAAGCTGTTAGATCAAAGATGGACACAAAGGTATTTGAGAAAGTTTCATTTTTGAAAAATACATTTGGCTCTATCAGCCTTATGAACTATATTGGTTCTGTTGGATATGAGTATGTTGAGTTTATCGGTTTGTGTACAGATATTTGCGTTGTAAGTAATGCTATTATGGCAAAAACTTTCCTGCCGGAAGCTCAGATTGTTGTTGACCCTACCTGTTGTGCAGGAACAACGCCGGAATCGCATAACGCAGCGATAATGACAATGGCGGCATGTCAAATTGACATTTTAGAAGCAACAAAATAAATTAAAAAAAATTAAAGTAAATAGCAAAAAACATATTGACAAAACAAAGAGATTGTGATATACTTATAACTGTAATAAAGAGGAAAACACATTACATCTAAAGTAAATAACACAAAACTTAATTATCGTAATCGAGTAGTGAGTATAGAGCCTTTTGAAAAATGGCGAAACATCATTAGAATAAT
>JAEEGL014545966.1_pt1 | contig 10419 bp, 13 predicted proteins | sample 9134231 | NCBI WGS metagenome assembly JAEEGL01 (sample SAMN16246548, study PRJNA631951) | gut metagenome | biome: gut microbiome; feature: rumen; material: fiber-attached | host: Bos | place: Iran: Karaj | collected 2018-10
ACTACGCTGTCCCACGTCGAAATTGGGGAACTCCTCGGAAGCCAGCTTGCTGGCGGAATAAACGGAAGCTCCGGCCTCATTTACGATAACGTATTCCACCTTAACCGGCAGCTCCTTAAGGAGATCTACAATAACCTGCTCGCTTTCTCTTGAGGCTGTTCCGTTGCCCACGGAGATCAGGGTGATACCGTACTTGGAGATCAGCTTCTTTAAAATGACCTTAGCCTCGGCAATCTTCTTCTGGGGTTCTGTGGGGTAAATGACCACCGTGTCCAGAACCTTGCCTGTGGCGTCAACTACAGCCAGCTTACATCCCGTACGAAAGGCCGGGTCCCAGCCTAAAACCACACGTCCCGCAATAGGGGGCTGCATGAGAAGCTGCTTTAAGTTCTTGGCGAAAATAACTATGGCCCCGTCTTCAGCCTTCTCAGTCAGGATATTTCTGACCTCGCGCTCCACGGAAGGAAAGATCAGCCTGTTATATGCATCGGCCACGATCTCCTTTAAGACGGGAGTGGTATTGGGATTATCTTTAACAATGACCTTCTTCTCCAGGTATCCGATGATGCGGTCATTCTCAGCGGTGATCTTAACCGTAAGGACCTTCTCCTTCTCACCCCTGTTAAGGGCAAGGATCCTGTGTCCGGCGATCTTTGAAACGTCCTCGCTGAAGTTGTAGTACATTTCGTAAACGGACTCCAGACCGGGATCTTTAGCTTCGGAAGAAATGATCCCCTTCTTTAATATGAAGTCTCTTATGGTCATTCTGAAATCAGGGTTATCGGAAATGGCCTCTGCGATAATGTCACCGGCTCCCTCTATAGCCTCTTTTGCGTTCATGGCCCCTTTTTCCGGATCTAAATAGGAGGCAGCTTCTTCTTCCAGAGACTTCTCAGTCATCTGGAGCTGAATGATATTGGCCAGGCCTTCCAGGCCCTTTTCCTTGGCAATGGTGGCTCTGGTGCGGCGCTTGGGTCGATAGGGTCGATAGAGGTCGTCCACCTCAACCTGGGTCATGGCATTCTCGATCTGGGCCTTAAGTTCGGGAGTGAGTTTGCCCTGTTCTTCGATGGAAGCTATGGCCTGCTGCTTCTTCTCCTCCAGGTTCCGAAGATAAGTAAGCCTCTCACCCAGTTTTCTCAGCTGTTCGTCATCTAAGGATCCCGTCACTTCCTTTCTGTAACGGGCGATAAAGGGAATGGTATTACCCTCGTCAATAAGGCCTACGGCTGCAGAAACCTGCCACTCCTTGACCTTAAGCTCTTCTGTGATGACCTTTACAATATCCATGTTGCCTCTCCTTATTTTTTATAAATTAATGACAAAAACCTAAAAAAAATATATAATCTATTCTATCGGTACAAACCGAAGGTTTACAATGAAAGGAGCATTTTTTATGCCGACAGGAATGAAACCCGATCCGGCACGTACCATGGCTTCTACCGCTTTTGGTATAGCCATTGCGTCTGTAATCTGTATGTTTACTCCCGGACTGGCTATGGGCTTGTCTCCCTTGGGGATCATCATGGCCTTACTCTCCAGGGACGACACCTGCAAGCTTTCATCAAGGGCTTTGGCCAGCGTCATCATTTGCATAGTGGCCTTTGTCATCTCCATAGTCCTGACCGTAAGCAGCTTTATCATGCTTATCAACATGGCCGGAGGATTGGATAATCTCTATAATTATCTGATGGAACAGATGCAGAACTACCCGGGATTATTGCAATAAACACATACCTAATGATAATTAAAGAAAAAAGAAATGTCAAACGAGGTATTTATAAATGAGAGAACAATCCAGGATCATTAAAGGAAGGGCCAGATGCGCACTTCATGGGAAGTACTCTGTTCCCATGCTGGCCCTTCTTATAGAACTAATAGTATACCTGATGGTGTCGGCGCCATTTTCCCAGTCCCTCTTAGTGTCCACCGGCTTTTCATCCAGGATCATTTACGTGGTGGCGAATATTCTGCTTTTTATGGTCCTCTTTGAAGTGGGAGTGGGAGTGTCCTACATCCATCTTAAGATAGCCAGAAATGAGAGGCCCTATTTAAAGGATATGATGTATGCCTTTCAGAACAGGCCGGACCGCTTTATCGTGGTATTCCTGGCAAGGGACGGAGTATTCTTCGTGTGCCTCCTTCCCACATATATCCTAAGTTTTACGGAAGTGACGGAGAGCAATTACGTATCCTTTACCCTGCTTACGGGAGCCCTTACCATAGTGGGCTGTATCATTGCCCTGGTTATTACCATCCGCTTCATCCTGGCGGAGTATCTTATGTTAGACGACACGGAAATGAACGGCATCGAAGCCTTGAAGGAAAGCATGCGGCTTATGAAGGGTAATAATAAGAACATACTTTACATATATGCCAGCTTTATAGGCTACTCCCTGCTGGGGCTCTTGTCCTTTAACGTGGGATTTCTGTGGCTGGTGCCCTATATGACACAGACTGTTACCTGTTTTTATCTGGATGCTATCGGGGAGACCTTTTACCGCGACGCAGTAAAAGACCCGGTGATCGACGTACAAGTATGACCCATTGGGGACGCACTGCTGCGCAGAATGCTGTCTCATCCCTCCTTCGGAGGCATAAGACATATGACGGGGTTAGTGGTTCATTATGAGTATAAATTATCACGCCTATCAGAATAGAGCTTTTGCTTTTTCCACTTTCGAAGAGATCGAGAGGCAGTGGACGGCGCGTTTTGCGGGCTTTAACCCGGAGCGCATAGCGAGGATCTTAGAGCTGACCTTCGATGAGAACTTTCTTTTTATAAGATACTTCGGCGGGGAATACCGGCTGAACCTGAAGCTGGGTCGCATCGAGAAGAAGACGGATTCGCCTTACGAGCCTGATCCGGACCCGGACCGTATCCCATTGGAAGAAGGCTGGCACGGCAGGCTCCTTGCAAATGAGGCCATGGCCATTTATCACATTCTTTTCTATACAGTGGACGCACCGAAGCTTTCCGGCAACTGGGTCCAGAATGCTTCCCTTGATCCAAGGCATGTACGCCACCCCCAGGAGGATGTGCTTTTTAATGATTTTCTGGCGCATTTTCCGGAAGGCACCTCAGGCTTAAAGAAGGCCTGCCTGGCGGCGGGAGGCGAAGCAGTCATGGGCAAGGCGGACCTTTGTTTTATCTTTCGTCCCTTTCCTCAGATCCCCATGCAGCTTAACTACTGGGAGGCAGACGAAGACTTCCCGGCCCAGGTCAAGGTCCTGGTGGACAGTAATGTCACAGACTATGTCCATGTGGAAACTACCGGGTGTATGGTATCGGATTTGTTTGAAAGGATAATATGTGCTAAAATATAGGGAGCAGCTCATTTTAACTAAATGGGGAGGATTATAAAATGAGAAACAACAAAGCATTTAAAAGATTGATCACATTTTCGGCAGCAGCAGCCATGACTCTTTCTCTGGCAGCCTGCGGCGGCAGTGCAGCACCGGCCTCAAGCAGTAAGGCAGCAGGTTCCGCAGCAACAAGCGCAGCATCTTCTGCAGCAACAAGCCCAGCAAGTTCCGTAGCGGCTTCAAGCACAGCAACTGCCGGATCTTCCGCAGCAGCAAGCCAGGGGGTTGCCTTGGATCTTGATATGAAGACTATCTTAGAGCAGGTAGCTAATACAAAGGAGAAGGTTTACAAGGACTTATTTAAGGCAACGGAGGACCAGGTCTTTGCATCGGCTGAAGTATTCGGACTTGACAGGACAGGAGATACAGGTAAGATGTATGTATTTGCGGCTGTGGGAGAGTATGCCAGCTTAAAGGGCAAGGCTTACTTCGTATCCGGCATGCAGGGAGAGGCCATTTTCAACATCAAATATTCAAATGGCGGAGCTAATCTAAAGAGCATTGACTGGAGTGAAGACGGAGCAGGCCATGACAAGTGGGTTAAGGACAACTTCCCCAAGGCATACTATGAGAAGGCAATGGCTTATCATCCCAGCGAGGACAACGGCAAGGGCGCATTAATGAAGGCCATTGATGCCGAAGCAGAGAAGATGATGGGAGTTCCCGTTGAGCAGAAATACCTGATCAATATAGATATGGATGCCAAGACTTATGAGATCTTCGATACCAAGGAGTCAGGCTCCGGAGCAAACTACAAGTTTGAGACTATTACCGTAGAAAAGGGAAAACTCTAAAAGGAGTTGGAAAATGAATCATACAGTTAAGGTTAATCTTACTGACACAGACTTATTTAAATTTTTAATGTATCATAACTATCACGGTGCCCAGGGAAAACTGGGCATTGTGGTTGCTTTGCTGGCATTTTTGGCAGCGGGGATGACCTTCGGCAGGGTGGAGATGCTATACACCGTTCTCTACATAGTCTGCGGCGTGGTCTTTTTGGTATACACCCCCCTAAGCCTTAAGTTTAAAGCCTCGAGACAGTTTCAGCTGGCACCGGATCTGGGAGAAGAGATGACTTATGAATTCTCCGACGAGGGCATCAGGTCATCCATTAAGGACCAGTCGGTCCAGGTTAAATGGATCAATTTATTCAAGATAGTCGGTAAGGGAGACTACATCTACATTTATACCGACAGGCTTCATGCCTCCATTATCCCCAAGAGATGTATTGAGGATTATGAAGGCCTGGTGGAGTTTATGGAACTGAAGACCCCCAAGGGAAAGGTTAAGATTAAGTAAATGAGATATGAATCAAACAGCCCACAGGAGACTGAAAAAATCGGTAACCTCTTTGGCGGGATAGCCCGCAGGGGGAGCATTTACACCTTAAGTGGGGACCTGGGCACCGGCAAGACCGTTTTGTCCCAGGGATTTGCCAAGGGACTGGGGATCAGAGAGATCGTCAACAGCCCCACCTTTACCATTGTAAATGAGTACACCACCGGGGTTATGCCCTTTTATCATTTTGACGTTTACCGCATAAGTGATCCGGAGGAAATGTACGAGATCGGTTTCGAGGAATACTTATACGGCGACGGCATATGCCTTATCGAATGGGGAGAACTGATTCGTGACCTCCTGCCGGAGAATACCATAAGTATCCGGATCGAAAAGGACCTTTCCAAGGGAGAGGACTATCGCCTGATTCATATTAACGGAGAGTGGAGATGAAGATACTTTCAATAGACAGCTCAGGTCTGGTGGCTTCCGTAGCCATTATGGAAGATGAGACCATGATAGCTGAATACACGGTTAACAATAAAATGACCCATTCTCAGACCCTGCTTCCCATGATCGATGAGATCTTTTCTCTGACTCAGACCGACAAGGAAAGCATTGACTGTATAGCCATAGCTGCGGGTCCCGGCTCATTTACGGGGCTTCGGATCGGAGCCGCCACGGCCAAGGGACTGGGACTTGCTCTTAATATCCCCATTATCAGGGTGCCCACCGTGGATGCCTTAGCCTATAACATTACGGGCTTTGAAGGACTGGTATGCCCCATGATGGATGCCAGAAGGAATCAGGTTTATACCGGATTGTACTGGTCATTGGGGGATGAATTCAAGGTATTTAAGAAGCAATGCGCCGTGGGCGTATCAGACATAATTGCTGACATTAATAAGGAAAATGAACCGGTTATCTTCTTAGGGGACGGAGTGCCGGTTAATAAAGAATATATAGAAAAAAATATCGCCACACAGTACACTTTCGCACCGGCCCACCTTTCAAGACAACGTGCCGGAGCAGTGGGAGCACTGGCCATGCGATTTGCCGATGATCCCGCTTACCCGGAGATAAAGAAAGAGACGGCTGCCGACTTCGTTCCGGAATACTTAAGACTCTCCCAGGCTGAAAGGGAGATGCTTGAAAAGGAAGGCAAAGATGGACAGCAGGATTGAGATCCGGCGCATGAGCGAGGGTGACATCCCTGATGTGGCGGCCATAGAGGCCAGCTCATTTTCCCTGCCCTGGTCGGAGAACGGCTTTCGGACGGCCCTGGGAAGAAGAGATACCGTATTTTACGTGGCGACGGTTGAGGGCAGGATAGCAGGATATGCCGGCTTTTATATCTGCCTGGACGAAGCTGATATTACAAATATAGCAGTGACTTCGGACCACCGGAGAAAGGGCATAGGGGCCAGACTCATGGATGAGGTGATATCCGCCTGCTCATCAAAGGGAGTGCTTATGATAGCCCTGGAGGTCAGGGCCGGAAATGAACCCGCCAAGGCCCTATATAGAAAATGCGGCTTTCAGGAAGTGGGACTTAGGAAAGGCTTTTACTCTTCCCCCACGGAAGATGCCTGCGTAATGACAAGATATTTGGAGACTGAGGAAAATAAATGTTAGAAGTTTGTTTGTTGGGAACGGGAGGCATGATGCCTCTTCCATACAGGTGGCTTACGTCGCTGATGACCAGGTATAACGGCAGTAACCTTCTTATCGACTGCGGTGAGGGAACTCAGATAGCCATCAAAGACAAGGGATGGGGTTATAAGCAGATCGACACTTTGTGTTTTACCCATTTCCATGCAGATCATATAAGCGGCCTGCCGGGACTACTGCTTACCATGGGCAATACCGAGAGGACCGAGCCCCTGACCATTATAGGACCCAGGGGGGGGGAGAGAGTGGTTAATTCTCTGCGGGTAATTGCACCGGAGATCCCATTTCCCATAGAGTTTATTGAACTTACGGAAAAGGAAGAAGTTATCGAGCATAAAGGTTATGTGATCACCGCCTTTCGGGTTAACCACAATGTTACCTGCTATGGCTACACTCTGGATATTAAAAGGGCAGGAAGGTTTGATGCCGAGAGGGCCAAGGCCTTAGACATCCCCTTGAACTTCTGGAACAGGCTTCAAAAGGGTGAGACCATAAATGAAGATGGCAGAACATTTTCGCCGGAAATGGTCCTGGGACCTGCGCGAAAGGGAATTAAGGTGGGATATGTGACTGACACCAGGCCTACGGATTCCATAGCGGACCATGTGGCCGGGGCCGACCTTTTTATCTGCGAAGGCATGTACGGTGAGAAGGAGAAAGAGGCCAAGGCCAGGGAATACAAGCACATGACCATGTATGAGGCGGCGAAACTGGCCAGGGCAGCAGGAGTTTCACAGCTGTGGCTTACCCATTACAGCCCGTCTCTGACCTATCCTGAGAATTTCATGGGTGACGTGAGAAAGATATTCGAAAATGCGGTGGCGGCAAAAGACGGACGCACCATAGATATAGAGTTTTCCGAAGACTGAGGAATCTTTAAAGAGGGAAAGAATATGAAAAAATACAAACCGGCCATTTTTGCATTAGTTCTTGTTTTATTCGGTGTTGCGGTATTTTTCTTCGTAACCAGGAAGCCTGCCCCACAAGAGGGAGGGACCATCAGCGATTTAAGCAAGATAGTGGAAAGGAATTATGACAGGAATTATCCTGCTACTCCAAGAGAAGTGGCAGCGGACTATTCCGACATTATCCTGTATCTGTACAATAAGGATTGTTCCGACAGTGATGTGGAGAAGCTGGCCAATACAGCCAGAAAGCTTATGGACGATGAGCTTATTGCGGCTAACCCCATTAAGAGCCATATAGCCGGACTCAAGGCAGAGGTGGCTACATTTAAAAAGGATAGTGTTGAGATAGTAAACTACTCTCTGCCGGAGATTTCCGATGTTAATTATTTCAAATTTGAAGATGCGGACTGTGCCGGAGTTAAGGTTTCCTACTTTATTAAGAAGAAAGACTCTACATTTTCAAAGACCTTCCAGCAGTATCTCTTCAGGAAAGATTCCCAGGGACGCTGGAAACTCTACGGATATAAGCAGGTTGCTTCATAGGAGATTGTAATGAAAGATATACTTATGCTGGGGATCGAGAGTTCCTGCGATGAGACGGCTGCGGCTGTGGTGAAAAACGGTCGTGAAGTTCTCTCAAACATCATTTCTTCCCAGATAGATATTCATAAATTATATGGCGGCGTGGTGCCGGAGATCGCTTCAAGGAAGCATATAGAGATCGTCAACCAGGTTATAAGCGAGGCCCTGCAGACTGCTGGGGTTGAGCTTCCCGACATAGACGGGGTGGCAGTAACCTACGGCCCCGGCCTGGTAGGTACCTTACTTGTGGGAGTGGCTGCGGCCAAGGCTATCTGCTGGGCAAAGGATATTCCCCTGGTGGGAGTCCACCATATCTCGGGACACATTTCCGCAAATTATATCGAGAATAAGGAACTGGAGCCTCCCTTTTTGTGCCTGGTGGTTTCAGGTGGTCACAGCCATATAGTAAAGGTTACGGATTACGGCAAATATGAGATCTTAGGCCGCACCAGGGATGATGCAGCAGGAGAAGCCTTTGACAAGGTGGCCAGGGTTATTGAGCTGGGCTATCCCGGGGGACCAAAGATTGATAAGCTGGCTAAGGAGGGCAATCCGGATGCAGTGGCTTTTCCCAAGGCCAAGGTTAACGGAGCGGACCTGGATTTCTCCTTCAGCGGGGTTAAGACTGCGGTTTTAAACTACGTTAACGGCTGCCGGATGAAGAATGAAGAGTATGATAAAGCGGATATAGCGGCTTCATTTCAGAAGTCGGTGGTGGATGTGCTGACGGAGCATACCATGGTGGCAGCAGAAACTTATCAGATCAAAAAGGTTGCCCTGGCAGGAGGCGTGGCATCTAACAGTTGTTTAAGGTCTTCTTTTGAGAATGCATGTAAGGCCAGGGGCTTTGAATTTTTCAGACCCAGTCCCATTCTTTGCACGGACAACGGGGCTATGATCGCATGCGCAGGTTATTATGAATACATGGCGGGAGTAAGACACGGATGGGATCTTAATGCGGTTCCCAATCTTAAACTGGGTGAAGGTTAAGAAATGAAGAGTGTATGTATAATTGTGGCTGCCGGGACAGGCAGCAGGATGAATAGCGACAGGCCTAAGCAGTTCTTGGAAATGGAGGGGCATCCCCTCCTTTATTATACTGTGAAAGCCTGGCAGGAATCTTTCATTTCCGAGATAATACTGGTGACTTCCGGTGGATATCTGGACTTCGTTAAGAAAGATATTGTGGAAAAGTACGGCTTTGACAAGGTTACCAAGGTTATTACAGGAGGAGAGACCAGGTTTGATTCCGTATACCGGGGGTTACTTGCCTGCGAAGATGCGGATTATGTGTATATCCATGACGGGGCCAGACCCTGTGTGGAGGTTGGAGTAATTGAGAGGGCCAGAGAAGGAGCGGAAGAGTACGGCGCCTGTGTATCGGCAGTTCCCGTTAAGGACACCATCAAGGTGGTGGATAAAGAAGGCTTTGCAATTGATACGCCTGAGCGCAGCAGCCTCTGGGCCATGCAGACCCCCCAGGCCTTTAAATATGATATTGTTCGTAAGGCCTATGATGCCCTGGCGGATAAGGACCGGACAGGAATCACGGATGATGCCATGGTGGTGGAGAAGAGCGGGGCTGTAAAAGTTAAGATGGTCATGGGGAGCTATGATAATGTGAAGGTCACCACGCCGGAGGATTTGAGGGTTGTGGAGAATATAATTAAAAAGCGTTGACAAGGTTTTTTATATTTGATAGAATACATGAGGTCTTAATTGAATAAGGAGCACTGGCGTGTAGATGATGTCTTATGTAAGACGCGCTGCTGCGCAGATGCTGCCATAAGGAATCCGTCGCTTGCAGTTACGCACCGCTGCGCGGATGCTGTCGACCCCCTCCTACGGAGACCGTCGACATATGACACCTTCTGACATAACTCAGGGTGACAGGATTCGAACCTGCGGCCTCCTGGTCCCAAACCAGGCGCTCTAGCCAAACTGAGCCACACCCCGCCGAAGATTATCAGCAATCCGGAATCACCCACATAGTCACTATTCACAGTCCCTTCGCATCCATGCGTAATCCGCTGCTTCGCAGCTTCCCCGTGCACTTTCGTGCACTACGATTACTTATGTATGTGAAGTTCCTGCTTCGCAGTCTGATTGTATATAAGAATCAGTTTTTGCATAAATGCAAACTGCTTCTTATACACAATCGCCTGTGAATAGCAACCAATTATGCAAAAAAGTTCTCTGCTATAGTAACCGCACCTATGAATGATACGGTTCCGGTCATAGTAATACTATAGTCGTCATCCAGTTCAATAAACAGGTCGCCACCGGGACTGTTTACCGTAACCTTCTTATCAACCAAACCGAGCTTAAAACATGCTGCTGCAGCTGCACAGCTTCCGGTACCGGATGCCAGGGTGTAGCCTGCTCCACGCTCATATATCTCGGTTGTGATATGGTCACGGCTGTCCACCTTAACCAGGGCCAGATTAATCCGGTGTGGGAAGTAATCGCTTCCTTCGATATGGGGCCCTAAGTGCTTGGCAGCCTGGGGTGTAACATCATCAGATACTATGATGCAGTGGGGGTTACCCACGGTAAGGCAAGTGATCTTAAGGTCATGCCCGTTAAATGAAACCGGCTTATCTATAATCTC
>JAEEGL014652397.1_pt1 | contig 10419 bp, 6 predicted proteins | sample 9134231 | NCBI WGS metagenome assembly JAEEGL01 (sample SAMN16246548, study PRJNA631951) | gut metagenome | biome: gut microbiome; feature: rumen; material: fiber-attached | host: Bos | place: Iran: Karaj | collected 2018-10
AACGGCAGCGGAAAGAGCAATGTGGCGGATGCGGTCAGATGGGTCCTTGGCGAACAGAGCGCAAAGCAGCTTCGCGGCGGAAATATGCAGGATGTCATCTTTTCCGGCACCGAACTGCGCAAGCCGCTCGGATACGCGTCCGTGGCGATCACTCTGGACAATGCGGACCGGCAGCTGGCGTTTGACGCGGAGGAACTGACCGTTACCAGAAGGCTGTACCGTTCCGGGGAAAGCGGATACCTGCTGAACGGCCGGACATGCAGGCTCAGGGATATCCAGGAACTGTTTTATGATACCGGTATCGGTAAAGACGGGTATTCCATTATCGGACAGGGACAGATCGATAAGATCCTGAGCGGAAAGCCGGACGACAGACGCGAACTGTTTGATGAAGCGGCCGGAATCGTGAAATTCAAGAGAAGAAAAGCCGCTTCGCTGAAAAAACTCGGGGAACAGGAGCAGAATCTTCTCCGGGTGAAGGATATCCTCTCCGAGATCAACCGGCAGCTGGGGCCGCTGGAGAAACAGGCTGAAAAAGCAGCGGAATACCTGAAAAAACGTGACGAACTCCGGGAAATGGATATGACGCTGTTCGTACTGGAAACACAGCGTCTGGAAAAACAGCTGCAGGAAGTGCGGGAAAACAGGAAGACCGCGCTCGCGCAGCTGGCAGTGATCGATGAAGAATTCGCCCGTACGAGAAATGAATACGATGCCATTGAACTGCAGGTGAGCGCCCTCGAAGAAGAATCGCAGGCGCTTTCGGAAAGCGCGCAGCAGGACGCGATCGACCGCCAGAAGAAAAAAGGCGAGATCAGTGTTCTGGAAGAGCAGATCCGCGCTTCGAGAACTAACAGCGAGATGTACCGGAAACGTCTGGATGACCTGCAGCAGGAAAAAGACCGTCGCTGCAGGCAGCAGGAGGAGCAGGAAGAAGAAACCGCCAGGCTCATGGAGTCCCTTCAGGCGGCGGAAGATGAAAAGAACGAAAAGGAGCAGCGCGAGGAAAAACTGCGCGGTATGATCGAAGAGATGGACAGGTCTGCCGAGCAGGGAAAACTGGATACTATCTCGCTTCTTAACAGCCGCTCTTCTATAAAGGAAGACCTTCAGCGTTACGATACCATGCTCGAGCAGATCCGGATCCGCAAGGCCGAACTGGCTTCCCGTATGCTGCAGGCAAAGGAAAACGAGGAAACGCTCCGAAACACACTGCAGGCACTGGAAGAAGAGCTGAAAACCATTTCTGCCGGAGTGATCGAAAAACATAAAGCGGCGGAAGAGACTGAAAAGAATATAGATGCGCTGAAAAGCCGGATCGACGATGAGAATAAAGAACTGGAAAAGCTGCAGACGGATTTCCACAGGGATTCCGCACAGCTGGAATCGCTGCGGAATATTACCGAGCGGTATGAAGGTTACCATAACAGCATCCGGAAGATCATGGAGCAGAAAGACAGGAATCCCGGTATCCACGGGGTCGTTGCCGATCTGATCAAGACGCAGAAAAAGTATGAAACAGCCGTGGAGACAACTCTCGGAAGTGCGCTGCAGAACATCGTGACGGATAACGAAAATACGGCCAAATACCTGATCGAGTTTCTGAAAAGAGGAAGATACGGAAGGGCTACGTTTCTGCCGATCACTTCCATTAAGGAAAAGAATACGGAACTCCCGAAAGAGGTGCTGAAGGAAGAAGGCGTCATCGGGCGTGCCAGTGAACTGGTCTCCTTTGATAAGACCTATGCGGGGATCGTGGAATATCTGCTCGGCAGGACTTTGATCGTTGACAATATTGATCACGCGATCAGGATCGCCAGAAAGCACCGCCAGTCCGTCCGCATGGTCACGCTGGAAGGAGAAGTGTTCAGTCCGGGCGGCTCCATGACCGGTGGTTCCTTTAAACACAACAGCAATCTGCTTGGAAGGAACCGGGAGATCGGGGAGCTTGAAAAGAAAACGACCGCTTCCGCAAAAGAAGTGGAACGGATTCAGAAGCAGATCGAGGAAGACAGGAAAGCGAGAAACATCCTGCGCGAGCGGTTAAATTCCGAGAACGAACAGCTCCAGAAGCTGTACCTGAAGCAGAATACCGTGAAGATCAATCTGAATGCCGAGCAGGAAAAAGCCGGGTCATTCCGGCTGGAGGCCGATACGCTTCGGAAAGAGGCGTTCGAGATCGACCGCCAGATCCAGGAGATCACGGAGAAGAAGAAAAAGATCATTCTTCAGCTTTCCGAAACAGAAAAGAAAGAAGAAGGGCTGAAAGAACAGATCCGCAGCATTTCCGGCGAACTGGAGGCGCTCCGGGGACTGGAACAGACTGCCCTGGAGGAACAGGACCGGGCACGTCTGGAGTATACCAGGATCAGGCAGGAGATCAGTTTCGCCAAAGAACGCTTTGAAACGACTGCCGGAGAGATACAGCGTCTGGAAGCCGAGCAGGAAGGACTTCTGTCCGGCATCCGGGATGAAAGCGGAGAGGTCTCCGAACGTGAAAAACGCATTCTGGAGATCCGGGACGAGATCCTGAATCTGGAAAATACCATCCGGGACAAGGAAGAACAGATCCGCCGGCTCGATCAGGATAAACAGGAGCTGAACCGGGAACACAGGACTTTCTTTGAAAAACGGGATGAGCTTTCCGAAGAGAAAAACCGGATGGATCAGGAATGCTTCCGCCTTGACTCGCAGATCGAGCGCTTTACGGAGTCGCAGGAAGCTCTCGTGACCTATATTTACGAGGAATATCAGGCATCTCCCGAGCAGGCGGCAAGATATGCCGTTCCGGGCCAGAAAGAGCGCGGTGCGCTGAAGACCCGGGTAAATTCCCTGAAGAAGGAGATCCGCGCGCTCGGCGATGTAAATGTGCACGCGGTCGAGGAATTCCGGGAACTGAAAGAAAGACATACGTTCCTTTCTACCCAGTATGACGATATTACCAAAGCGGCGGAAGACCTTCAGAAGATCATACGCGAGCTGGATGAAAGCATGCGCAGGCAGTTCCGGCGCAGTTTTGAAGACATCCGGAAATCCTTTGACGAGGTCTTCAGGCAGCTGTTCGGCGGCGGTAAAGGGACCCTGGAACTGGTTGAGGACGAGGATGTTCTGGAGTCGGGCATCCGGATCATCGCGCAGCCGCCCGGAAAGAAACTGCAGAATATGATGCAGCTTTCCGGAGGGGAAAAATCCCTGACCGCGATCGCTCTTCTGTTTGCGATCCTGAACCTTAAACCATCTCCGTTCTGCCTTCTGGATGAGATAGAGGCGGCCCTGGATGACAACAATGTGGTCCGGTTCGCGAAGTATCTGCATAAGTTGACAAAAAAAACACAGTTTATTATTATTACTCACAGACGCGGCACCATGTCGGCGGCAGACCGCCTGTACGGGATCACCATGCAGGAGAAAGGCGTTTCCGCCCTTGTGTCCGTAAACCTGATCGAAGCGCAGCTGGATAAGGAGGAGGAGAGCGTTGGCAGAAGAAAAAAAGGGTTTCTTTCAGAGACTTTTTCAGGGACTTGCTAAAACAAGAGACAATCTGTCTGACGGCCTCCGGTCTGTATTTACGCGTTCCAGGATCGACGAGGACTTTTACGATGGACTCGAGGAGATCCTGATCACCGGCGATATGGGCGTTTCCGCAACGGAAGCAGCCCTGGATTCTCTTCGTGAAAAGGTCAGGGAAGAACATATCAAAGAGCCCGAAGAGTGCAGGCAGATCCTGATCGACAGTATTAAAGAGCAGATGCACGTGGATGAGTCCGCTTACGATTTTGAAAATCGGAAATCGGTGATCCTTGTGATCGGCGTCAACGGCGTCGGAAAGACCACATCGATCGGAAAGCTTGCCGGGAAGTATAAAAACCGGGGCAAAAAAGTGGTCCTGGCGGCGGCGGATACTTTCCGCGCCGCGGCGAACGAACAGCTGACCATGTGGGCAAACCGGGCCGGCGTGGAGATCATTTCCGGGCAGGAAGGCGCGGATCCGGCATCGGTCATTTACGATGCGGCTGCCGCGGCGAAGGCAAGGAACGCCGATATCCTGCTCTGCGATACCGCCGGAAGGCTTCACAACAAGAAGAACCTGATGGAGGAGCTGAAAAAGATCTACCGTATCCTGGACAGGGAATACGCGGACGCGCACCTGGAAACGCTGCTGGTGCTTGACGGGACCACAGGACAGAATGCGCTGGCGCAGGCCCGCAGTTTTTCCGAAGCGGCGGACATCACCGGCATTATCCTTACAAAACTGGACGGAACTGCCAGAGGCGGTATTGCCGTGGCGATCCAGGCCGAGATGGATATCCCGGTCAAATATATCGGCGTCGGAGAAAAGATCGAGGATCTTCAGAAATTCGATCCTGATGCGTTTGTAAACGCGCTTTTTGCGGGAACTTCCGCAGAAGGGGAATCCTGAAAACAGAGGCGGGAAAATGAAAGAAGAAACCATGCTTACTCTCGATAAATTTGAAGAAGCTTCCGAAGTCGTGCGCGGAGTCACGGCAGATACTTCGCTTATTTACAGTGAATACCTGAGCGCACAGACCGGAAACAGGGTTTACCTGAAGCCGGAGAACATGCAGGTAACGGGCGCGTATAAGATCCGCGGCGCCTATTACAAAATAAGCACGATGAGTCCGGAACAGCGTAAAAGAGGGCTGATCACCGCCTCGGCGGGAAACCATGCCCAGGGCGTCGCGTATGCCGCGAAAGCTTACGGAGTCAGGGCAGTGATCGTTATGCCGACGACCACTCCGCTGATCAAGGTCGAGAGAACACGCGGATACGGAGCCGAAGTGATCCTGCACGGGGACGTATACGATGACGCCTGTGCCGAAGCGCTGCGCCTCGCGGACGAAAAACAGTATACGTTCATTCATCCGTTTGACGACCTGACCGTAGCAACCGGACAGGGTACGATCGCGATGGAGATCATAAAAGACCTTCCGCTCGTGGACTGCATTCTGGTGCCGGTCGGCGGAGGCGGGCTGATCACCGGGGTCGCGACGCTCGCAAAACTGCTGAATCCGAAGATCCGGGTCATCGGTGTGGAGCCGGCACTGGCAAACTGCATGCAGATATCCCTTGAAAAAGGGGAAGTGGTCACGCTCCCGTCTGTCAGTACGATCGCGGACGGCACCGCGGTGAAGCGGCCCGGAGAAAAGATCTTCCCGTATATTCAGAAGAATGTGGATGAGATCATTACCGTAGAAGACGACGAACTGGTCGTTGCTTTTCTGGACATGGTCGAGAATCATAAAATGATCGTGGAGAATTCGGGACTGCTGACCGTAGCGGCTCTGAAGCATCTGAAAGCGGAAAACAAACGGATCGCGGCCGTTATGAGCGGCGGCAACATGGATGTGATCACAATGTCCCAGGTCGTGCAGAACGGCCTGATCGCGCGAGACCGGATCTTTACGATCTCGGTGCTTCTTCCCGACCGGCCGGGCGAGCTTGTCAGGGTATCCACCGTGATCGCCGCCAACAGGGGGAACGTGATCAAACTGGAGCACAATCAGTTTTATACTACGAACCGGAATGCGGCCGTAGAGTTGAAAATCACTATGGAAGCTTTCGGAACGATTCATAAGGAACAGATAATCCGGGCGTTGAAAGATGCAGGTTTTGTTCCGAAGCAGGTGCAGACCAATCTGTAAAAAGAGCAGCTGATAATGAAGCAGAAAATGAAGATCAACAAAAAAACGCTGGCAAGTGTGCTCTTTTTCGTGATCGTGGTTGCATTGACGGTATTCAGTGTATTTCGCGGACAGAGCCTCAGTGATCTTGTCAATGATATCAGGGCAGCGAACCTTAAGTATTTGTTCATTGCCGTTATTTGCGTACTCATTTTTCTGATCATGCAGGGCGTGATCATCTATCTGATGCTGAACGCTCTCGGCCTGCACAGGAGTCTGTGGAAATGCAGCCTGCTTTCCTTTTCAGGATACTTTTTCTGCTGCATTACCCCGTTTCAGAGCGGCGGACCTCCCATGCAGATATTCAATATGCGTAAAGACGGGATCCGGATCTCGGATTCATCGATCGTGATCCTGATCGTGACGTTTCTGTTCAAACTGGTATTGGTCGTGGTCGGCGTCGGCATGCTGATTTTCGGACACCGGTTTATTGTAAACAGGCTTCGCGGGATGCTTCCGGTTTTCGGGATCGGGCTGTTTCTGACGTTCGGGTTTTCGTTCCTTGTGGCACTGGTCATTTTCCACCCGCGTCTGCTGAAATTCCTGACCACAAAGTTTTTCGGCTGGCTTGCGAAGAAAAAACCGTTCCGCAAATACGCGCTCAGCCAGGAAAAGGTCATAGCGGCCATGGACCGCTACAGTGAGATAGCCGGATTCTTTAAACAGCATATGCTGCTGATGATCATATTGTTCCTGCTGACATTTGCGCAGAGGTGCTTTTACTTTGCCGTCACCTACTGTGTATACCGCAGTTTCGGGCTTTCGGGAACTTCGCTCTGGACAATTATCATGATGCAGGCGGCGATCTCCATCTCGGCGGATCTTCTGCCTCTTCCGGGCGGGGCCGGCATCAGCGAAGCGCTGTTCCTGATCATATTCAATCCGGTATTCGGGGCGGCTATGGTGCTTCCGGGAATGGTCCTTTCAAGAGGCATCACATATTATGCGCAGCTGGTGATCTGCGGGGTAATGACCGTGATCGGGAAGTTTACGTTTGGCAGGAACACGGCGGCGCGGAGCAAGCCGTAATTCCCTTTTGACAGGTCGATCATATATGGCGAATTACCAGAAAGAACTGGATAAACTGCTGGAACATCTTGCGGAACAGGAAGAGACCCCGTCTCTGCTCCTGCACAGTTGCTGCGCGCCCTGCAGCAGTTATGTGCTCGAATATCTGTCCCGCAGTTTTTGCATTACCGTATTCTTTTATAATCCGAATATTTATCCGGAGGAGGAATACCGGTTCCGTGAGAGCGAGCTGAAGCGCCTGATCCGTGAGATGCGGTTTCCGAATCCTGTCGGGATTCTGGAGGCGGATTACAGGCCGGAAACGTTTTTTGAAGCGGCAAAAGGGCTGGAGGATGTTCCGGAAGGCGGGAGCCGGTGCAAAGAATGTTTTCGCCTGAGGCTGACGGAGGCAGCGAAGGCTGCAAGGGAAGGCGGATTTGACTGGTTTACCACGACGCTTACGATCAGTCCGCTGAAAAACGCGGCTCTTCTGAATGAGGTCGGCCAGAAGATCGGACAGGAGTACGGGGTACGGTATCTCTGCTCGGATTTCAAGAAAAAAGACGGCTATAAACGCTCGATAGAGCTTTCAAAAGAATATGACCTGTACCGGCAGGATTACTGCGGGTGCGTGTTTTCGAAAAAGCGGGAGGAATAATAATATGGCACAGCTGTGGGGCGGACGATTCACTAAAAAGACCGATGAACTGGTTTATCGTTTTAATGCGTCGATAGGCTTCGATCAGAAGTTTTTCAAACAGGATATCCGCGGGAGCATTGCCCATGTGACAATGCTGGCAAAACAGGGGATTCTGACGGAAGAGGAAAAAGAGCAGGTCATTTCCGGCCTGCGGGACATTCTTGCGGATGTAGAAGACGGAAAGCTTGCGATCACGGAGGAATATGAGGATATTCACAGTTTTGTAGAAGCAAATCTGATCAGCCGCGTCGGAGAAGCGGGTAAGAAGCTGCACACCGGAAGAAGCAGGAACGATCAGGTTGCGCTGGATATGAAGCTTTACATCCGGGATGAGATCGACGAGCTTCGAGAACTGGTCAAAGAACTGCTTTCGGTGATCCTTGCGGTCATGAAAGAAAACGTGCATACTTATATGCCCGGCTTTACACATCTTCAGAAAGCGCAGCCGGTCTCTCTGGCGCATCATTTCGGCGCGTATTTCGAAATGTTCAAAAGAGATCTGGACCGTCTGGAAGATATCCGGAAACGAATGAATACCTGTCCTCTCGGCGCCGGGGCGCTTGCGGGAACGACGTATCCGCTGGACAGGGAATATACGGCTTCGCTGCTCGGGTTTGACGGACCGACCGCGAACAGTATGGATTCCGTTTCGGACAGAGACTATCTGATCGAGCTGCTTTCCGCCCTGTCCGTGATTATGATGCACTTAAGCCGCTTCTGCGAGGAGATCATTATCTGGAACAGCAATGAATACCGTTTTGTTGAGATCGACGATGCCTACAGCACCGGCAGTTCCATTATGCCGCAGAAGAAGAATCCGGATATTGCGGAGCTTGTTCGCGGAAAGACCGGGCGCGTATACGGCGCTCTTTCAAGCATGCTTACCGTGATGAAAGGCCTTCCGCTTGCGTATAACAAGGATATGCAGGAGGATAAGGAACTGACGTTTGACGCGCTGGATACAGTGAAGGGGTGCCTTGCGCTGTTTGCCGGAATGATCAGGACCATGAAATTCCGGAAGGAAAACATGGAGGCTTCCGCCAGGAACGGATTCACCAATGCGACGGATGCCGCGGATTACCTTGTCACAAAAGGAGTTCCCTTCCGGGACGCACACACGGTCATCGGAAAACTGGTATTGCACTGTATTGAAAAGGACTGCGCGCTTGACGACCTTTCTCTTGAGGAGTACCGGACCTTCTGTCCGGCATTCGGAGAGGATATTTATGACGCGGTCAGCATGAAGACCTGTGTGGAAAAACGCAATACGGCAGGCGCTCCTGGAGGAGAGGCCATGGCAGAGGAGATCCGCCTGGCCGAAAGCTTTCTGGAGAGTATTTAAAAGCCTGATTAACGGATCGTAAAAATGCAAGCCGGACCTGTTCGACTTGCATTTTTGCGCGTATTGGGGTATGATGTTTGCTGAACGGCCGGAAACAGATGCAAACAGTTCCGGCAGGACAATGAATTATAATAAAAAGAAATATTGGCCGCCGGAGGCGGCCGGCAAAGGAGAAGAAAAATGGAAAAGAAACTGCGAATAGGCATTCTGGGCGCTACCGGCATGGTCGGACAGAGATTTGTGACGCTTATGGACCGGCATCCGTGGTTTGAGGTCGCAGTGGTCGCGGCAAGTGAAAGAAGCGCAGGAAAAACATATCAGGAAGCTGTGGGCGGCAAATGGAAAATGGAAGTGCCCATGCCGGAATATGTGAAAGATATGAAGGTGATGAATATCAACCAGGTGGAAGAGATCACGGACCGGGTGGATTTCGTGTTCAGCGCCCTGAACATGGGAAAGGATGAGATCCGCTCGATCGAGGAGCAGTACGCGAAGGCCGAAACACCGGTCGTGTCCAATAACAGCGCGCACCGCTGGACGCCGGACGTTCCGATGGTGATTCCGGAGATCAACCCGGATCATTTTGAGGTGATCCCGTTCCAGAAGATCCGTCTGGGCACGAAGCGCGGTTTTATCGCCGTAAAGCCGAACTGTTCGATCCAGAGTTATACGCCCATGCTTTCCGCGTGGAAGCAGTTTGAGCCGTATGAAGTCGTGGCGACTACATACCAGGCAATTTCCGGTGCGGGAAAGAATTTTAACGACTGGCCGGAAATGGTCGGCAACGTCATTCCGTTTATCGGCGGGGAAGAAGAAAAAAGCGAGCAGGAACCGCTCAGGATCTGGGGCAGGCTGGAAAACGGGATCATCGTTAAGAATGATATGCCCAGGATCACGACGCAGTGTGTGCGCGTGCCGGTTCTGAACGGTCATACGGCGGCCGTATTCGTGAAGTTTCACAAGGATCCTTCATTTGAAGAGCTGGTGGATCTGGCCGTCAATTATAAAGGACTTCCGCAGATCAAACGGCTTCCCAGCGCGCCGAAACAGTTTATTCAGTACATGGAAGAGGAAAACCGTCCGCAGGTCCTGCAGGATGTGAATTTCGAGAACGGCATGGGTGTTTCGTTCGGCCGGCTTCGCAGGGACAGCATTTACGACTGGAAGTTTATCGGACTGTCTCACAATACGCTGAGGGGTGCCGCGGGCGGCGCCGTGCTCTGCGCGGAGACCCTTGTGGCCGAGCATTATATCGAAGCAAAGTGATATTACGACGCTGTTAAAATGCGTAAGCACGGAGCGGTGCGGAACATCACAAAATAATACCAAATATGAGCAAAGCACTTTATATTGCGGAAAAACCGAGTGTGGCACAGGAATTTGCCAGGGCGCTGAAACAGAGAATGACCCGCCATGACGGGTATCTGGAATCGGAGGAATCGGTCGTCACCTGGTGTATCGGACATCTGGTGACTATGAGTTATCCGGATAAATACGGGGAAGAATATAAAAGATGGTCTTTCGATACGCTTCCGTTTCTTCCGGATAAATTCCGTTACGAGATCCTGGCCGGCGCGAAAAAACAGTTTTCGGTTGTCCGAGGCCTGCTCAACCGGGGAGATGTGCAGACGATATACGTCTGTACGGACTCCGGGCGGGAAGGAGAG
>JAEEGL015364459.1_pt1 | contig 10419 bp, 8 predicted proteins | sample 9134231 | NCBI WGS metagenome assembly JAEEGL01 (sample SAMN16246548, study PRJNA631951) | gut metagenome | biome: gut microbiome; feature: rumen; material: fiber-attached | host: Bos | place: Iran: Karaj | collected 2018-10
TCGTGCAACGAAAGAACTGATTTGATAAGATTTATATCGGCACTCATAATTGTTTAAAATATGCGTTTGTTTTTTATTGTTACGATTGATAAAAATAGAATTTTTTTAAATTGGTGAAATTTTTATTTGGCATTATTTTTTCTTCGCTTTTGCCAGCTTCTTGAAATCTTTTGCAAGCATGCCCTCTTTGGCCTTGTCGCTAATCATGTGCCACGAGAAGTAGTACAGACGGGCGTCGGCGGCGCCTACAATCACCTTGTAGCAGCGAACTTCTTTCTTGCGTGTGCCCTCAGGGCCTACTTTGTGCAGCAGCACAACATCGGGGTCTTTGCGGTCGATGGCGGCCTCAACTTCCTCGCGCGACACAATTTTGAACTTGTACGGATAAACGGCTTTTATCTGTGCTTCGGTGTTCAGGTCGGGAGTCAACTCCTCTTTAACCAAGTAGAGGGTTTTGTCTTGGATGTCGGCCATTTGCGAGTTGTAGTATTTCAGAATGTTTTTGCTTGTGAGATTCGGATTCTCGGTTGTCAGTTTGATGTGGTTTTGCAGAAAACGGCAGAGCAGGCCGAGCTTGTAGCCGTACGAGCTTTCTTCAACACCATTGTAACAAATTGGTACAGAGGCAATGTCGGGCATCTGACGGACAAAGTCGTAGTTGCCGCCCAACTCAACGCATAGGTAGTCGAACTTCGATTTGGTTTTATCCTTGTCGTTATATACGGTGTTGCGGATTATGAACGATTTCGCAGAGTCTTTGCGTGCTGTCTCCCATTCGGCGCTCGAGAAGCGTACGAACTCGTATTTGCTGATGTCCCAGTGTTTTTTTACGGCCTCTTCAATCTGTGAGTTGTACTCCAGAAGCGGATTGTTGTCGAGCACAACCATTGTTGTTGTGTTTTGAAAACGTTTCAAACTTTCGGGACGGCCGACGGCCTGTTGTGCCTGTGCATTGTAAGCAAACGCTCCAACCAGCATTAATGCGAATAATTTCTTCATAGTTCTATTTTTTAAATTTTAAAGTGGCAAATGTAATATAATCCGTAACAAAATTGCCTAAAAAGCAAAAAATGGGGCTCAGATTCTTTGCCGCGATTTTGAGGCGAAAATATTGCCGGAATTAAAATGATATAATCCAACATATTATGATAAATCATAATTTAAATTGTTGCTAACATTTTATCGATATTGGCGGTTTGAACTATTGCAAAAGAAAATCAAACTCTTACTTTTGTATGTGATAATTGTTTTCTAACTAAAATTTTTAACGTTATGGTCAAATTAATCAAGAAGTTTTTTTCGAACTATGTAAATTTTTCGGGACGCACAACAGTTAAGGAATTCTGGCTTACATTTTTGAGCTTGTTTCTCTTCCTATTTATTTTGGAGATTTTGGTAGCTGCAGTCGCAGCAATAGGAATTACTGCATTGACAGTTATCGTAAGTGCATTGTTGGGAATCTTCCTATTAGCTATTATCATTCCGTGTCTGGCTATGTGGTGCCGTCGTCTGCGCGACGGTGGTTTCTCGCCATGGCTCATACTGATTGCGCTTATTCCGGGTATCGGCAGTCTGGTTTTGCTCATTCTGTCGTTCATGCCAAGCAAATAATTGCAGAATAGATTTTAAGAAAAGGAACCGTCAGCGATGGCGGTTCTTTTTTTTTGAAAAAAGCTCGATTGGTTACATTCGCAAAACAAAATATGCCGCACGTCTAAAAAAAATTGAATAAGAAATAAGATTCTTACATTTGCGTTGTTGTAATATAATATAAGAGTATGAGAAAGTTATTATTCACACTTGTGTCGGCATTCGCGATATTTGCCGCCAATGCGCAGCCAACGATTAAATGGACTGAGTCGAAATACGATTTTGGTGATATAAAGGAAGCCGATGGGCCGGCAACCCACAAATTTGAGTTCACAAATGCTGGAAACGAGCCGTTGGTTATCACCAGCGTCAAGCCATCGTGCGGTTGTACAACATCCGACTACACCAAAGAGCCAGTAATGCCAGGCAAAACCGGCTATGTGTCGGCCACATACAATCCGCAGGGCCGCCCGGGACCATTCAACAAGTCGGTTAACATTACAACCAACTGCAAGCCCGAGCTGACAACCATTCATTTCACAGGAAAGGTAATTGAGCGTGAAAAGACGCTTGCTGACTTACATCCGCGAAAGATTGGCGATTTGAATCTGGAGTCGAACCATATTTCGTTGCTGAAGGTGAAAAACACAGAAGTGCGCGTTGACAGTACAAGCATAGCCAACCTGACCGACAAACCGATGAAGATAACTTTTGTAAACGTTCCGGCGCACATCAAAGCCAAGGCGGTGCCCGAGACGCTGCAACCAAACTCGAAGGGCTTGATTGTGATTGAATACGACGCCACCAAACGCAAGGAGTGGGGCTTTGTAATGGACAAGGTTGTTCTGGCTCTCAATGGCGAGACAAACAGTAACAAGAACCTGCTTTCGGTTAGCGCGACAATAGAGGAGGACTTTTCGAAATACACCGAGGAACAGCTGGCCAACGCACCACATATGGTTTTCGACGAGCCGATTTTCAACTTCGGCACAATAACTGAAGGTGAGAAAGTGTCGCATACCTTCACCTTCTCCAATACAGGAAAAGAAGACTTGATTATCAGGAAAATAACAACTTCGTGCGGCTGCACCGCTGCTAATAAGAAAGCCGATGTGATTAAGCCGGGCGAGACCTCGTCGATTGATATAACATTCAATTCGTCGGGCAAATCGAACCGCCAGAACAAAACAATAACAATTATAAGCAACGACCCTAAGAACTCGCAGCAGATTCTGCGCATCACGGGTGATGTCAAAAAGAAAGAGTAGGGGAGTGAATCCAGAAATGCAGAAGCGGAAGACTTGAGGTTTTCCGCTTTTTTTGTCCTACGATACCAAGCGTTGCAGTATATTTGCATCTCTTTTTGAGCAGGAAATGGTATTGAGGAAAATCGCACAAATCATTGTCGTGCTGCTGATTGCGGCAGGTTCGTGTATGGCGCAGACCGACATTCTGAGCACGACAGTCAGCATCAATACCAACAACAAGACACTCAAGCAGATACTGACCGAAATTGAATCAAAAAGCAACGTTCAGTTCTCATATTCCGACAATTTGTTGCCTAAACAGAAATTCAGCAAAGTGGAGCCCCAGCCGAATCTTCGTTTGTTGCTCGACAAAATCCTGAAACCGAATAATATCGACTATCGGTTGATTGACAATCAGATAGTGTTGTTCGAGAAGGCAAAGGAGACGGGCTTTTTTTATCTGTCGGGATTCCTGAACGACCAAAAAAGCTCAGAGAGCATAATAAACGGCGCGGTTTATATTGATGATATTGGAACGGGCACAATAACAAATACTTACGGCTATTTCTCGATAAAGTTGCCTGCTGGTGTGCATCGGATTAAATTCTACAGCTTGGGCTACGAGGCGATTGATACCATAGTGTCGGTGCGAGACGATATGCTGATGCATGTCCGGCTTGCCCCCAAAAGCTATCAAATGGCTGAGATTGTTGTGCGTAATAGCTTGAGTAGCGATTTTATGGAGTCGGCGTTGAGCAACATCGCCAAAATGAACATCAACAAACTGAAGGAGATGCCCAACATTCTGGGTGAACACGACGCCTTGCGCAACCTCGACATGATGCCGGGAATGCAGATTAGCGAGTTCTCAACAAGCAGCATCTACACCCGTGGCGGCACAAGCGACCAGACGACATTCATGATGGACGAGGCCGAGATTTTCTCGCCGTCGCATTTTGGCGGCGCATCGATATACAACCCCGATGTTATAAACCATATCGACATTTATAAGAACGAGTTGCCGGCGGCGGAGTCAGGTGCGTTATCGTCGGTTGTCGATGTGCGGCTGCGCGATGGCGATATGCAACAGTGGCACACATCGGGTTCGATGGGATTGCTCACCGCCCGGTTGCTTGCCGAGGGACCGGTTCAGAAAGACAAATCGTCGGTGTTGCTGGCCGTGCGCCGTACCTATGCCGACGGAATAGCGAAACCGGTTCTCCGCCATTATAATGTTGATATGTCGTTCTACTTCTACGATATCAATTTCAAATTCAACTACATCTACAACGACCGCAACCGCCTTTATCTGTCGTGGTATTCGGGTGCCGACAAAATCGACCATTACATCTATTTGAAGCGGAACAACTATTTAGGCACTGCGCGCTATTACCACGTCTTTGGCGACCGGCTGTTCTGTAACCTCACTTTCAGTGGCGGACTTGACCGCACCAGTCTGTCGAATTTCCATTACAAAGGCGATTTTAAGTGGACATCGCTTTGCTGGAACGGTAAGGTGAAACTGAATTTTACGCACAATGTGAATCACAATGTCAAACTGAAATATGGTTATCATTCAACCGTTTACAGCCTTGAACCGTTTGACTTGGATGTGCTGGCGGAGCCTATGTTCTCCGACCAGCGAATCAATGCGCAAACTATTACGCAGAGCGGAGTATATATCGACCAGACTTACAATATAGGCTCGCGGTTGATGGTGCTAGCCGGTTTGCGGCTTAATCAGTATGAAGGACCGGCTACAGTATCGTTCAAAGGAGCCGACACAACATTTTTCTATACTGAATGGAACCTTACGGCCAATTATCGCGCGACTGAGCGTATGTTGTTCAAAGTCAATGTGTCGCGGAAGCAGAAGCCGATTCACCAGCTTCAGGTGAGCTCCTACGGAATCACCATAAACCGATGGATGCCCGTCAACCGGCATTTTGGCACCGAACAGAGCTTGAATATGTCGGCGAGTGTCTTTTACGAATTGCCGCAATGGCTCAATGTGTCGGCTAGTATTTACCGCCGTAAACTTAAGAATATGATTGAGACACTGCAAGATATGCGTCTGATTTACGAGATTGACCCGGAGCGTTTCTCGCACCATGCATCGGCCATAGCTGCCGGCTGCGAGCTGACTTGCAATGCCATGTTCGACAAGTTCAGGCTGGCAGTGTCGTACGATTACACAAACTCGGAGTGGCAGACCAACGGCCTTAACGACGGCAAGCCTTATCAGGCCTCGTTCATCCGTAAGCACTCGTTCAACATCAACGGCCGTTACAAGCTGAATCATCGTATGTGGATGGCCGCGTCGTGGCAGCTGGCCAGCGGCATACCCTACACCGCCGCTGTTGGTAAGTATGTGATTGACAACAAGACCGTTTTGCAATTCGACATCGATAACATAAACACAAAAAAACTGCCAAGCTACCACCGACTCGACATCAGCCTCGACATCGAGGGAAAAAACAATGACATTAAGCGTTGGAAAAGCTACTGGAATTTTGCTATTTACAACGTTTACGCGCATAAGAATCCGCTTGGCATAGCCTATTTCATAACCGACGAGCAGGGTGCGGAGCGGCTGAACCCCGGATTCTACTATTTCTATCAGTTTGTGCCGTCGATAAGCTACAAGTTTGTGTTCTGACGCCGACACTAAAACGCCTGACGGTAAATCGGGTTGTGAACAATAAGTTTATAAAAAATCGGCGTCAATATTTGGGGCTGTCGGCGTTTATTCTCAGTATTTTACAAGTGCTGAAAGACTTCGGGGAAACAATATGCGTGCGAAAACGGGTTTGTGATATATCTTTTTTAGTATATTGCAAAAAATAAAACAGAATAAAAATCACTTCATGGATAAGCAACAATACGAATTGGAATTTCACCTGAACACCTCACCAAAAGTACTTTATCCGCGATTGAGTACAGCTGATGGTCTTAACGAGTGGTTTGCCGATTATGTGAAAGTTGAAGACGGTATTTACACTTTCCGTTGGCATTCAGAGGAACGATTTGCCAAGCTGTTGAGTGCAAAAGATTTAAAATCAGTACGATATCATTGGGTGGACGAAGACGATGAATCGTTCTTCGAATTCCGTTTGGAGACAACCGAACTCACCGATGACCTTGCTCTCAAAATAACCGATTTTGCAGAAGATGACGAGATTGAGGAGTCGAAAGACTTGTGGAACGCTCAAGTGACCGACCTCAAACGCGTTCTGGGTGCGTAATATTCGCTTTTAATCTGTAATATTGCAATTCGTTGGCAATAGCAAGTTGTCTTCGGTTAAATAGCAGATTGTGAAAAAATTAAACATATTCATTCTTAAGTCGTACATTGGTCCGTTCATTCTGACCTTCTTCATCTCAATGTTTATATTGCTGATGCAGTTCCTGTGGCGCTACATCGACGACCTTGTGGGGAAAGGTTTGGGGGCGGCCGTCATCTCGGAGTTGCTGATGTACGCAAGTGTCAGCCTTGTTCCCATGGCATTGCCGTTGGCCATTTTGCTCAGTTCGATAATGACCTTTGGCGACCTTGCCGAGCACTACGAGCTGATGGCAATCAAATCGGCGGGAGTGTCACTAATGAAGATAATGAAACCGCTGATAATACTTGTGTTATTCTTGAGCGCTGGCGACTTCTTGTTCTCCAACAATGTGATGCCTTACGCCAATTTGAAGATGCAATCGTTGCTTTGGGACGTGAAGCACCAGAGGCCCGAGGTGTCAATAAGCGAGGGCATCTTCAGCGACGCGCTTGAAGGCTACACAATAAAAGTGGGGCACAAGAGCCGCAAAACACCGATGCTTTACGACATAATGATTTATAATCATACCGCCGACAATGGCAACCGTGATGTTACTTTGGCCGACTCGGGCACAATGATAATGACCGCTGACAAGCATTTTATGGTGCTGACATTGTACAACGGCGTCAACTATGTTGAGGAGTACGAAAAGCGGGTGCGTTGGACCCAGCGTGAATTTCCGCAGCGAACCACACGCTTCCGAGTTCAGCAGTTCTCAATCGATATGTCGGGGCTTGGCTTTGAGCGCTCCGATGAGGCGCTGTTCAAAAACGGGTACGCGATGCTCAATTTGTCGCAACTGCAATATACAACCGACTCGCTGAACAAAAGATACGATGAGCGCACCGATAAATATGTCGACAAGCTGACAACAACCAATTATTTTCAGAAACTCAATCTGAAGAGAGAAGACAGTCTGTGGCTCAGCCAGACAGCAATTCCGGTCACCACCAATCTCGACATGGATTCAGCGTTCAGTACAATGAGTAAAATGGACAGGCACAATGTGTTGTATCGCGCCCTTGAAAGCGCCCGTTCGACAAAGACATACATATCGCAGAGCGTTGGTGATTTTGAGCGGGACAAGAAAATTATCAAGCGTCACGAGATTGAGTGGCACCGTAAGTTTACCTTGTCGATAGCTTGTTTGTTGCTGTTTTTCATTGGCGCTCCGCTCGGAGCCATAATCCGCAAAGGCGGTCTCGGTACTCCGATAGTTGTGTCGGTGATTTGTTTCGTGCTCTATTATGTGGTTAACATCAGTGGCGAAAAGGCCGCCAAAATGGGCTCGTGGCCGACATGGCTTGGAATGTGGATTTCTTCGATGGTGTTTGCTCCTATAGGCGCATTTCTAACTTACAAGGCGGTTAAAGACGCCACTCTTCTCGAACTCAGCACCTACACCGATTTCTTCCGCAAAGTTTTCGATAAGATGATGACCAACCGGATTTTTGCCGCAATTGTAAATCATTTCGTATCAGAGGAAAAGAAGGCAAAAGCCAAACTGGCCGCCGAGTTGGAACGGAAGAAACAAGCTCTTTTCAATTCTTTCAATCAAAACGGAAAAGATGCAAACGCTTGATAGTCAACAACAGCCACTGCGCATACTTGTGCTGTGCAATAAGATGCCATACCCATCGAACGACGGCGGCACTATTGCCACGCTCAATATGATTGTGGGACTGGCGGCGCAAGGCAACATGGTTGATGTACTTGCCATGCAAACTCCTAAGCATAATTTCCCGCTTGTCAAACTATCGGCTGAGCTCAAGCAGAACATCAAATGGCATTCGGTTTGGATTGACACAGATATCAAGGCATGGCGCATGCTGAAAAACTTGCTGTTCTCGCGGCTGCCATATAATGCCGAACGTTTTGTGTCAGAGGAGTTTGAAACAAAACTTGAAGACCTGTTGGCTGAAAACAGCTACGACATTGTCCAGCTTGAAGGTCTGTATTTGTCGAGTTATATTCCGATAATCAGGAAATGCTCAAAATCAGCAATATCGATGCGCTCTCATAATGTTGAGGCACAGATTTGGGAGCGTTTGGCTGCAACAGATACCAATCTGTTAAAACGATTATACAAACGGATTCTCAGCCGCCGTATCAGTAGGCTTGAGGCTAAGACACTCAGCCTGATAGACGTGCTTGTGCCGATAACTCGAAACGATGCCGAAAAACTGCCGTTTATTCCGCAATGTACATACGTGGCGCCAACCGGAATTGAACCGCAGAAGTTTTCGCCTTACAAGACTCCTGCTATCGAGAAATCACTCTTTTATATTGGTGCGCTCGACTGGGAGCCTAATCAAGAGGCTGTATTGTGGTTTGTCCGCAATGTCTGGACCGATGTGCAAAACCAGCATCCCGACTGGGAGTTTCATATTGCCGGTCGCAACGCTCCCGACAGTTTCGCTCTCGAGTTGGCAAAATATCCCGTGGTGTTCGACGGACAGGTTGCAAGTGCGCAGGAATTTATTGAACGACACAATATTATGGTTGTTCCGTTGCTTTCAGGAAGCGGAATGCGGATAAAAATAATTGAGGCAATGGCGCACTCGCGTTGCGTTATAACCACACCGATTGGCGCCGAGGGTATTGATGCGGAAAATGGACGGCAGATTTTGATTGGTTCGACGCCCGATGAATTGAAAGCGCTGATTCTGAAGACTATCAGCGATGCGGAATATACGCGCAACATAGCCGAGGAAGCATTCGCTTTTACAAATGCGAATTTTAGTAACCGATTGATTATAAGTGGATTAAACCAATTCTACAAACAATGGCTGCAGCGTTGACAATATTGTTCTGGGTTTTGGTTTGCGTTGTGGTTTACACATACATTGCATATCCGTTGCTGATAGCCGCTATTGCGAGGTTGAAGCAAGGAAAAGAACAAATGCAACTGCCTGATAACCTGCCGCAAGTAACACTTTTTGTGACAGCCTTTAACGAGGAGCGTTTTGTCGACGAGAAGATTGCAAACTCACACGCACTTGATTATCCGGCTGACCGTTTGCATCTTATCTGGGTTACCGACGGCTCCGAAGACAATACAAACCAATTGCTTGCCAAATATCCTGATGTTAAAGTGTTGTTTGAACCGGAACGCCAGGGTAAGGTGCATGCTATGAAACGTGGACTTCAATATGTTGACACCGAAATAATTATCTTTACTGATGCTAACACCATGCTTTCATCCGAGAGCGTGAAGGAAATGGTACGGTTGTTCGAGAATCCTGCCATTGGCTGTGTTGCCGGTGAGAAACGCATAAGCCGCGACAGCCGTGAGAACGCCGCCTCATCGGGTGAAGGAACTTACTGGCGTTACGAATCGTGGATAAAGCGTAACGACGCCATTGCCGGGTCGGCCATTGGTGCTGCTGGCGAGTTGTTTGCCATGCGCCGCAGTCTCTATCAGCCTATCAGCGATAATACCCTGCTCGATGACTTTGAAATTTCGTTGCGTATCGCCTTAATTGGTTATAAGATAGGCTATTCGCCACAGGCATGTGCCATTGAGCGGCCGTCGGCAAATATTGGCGAGGAGATGAAACGCAAGGTGCGAATTGCCGCAGGTGGCATTCAGACAATGTTGCGACTGGGCGGATTGTTCAACTTCTTCCGCCATCCGATGCTTACATTCCAATATGTGTCGCACAAGGTATTGCGCTGGGTGGTTGTGCCATTGGCAATGGTGCTGATTATTCCTCTCAATATCTATCTTAGTTTTGCTAACGGATTTGCATTCAGTAATATATATACATTGACATTATTGTTGCAAGCCGTGTTCTATGTTTTTGCGTTTTTAGGTTTCGCTCTGCAAAACAAGAAGATAAACGCAAGTTGGATTTACTTTCCTTACTATTTCTATTTGGCAAACAAAGCCATGTGGCTGGGGTTGTGGCGTTTTTGCCGCGACAAACAGAGCGTGAACTGGGAGAGGGCGGAGAGAGCGGAGGTTTTAGGTTGATATTATTATAGGTGTGTTTCCTTTATTTCCCCTATATCTCAACCGCCTCTAAAAGTTTTTTTTCACTACCTTTGCGGCTCAAAATTTTGACGATGATTACAGTATCAAATCTCTGCGTTCAGTTTGGCAAACGCATTCTTTTTCAAGACGTTAATCTTAAGTTCACACCTGGCAACTGCTACGGCATTATTGGTGCCAACGGCGCTGGAAAATCCACTTTTCTGAAGACGCTCTACGGCGGAATCGACGCCACGCGCGGAACCGTCACCATTGGACCGCA
>JAEEGL015425473.1_pt1 | contig 10419 bp, 8 predicted proteins | sample 9134231 | NCBI WGS metagenome assembly JAEEGL01 (sample SAMN16246548, study PRJNA631951) | gut metagenome | biome: gut microbiome; feature: rumen; material: fiber-attached | host: Bos | place: Iran: Karaj | collected 2018-10
ACCGCCGGTTTATCGGCAAGCTTTCCCGGCTTCCTGACAACTACATTTCCGCAGTTGTCCCTGTCATATGAAAGATTATGGTCTTTCGCAAAAGATACGATGTAGTCACTGATCTTTTCGCATTTTCCCGAGGGCCTCGGGATATTCGATATCTCTTCGAAATGATAAAACACCTTTTCGGGTTTCAGATCATTAAGTATCCGTTCCATAAAGAAATCCCTCTTTTGATCTTTGAAATAATAAAAGCGGGACCTTCGCGGTCCCGCCGGATATTTATATCACACTCACGTTCTTGCCGCCGTTGCTGTTGCCACCCCTGTTTTGTGAGTTGTTATCGGTCGGATAACCTTCAAGTGCGGCAATATCATTATCAAGTTCGACCTGTGGATACAACTGCGATCTGTCCTGTGCGATTATGCTTTCACATTCCTTAAGCTTGGCGATAAGATCTCCGTATTTGGCATCTGCCGTTCCTATCGCATGATCGATTATATCCTGAAGAGTCGAGAGCTGTCCGAATGTGTATTCCATAGCGGACTGCCTTACATTGTTAGCCTCGACGGTAGCCATATCGACTATCTGCTGTGCCTGCTCGGTCGCCTGTTTTACTACTTCTCCTGCCTGCGCATAGGCCTGTTGCATGATCTCATTCTCATCGACCATCCTTACGGTCTCAGCCTGAGCCATTGAGAGCATAGCATCTGCCTTGTCTCTTGCGTCCTGAAGGATTCGCTCCTTATTACTGATGATCTTCTGGTACTTCTTGATCTCCTCGGGAGTACGAAGGCGCAAGTCTCTAAGAAGCTCATCCATTCTGTCTTTGTCAACGATTATATTTGTCGTTGAAAAAGTCTGATACTTACATTCCGAGATAAAAGATTCGATCTCGTCGATAACCTGTTCAATCCTGCTGCTCATTTACACTCTCCTCGTTAATTGATCCCCTTTATTTACCAAACTTTTCGTAAGTCAGTTTTTTGACAAGCGGTGGAACGAACTTGTCTATGTCACCGCCGTAGCTTGCAACTTCCTTAACGGTGGAACTCGAAAGATATGCATATTCGAGTGATGTTGTCAGAAAAAGCGTGTCAACACCGCTGTTTAAGACCTTGTTGGTCTGTGCCATCTGAAGCTCATATTCGAAATCCGTAACGGCCCTAAGTCCCCTTACTATGACTCCCGCATTGCTTTCCATCGCAAAATCAACAAGCAGGCCTTCATAACTTTGAACCTTGATATTCGGTATATCAGCCAAAACTTCATTTAATATATTAACACGTTCATCTACAGAAAACAACGGGCGTTTGGCGCCGTTACCGAGCACTGCGACGATCAGTTCATCAAATATTTCCGATGCACGTTCGATGATGTCGATGTGTCCGTATGTCACAGGATCAAAGCTTCCCGGGTATATCGCTCTCTTCATTGCAACTCCTTGTTCTTCTTCAGAAAGACATGTTTGCTGTTCTTGTAGTCCTTGACTCTTGTTACTTCAAAACCGAGCGCCGGCGCATAGGATATATCCGTATCGGCTGCGCATTCGCATATAATGAGCGCATCTTCTGCGGTTATATCATATGTTGCGAGTATCGACAGAACACTCTTCTCGAGTCCCTGCCTGTATGGAGGATCCATAAAGACTATATCATATTTATCCTTCGAGTTTAATCCGTGAAGGAATGAGAGTACATCAACACCGTAGACATTCGCCCGTTCGGTCATGTGCGTGGTTTCAAGATTGGCTCTTATGCACCTGAGTGCTTCCTTGTCCTTTTCGATGAATGAGGCCTTTGCGGCACCCCTTGAAAGTGCTTCGATCCCGATCGCTCCGCTTCCCGCGAACAGATCAAGAAAATTGGCACCGTAAAGCTCGCTTTGAAGTATATTGAATAGTGTTTCTTTGATCTTGTCACCGGTAGGCCGCGTATCCATCCCCTTTGGGGCAATGAGCCTCAGCCTCCGGGCTTCACCCGCTATCACACGCATATCAGCCTCTGAGTTTACTTCCCTTTGTGTCACGTTTAGCTGCTTTGAGACGACTTAACAGCACTTCCCGATCTCCAACCTTTACGCTTGTATCGTCCTGTTCAAACAGATAATATACTTTTTCCACTTTGTCGTTTCCGGTAAGCTTTATGGCTCTTACTCCTACAGCTCCCTTTTTCTTAACCGGAACTTCATCAAGTTCAAACTTCAGGAATACCTCGAACTCGGTCTGAAGAACGACATATTTCTGGTCAGTGATCGGAAATACGGTGATGACTTCATCGTCATCCAGCAGACTGGTTGCCGCAACGGTACGTTTGATCACATCAAACTCCGTTCCGTATACCTGCTTGAACATTCCTTTCTTCGTGCCGAACATCAGCTTCTGCAGTACGAGATCCGACATGGGAAGTACATATACCACATCCTCCTCTGATGAATCATAATTGCTGACGTTATCTATAGGGATGCCTTTGTCCCTGAACTTTCCGAACGGAAGATCAACGACCTTGATCGAGTGCATAACACCCTTGTTCGTGAAAACGCAAATTCTGCCGGTATTAAGGCATTTAACGCTGATCTTAAATTCCTCGTCAATGGCGTCCCGGTTTCTTTCAAACGTCGGAACATCAACCGTCTTGGCATATCCGAACCTGTCCATCAAAAAGACTACTTCCATCTCTTCGATCTTTTTTTCCTCGAATACAACATCTTCGATATTTTCGATTACGGTCAGTCGCTCACGGCCGTACTGTTTCTTGATCGTATCGAGTTCTTTAATGATCGTCGCATCCATCTTTGCGGGCTTGGTGAGGATATCTTTGTATTCCCGGATGTCCTTAATCGTCTTGTCATGCTCCGCGACGAGCGCATCCATTTCAAGACCTATAAGTTTATACAGACGCATCTCCAGTATCGCAGAAGCCTGTCTCTCGGTAAAATGCAGCGAAGACGCTATCTTTTCCGATATCCTTGACTTGAACGTTATGCCTTCCGTATCACCTTCCATCAGGCATTTTTTGACTGTTTTGACCTCTTTGCTTCCGCGAAGTATCTCGATAATGACATCGATTATATCAACAGCCTTGATAAGGCCTTCCTGGATCTCTTTCTTTTCGAGTTCCTTGGTAAGAAGTGTTTTATACTTTCTGGTCGCAAGCTCCCGAAGGAATCCGACATGACAGGATATGATCGAACGAAGTCCCATTACCTCGGGACGGCCCTCACATATCGCAAGCATGTTGACACCGAACGTATCCTCAAGTCTTGTTTTCTTGAGAAGCATGTTTCTGACGTTTTCAACGTCGGCATCCTTTTTGAGTTCAATTACGATCCTGACGCCTTCTTTGCCCGACTGGTTCGAGATATCGACAATATCGGTGGTTTTCTTTGCATCTATGAGCGCAACTATATCAAGAAGGAACTTTGAAATGTTGGCACCGATCATCGTATAAGGGATCTCGGTGATGACAAGCGACGGCTTGCCGCCTTTTGCGACTTCGAGTTCGATCTTGCCTCTTATCCTTATCTTTCCGCTTCCGGTCTCATAAATCTCGCGAAGTTCATCCTTGTTTGTTATGATGCCGCCTGTCGGAAAATCGGGACCTGGCATGATCTTCAAAAGCTCATCAAGAGTTATCTCACTGTTTTTGATGAATGCTTTCTCAGCCTCAATGACTTCATTCAGGTTGTGAGGCGGCATGTTTGTTGCCATTCCAACAGCGATACCTTCGGAACCGTTTACGAGAAGGTTCGGAAACTTTGCCGGAAGAACGACGGGTTCTTTGCCCGTCTCGTCGTAGTTGGGCATAAAGTCGACGACATCTTTGTCTAGATCAGAGAGCATCTCTTCCTGAGTGATCTTCTGAAGCCTTGCTTCCGTATATCTCATCGCCGCGGGCGAGTCACCTTCAAGAGATCCGAAATTTCCGTGCCCGTCTATAAGAGCCATTCCTTTTTTGAACTTCTGGCTCATGTTTACAAGACAGTCATAGATCGAACTGTCTCCGTGAGGATGGTATTTACCCATCGTGTCACCGACGATACGCGCACTCTTCAGATGAGGTCTGTCATATCGGGTGTTCAACTCATACATATCGTAAAGTGTTCTTCTCTGAACGGGCTTGAGTCCGTCTCTTACATCGGGAAGTGCACGCGATACGATAACGCTCATCGCATAATCTATGTATGATTTTTTCATCTCGTCCGAATACTCGGTCTTGATTATGGTCTCTTCGATTACCGGCTCTTTTGCCCTTCTTGCGGCCATTTCCTACTCTCTTTCCTTATCAAAAATCCAAAGCGGCATCTTTTGCATGCCTGTATATAAAATCCTTACGCGGTGCAACATCGTTACCCATAAGCATCTCGGTCGTGTTGCTCGCAAGTCTTGCATCTTCTATCTCAACCAGTTTGAGCCTTCTTGCCGCGGGATCGAGTGTTGTTTCCCAAAGCTGGGAAGCATCCATTTCTCCGAGACCTTTGTATCTCTGGAGCTTGAAGTTTGTATGATCCTTCCTGTACTCGGCAAGCGCTTTATCGTCATAAAGATATTCATCTTTGCCTTTTGACGGCATCGCTTTATACAAAGGCGGCATTGCGATATAAACATGTCCTTCGTATATGAGTTCAGGCATGAAACGGTAGAAAAGCGTCAGCAGAAGCGTTGAGATATGGGCTCCGTCGACATCAGCATCGGCCATTATTATGATCTTGTCATAACGAAGCTTTGTTATGTCAAAATCGTTCCCGTAGCCTTCCGAAAAACCGCAGCCAAATGCGTTGATCATCGTTTTGATCTCTGCGTTTGCAAGCACTTTGTCGATACTGGCTTTTTCAACGTTCAGTATCTTTCCTCTTATCGGAAGAATTGCCTGGTAGTTGCGGTTTCTGGCAGTCTTGGCACTGCCTCCCGCGGAATCACCCTCGACTATGAATATCTCGCATTTCTTCGGATCCCGGCTCTCACAGTTTGCAAGCTTTCCGTTTGAATCAAACGAATACTTCTGCTTGCTGAGCATGTTCGTCTTGGCTTTTTCCTCGGTCTTTCTTATCTTGGCAGCCTTTTCGGCGCACGCCAGAACGGCTTTCAGAGCTTCAAGGTTTCGGTCGAAGAAATGAACCACCTCATCTCCCGTTACTTTTGATACAGCCTTTGATGCATCCTGGTTATCAAGTTTTGTCTTCGTCTGTCCTTCAAATCTCGGATCCGGATGCTTGATCGATACAATCGCTGTCATACCGTTACGGATATCGGCACCCGTAAAGTTCTGGTCACGGTCTTTGAGTATACCGATCTCACGGGCATAATTGTTCATTATGTTGGTGAACATTGATTTGAAGCCGGTCAGATGCGTCCCGCCCTCGGAGTTGTAAATATTGTTACAGAACCCGAGAACGTTTTCGTGAAATTCGTTCACATACTGGAATGCGACTTCAACTTCTATACCGTCGCATGTACCCGAAAAGAAAACAGGATCGCAGACAGTCTCTTTATGGCTGTTCAGATCCTTTATAAATCCGATTATCCCGTCCGGTTCGGAAAAATCCTCTTTATCAAACGGAACCGATCTCTTGTCACAATAATGAATCGTAAGTGAAGGATTCAGATATGCCGTCTCGTGAAGCCTGGATTTGATATCTTCCTCTTTAAATACTGTCTTTTCGAATATCTCACCGTCAGGCAGGAAATTGATCTTCGTTCCGGTGGAGCGGCTCTTTCCTATGACGGGAAGCAGTCCTTTTTCAAGTTCTATGACGGGAATACCGCGTGAATATCTGTCATGATATATATTTCCGTCCCGCTTGATCTCTATATCAAGATACTCTGAAAGTGCGTTGACAACAGATGATCCGACACCGTGCAGACCGCCGCTCGTCTTGTAAACCGAACTGTCAAACTTACCTCCGGCATGCAGGGTCGTGAAAACGACACGCTCTGCGCTGACGCCCTTTTTGTGTATTCCTACGGGAATACCGCGACCGTTGTCTTCGATCGTGGCACTTCCGTCCGCTTCAAGCGTTACCCATATGTTGTCGCAGAATCCTGCGAGATGTTCGTCCACTGAATTATCTACGATCTCGTAGATGAGATGATTGAGGCCTTTGGTCGTAGTACTTCCGATATACATACCCGGACGGGCTCTTACCGGATCAAGGCCTTCAAGAACGGTGATGTTTTTGGCATCATAAGATGACTGTGCTGGTGTCATATAATACCCCTTACAACTGATAATTACATTTACTCCCTGTAAGATTATAACACAAAATCGTGTTATTTCAAGAAATAAACATACATTATATTGTAGAGGCGTTATTTATCGAGGCTTCTTTGGCAAATACCATCTCTCGAAGCGCTGTGTTTTCGCTCTTTGACAGATCGGGATCATCGTCAAGTATCTTATCGGCGTCATCACTTGCCTTTTTTAATATGGCAGCGTCCGTGTAAATGTCGGCGAGTCTGAAGTTGATGTCACCTGACTGACGTACACCGAAGAAATCCCCCGGTCCCCTGAGCTTCATGTCTTCTTCCGCTATCTTAAAGCCGTCATTGGATGATTTTAATATCTCCAGACGTTTCATGCTTTCGGGATTGTCTGTGGAACTCATAAATATACAGTATGACTGCGCACTCCCGCGTCCGATACGTCCGCGTAACTGGTGAAGTGCGGCCAGTCCGAACCTTTCGGCATTCTCGATCAGCATTACGGTTGCATTCGGAACATTCACACCGACTTCGACGACGGTTGTTGATACAAGAATATTTATGTACCCTTCGGCAAATCCTTCCATGACCTTCTGCTTTTCGGAAGCTTTCAGTCGTCCGTGCATTACACCGATCTTAACATCATCGTGGAATACGGCACTCAGTTCATTTGCAGTATCCGTAACGTTTTTTGCGTCCATTCCCTCGCTCTCCTCGATGAGAGGACATATGACGTATACCTGATGATCCGATTCTATCTCTTTTTTTATGAACTTATATGCCGTCTGGCGATAGCTCTCGCCGACTACAGCATTCTTGATAGGAAGTTTGTGCGCAGGGACCTCATCGATAAGAGATATCGACAGATCCGAATAAAGTATCATTGCAAGCGTACGCGGGATCGGTGTAGCGCTCATAACGAGTATATGAGCTTCACTTGCGCTGCTTTTTGATGACAGCTTCGTTCTCTGTGCGACACCGAATCTGTGCTGTTCATCGGTAACAACAAGCGCAAGATCGTTGTATATGACTTTTTCCTGAAACAGGGCATGTGTTCCGATTATTATATCAGCCTCACCCGACGAGATCTTTTCATATACGCCGCGTTTTACCGCCGCTGTCATCGATCCCGTAAGAAGTACCACATTCAGATCTATTGAAGCCGATCTCAAAAGATGAGTGATCGTTTCAAAGTGCTGCGTTGCCAGTATTTCTGTCGGTGCCATTATCGCGCTCTGATGCCTGTTTACGGCACACATAACGGCTGCAAGCGTGGCGATAATCGTCTTGCCCGATCCGACATCGCCCTGTATGAGCCTTCTGGCCGAAACATCAGAGCAAAGATCATTTTTTATCTCAGCCCATACTCTCTTCTGTGCGCCTGTAAGTTTATAAGGAAGCTTCTCGATGAGTCTTTCGCACTCTGCGACTTCTATCATGTGAAAATCGTTTCTCGACTGCTGCGTATCAGTCCTGAGCATTCTGAGTCTTAATATGAAAGAGAGAAACTCGTCATATACAAGCTTTTGGCGTGCCCTGATCAGTGTATCGGTATCTTTGGGAAAATGCATGTCATAGACTTCCTGCTCATATGAACCGGAAAGAGTATCAAACGACTTTCTCACCGTTTTGGTGACGGCACTGTTTGTAAGGCCCTTTGTCAGTGAATAGAGAGGATTAATATGGCCCAGTAGTTCCTCATATGTTTCCTTCGTAAATATCTGCGGCTGGTCGATCCGGTAATGATCACCTTCCGCCTCAAGCTTTCCTCTGAAAATATATGAACTTCCGACAGCAAGGGATTTGTTAAGATATGGCATGTTAAACCATTTTGCGTTGATCGCATTTACTCCGCATTTTAGCATAACGCTCGTTATCGAAAGTCTGCGGACTCTTTTTACGAGCGGACGTTTTAAGACAACTGCTTCTAATGCGATCATCTTATCACAGGCAATTGCTTCAGGCTCTGTAATGTTCTCGTATGTTATATAGTCGCGGGGAAAGTAAAAAAGTGCATCCTCCACAGTATCTATTCCAAGCTTACTGTAGAGTTTTGCACTTTTTTCGCCTATGCCCTTTAAAGCGGTAAGTTCAGTCATTCTATTCCACGGATACGATATAGTAATATATCGGCTGTCCGCCGGGGTGAAGTTCCACCGACAGATCCGGGTACTTCTTTTCAATGTTTCCGGCCATGTCGTTTGCAATCTCCTCATCGACCTCGTCACCGAAGTAGATGCTGACAATCTCGGATTCATCATCGACCATTTTTTCAAGCATGTTCATTGTTGTTTCTTCAACAACACTTCCGACAGCAAGAATCTCATGGTCTCCGATTCCCATGATGTTACCCTTCTTGATCTCCAGCCCGTTGATGGATGTATCCCTTACTGCATATGTAACCTGTCCCGTCTTTACATGAGAGATCGCATCGTTCATCGCAAGCTCGTTATCGGAAGGAGAGGCATCATTCATGTAAGTGATGAGAGCCGTGATACCCTGAGGTATCGTCTTCGTCGGGATGACAATGATCTGCTTGTCTTCCACAAGATACTGTGCCTGATTGGCCGCAAGTATAATATTCTTGTTGTTCGGAAGTATGAATACGGTCTTTGCGTTGACATTTTTGATCGCGTTCAGCATGTCATCCGTTGAAGGATTCATCGTCTGTCCGCCGGTTATCAGATAATCGACGCCGAGACTTCTGAATATCTCATCAAGCCCCTTACCGCATGATACAGCAACGAATCCCATCTCCTTTGCAGGTTCAGTAAACACAGGGGCCTTTTCTTCTTTCTTCTCGACAGGTTTAGCAGTCTCGGAATCTTCTTTAGATCTTTCTTCGGTTATTTCGGAGAAAGCACCCGCATCCGATGTATCGTTATCTTCAAGAACAGGCGCAACATCGTCCTTGTCCCAGGGCTTGATGACCACGTCATCGATAGTTCCGAACGAAAGGCACTTTGATATTATCCTTCCCGGTTCATCGGTAAATACCGAAGCGACCATGCTCTCGCCCTTATCTTCAATTTTTGAGCCGGTTCCGTACGCGTCAAAGTACTCTTTCAAAGTATTGATATCATCCGCTTCAAACGAATTCTTCTTAAATACCGAAAGTTTTGTCTCGTATGTGATTATCTTTTCTTTTATGACAGCGCCGGAGGTAGGCTTTGATGTTACAAATACCGTGTCAGCATCCTCACCCGAGAATGCGGCATATCCGCCCTTTAATATCTCCAGAAGTCCCTGTCCGCCAGAATCAACAACACCTGCCTCTTTAAGTACAGGCAGCATGTCTGGTGTTTTTTGAAGAACATCTTCCGCATAAAAGATTATCTCTTTAAAATATGTATCAATATCATCAACCGATCCGGAAATCTCAAGAGCACGTTCTGCAACACCCTTTGCAACCGTAAGGATCGTACCTGCCTTAGGCTTCATAACGGCCTTATAAGCCGTCTCAACAGCCTTCTGAAGAGCCTGGGTGAATATCTCAATGTCAAGTTCTTCGGATTCTTTGATGATCTTCGTAAATCCTCTGAACAGCTGCGACAGAATAACACCGGAGTTACCTCTTGCACCTCGGAGTGATCCCGATGATATCGCTTTTGAAAGTGTCGCCATGTTCATGTCACCTATCGCTTCCACTTCCCTGACAGCTGACATTATCGTAAGAGACATGTTCGTACCGGTATCTCCGTCAGGTACCGGGAACACGTTCAGCTCGTTAATTATATCTTTTTCATCATCAAGCCGCTTTGCCCCTGCCAAAAACATTTTGGAAAGTGTAGCGGCATCGATCTTATTTGACTGCAACTTATTTGCCCTCCTTTGCCGGCTTTATCAATCGATAAACCTGACGCCTTCTACAAATACGTTTATCTTATCGATCTCAAAACCGGTAAACTCTTCCACCTTGTATTTGACATTATTGACAAGATTGGACGCAACCGCCCTGATGTTCACTCCGTAGCTCACGATAACGTGAAAATCGAGTACGAGCTTGTTATTTATCATCTCAACGTTGATGCCCCTTGTAAGGTTTTCCTTTTTGAGCATCTTGGCTATACCGTCAGACATTGAAACAGCAGCCATACCAACTATACCGAAACACTCGACCGCAACACTGCCGGCGTACTGTGCAACAACATCCACATCAATGATCAGATTTCCGTTGCCTGTTGCCAAAGCTTCTTTCATATAGAAACCTCCTTTTTATCCGATAGGCG